>Ga0307968_1003990_pt1 | contig 12139 bp, 10 predicted proteins | sample OrgLakmetagen650_FD_201834 | JGI IMG/M metagenome (GOLD analysis project Ga0307968, IMG submission 201834) | Saline water microbial communities from Organic Lake, Antarctica - #650 | ecosystem: Environmental > Aquatic > Non-marine Saline and Alkaline > Saline | place: Antarctica: Organic Lake... | reverse complement strand
CAGGGGAGAAGGAATGATGTGTGGCGGCGGTAGCGGGGGAGGTGGGGAGGGCAGCATGGGGGAGATGGGGAGGGGAGTGAGCATTGGTAGGAGGGGAGGGGATGTGGTGAGCAGCAGCCTGACGGGCGAGGAGAGTAGGAAGGAACTGAAAAAAAAGGATGGCCTCCCCCCCTCTGCGGCCGGGAAGGAAAGCAGTTTGCTCTGGGCCAATGACATCCCCCAGAGCCCGGCCCCACCTGTTCGCGAGGGCTTTGGCGAGAGCCCTGTAGTCGCTGTTGAGGAGGGTGATGGGCCTGTAATTGCTGATCTCGCAGTTGTCGCCTGCCTTGTAGCAGGGGATCACTGCTCCTGTATTGAACTCTGCACATGTGGGCAGGCACTTTGTGCTGCCGATGGCGGAGAAGAGGGAGGCAAGGAGGGGGGCAGCTTCAGGGGCACACCATCTCCACACTTCTCCTGGGATGCCATCAGGCCCAGGGGATTTGGCGGGGGGGAGGCGTTTGAGGCAGGTTGTGCGGGCTGACCTTCTTCTTGCAAACAGAAATGATACAGGACTTATCAGGTTCTGCACGTGCTCCAAAATATCCTGCGTCTCAGGAAATTCTGGATGCCGTACGATCTCAAGTCTATCATTCTGAAACAGTTCGAGCTCATTCTGGCGAACATTGTATCATTGGGGGCTGGAGAGAGCTTGACAATTTGACACCACATGATGATCACCATTCCAGCAGAATCATGAGGACTTATCAAACACATTTTGGTATACCTCTGGGAATTGTTCCTGGCTGGTGGGATGACAGAAGACGAAATCACAAGCCTATGTTGCCTCTCTCCCTTCGCTTGGATATTTCCAACAATCTCAGCCGTGCACTTTCTTGCCTTCGCCCTTTTGGCCATAACTTTCTGGTCCAAAGAATGCGTCATAACATGAATAGAAGGCATTATGAGCTTAGGATCTGTGACAATTGTGACTAACACATTTTTCAGGATGAGAAACAATTTTGCTGGACTGTCCGCATGAACATCTTGTCAGCCTTTGCACACAGCACCGCCAGCAAAATGTATGTGTTTACATATTTCAAGGGGAGATGGCAAACTCCATACTACGAGGATGAAAATGAGCCGAAAGCTACGAAGTATAAAGGAAGCAAGAGAGGCGGGCTGCAAGAAAAAGAGAGGGGGGGGGCAGCCAGTTCTTATTGGAAAAAAAAATGACAGCAAGAGGGGCCGGCCGGTTGAACGGAATAAGGAGGCAAGGGGGGAGACCTTTAGGGGAAAAAGGGTTCAGGCGGAATATTTTGGATCCAAAGGAAACTTAGAAAGCTGCGCGAGGAAGACTAAGATTGGCAGAGCAAAACAGAGGGTCAATTGAACAACCGAGGCCTGGATACCTACACTACGAAAAGAGCAACCAGATACAAAGGCAAAGAAGCTAGGAGCTAGTCTATCCTGGGCCAGGATAAGAGCAAACTAAGCCATAGCAATGACTTGTGCGCCAAAGTCCCTTGATTTTTCCTAGCGCCGTTTTGGTTTGGTTACAGGCTTAAACAAGTTTCCGCTCAGATGCTCCCCAGAGGCATATAGCGATGTAACCCTACCTTACCTTACCCCGTAATCCAAGCTAAAGCGGTTTTCATAACGGATGTCGTGTTGAAGTATGCTGAGCTGGGTGGGGGAAAAAAGTAAATTTTTGTCTCTCTCATTCTTGGTATCCTCAGTGTGATAGTCCATGCTTTTATGCGCCCAAAACACACTAATGATGATTGAAAAACATTGTGCCTTTTTTCCCTTTCCAGGTTTTTTTTTGTAGGTGCTACAAGTCTGGTGCTACGACAACAATTATCTTAGTTTTTACACGTTTTACATACGCAGCCTAGCAGTCGCACGTTTTTACTGATGGCTTATCTGCAACTCTGTAACTCTGTGAGCCATGCAACCTTTTCGCGCAGTAAAAGCCTGTTACCTGCATTAATCACACCTTGTTCCAAAACATGTTTACGTACAACGTTTACACTATAAACACCAAATTGTTTGACATCACGCGTGCTCAACTTGAAGTAGACAGCTTTTGTATATTAGATCATGAAGACGGTCCTTCCGAGAGCAGGGTGACCAGGAAATGGAACTGCGACCCAGCGATCTTGACGTGCTTCATGGGGGTGTCCTGTAAAATGTGGATTGCGTGCAGTGCTTAAAAGAGCAGGGAGACCAGGAAGTGTTATTGTGTAGGAGGAAATGTGACCCAGAGATCTTGACGCGCTTCATGGGGGTGCCCTGCAAAATGAGGATTGCATGTGGTGCTTAAAGAAGCAGGGTGACCAGGAAATGTCATTGTGTAAGAGGAAATACGACCAATAAATATCGACGTGCTTCATGGGGGTGTCTGCACAATGTGGATTGCATGCGGTGGACTGCATGTAAGTGACATGCATGCCCTATTTACTTGCTTATATACATGCATGCCCAATTAACTTGCTTATAAATATGCATGCCTTATACATATGCATGCCCCAATTACTTGCTTTTATATGTATGCATGCCCTATTTACTTGTACATATCAATAGGAATATCAAAAATCACAATTTTCTTTCATGTACATTCTGTCAACTACGCTGCCAAACTTGTTTACATCAGACATGCACTTTCCAGTATTATTATAAACTCTAACCAGGAGCCGGTTTCGGGCCAAGCTTGCAACCCTCCTAATCCTCTTTGGTTTTTATTCCTTTGGTGAAGGAGTTATACGGGCCAAGCCTGCAACCCTCCTGATCTTCAATGGATTTTATTCCTTTGGTGAGAAATTTTTACGGTACTCGAAACCAGAGTGGCTCTTTTTCATTGCGAAGAGTGGTGTTTGCTGCCTGCGTAGTTTTCTTCTCTTTTTATCATATATCAACAGGCCAAATTCTGCACCGTCTGTGTACCCTCTCCTGGACAATTGCAGAAGGTGTGCAGCAGCCTCATTATCTGTGTACCCTCTCCAGGCAAAGTGCAAAAGGTCTGCAGCAGCCGCGCATCCTCATCATCTGTGTACCCTCTCCTGACCAAGTAAAGAAGGTTTGCAGCAGCCTGCTCTTACCTGGCCAAAATAAAGAGGAGCGGCAGCAGCCTCCCCCTGTTAATCCTTCTGCAGCAGCCTGCTCTTACCTGGCCAAAATAAAGAAGAGCCGCAGCAGCCTTCCACTGTTAATCCTTCTGCAGCAGCCTGCTCTTACCTGGCCAAAATAAAGAGGAGCGGCCGCAGCCTCCCCTGTTAATCCTTCTGCAGCAGCCTGCTCTTACCTGACCAAAATAAAGAGGAGCGGCCGCAGCCTCCCCCTGTTAATCCTTCTGCAGCAGCCTGCTCTTACCTGGCCAAAATAAAGCGGAGCCGCAGCAGCCTCCCATTGTCCGTCCTTGAAAAGCTGCGCCACTACTTGGTCTGAGCTCAGGTCAATCTGCTTGAGCTCGTCAGCCACAATGTAGTACACATGATCATCTGACGTGTTTCTCAGCAGCAGGGCGCCTGCGCAGGTTGGCAAGAAGAGCAGGTTGGCAAGAAGAGCAGGTTGGCAAGAAAAGCAGGGTTGGCAAGAAGAGCGGGTTGGCAAGAAGAGCGGGTTGGCAAGAAGGCAGGCAACGCTTTTGCGCTAAGTACGAGGTTTGGACTGATCACTTGATCTGAAATCGGTCTGCTTGAGCTCGTCATCTGACGTGTTTCTCAGCTGCAGGACGCCTGCACAGCTTGGCAAGAAGAGCAGGTACACAGTCGTGAGCAGCGTACGAGGTCTGTATTAATCGCTTGAACTGAACTAAAATCGGTCTGCTTGAGCTTGTCAGCCGACAGTGTCGTACACACAAGGTCATCTGAGGTGGATCAGATCAGTGCTTGACCTCCCCGGGCTTGCTCGGACAATAAACAATATTCAAGCCCTGAAAATTACTAAGTATGATATGACAACATCCAAATTTAACTAGCTCTGACGGCATCCAAATTGAACCAATTCCTTCTTGCAGTAAAGATATTTCGCCTGACACCGCACACGCCACAATGCTTCTACTTTTAATACGCATATGATGCTCAACACCCCACAAGCCACAATGCTTCTACTTGTTATACGCATATGTTGCTCGACACCCCACACACCACAATCCTTGTACCTGCAACACGCATATGTTGCTTGACACCCCACACGCCACAATGCTTCTACTTGTAATACGCATATGATGCTCGACACCCCACACACCACAATGCTTCTACTTGTTATTCGCATATGATGCTTGACACCCTACACGCCACAATCTTTGTACCTGCAACACGCATGTCCAGCTTGACATCCCAAGTTGCACCGCCGCTTCCTGCTAGATGGACGCGCCCGTCAATGCGCCTACTAAACCTGTGGTGTGTGTGTGTGTATGTGTGTGTGTTTGTGTGTGTGTGTTTGCGTGCGTGTGCGCGTGTTGGCGCACGTGTGCGTGCATTTTATGGCATGCATGTAAGGCCTCGCGCACGTATGCATATTCAGGAACATGTCTGTACGACCATCGTGCATGTTCTTGTACGGCACTGTACGGGCGTACGCAAAAAAAACATGCAATGAAATTGTGTATGCACTCGTGCAAAACACCAGGATCTGAGGCACATCACAAGCAGCACGGCGCTAGGGTGGGGCACAAAACAGCCTCACACTTATGCGCTAGGGTGGGGCACAAAAAAGCCTCAAACCTATGCACAAGGGTGGGGCACAAAATAGCCTCACACCTATGCGCTAGGGTGGGCACAAAGGGTGGGCACACCTATGCGCTAGGGTGGGCACAAAGGGTGGGCACACCTAAGCGCTAGGGTGGGGCACAAAACAGCCTCACACCTATGCTCACGGGTATGCAGGCTGACCATAATGGTGCACGCAGATATATGTGTGGCACAAATCTGTCCACATTGTTTTTATGTAGTTCGCGCAATGTTAGGGCGCTTGTATATGCGTATAGAGGGCGCCTTACTGTGCGCACAAGCTTCATGCAGGGAACTAGCCAGCCACAATCATCCATCCATCCATCCATCCATCCATCCATCCATCCATCCATCCATCCATCCATCCATACGGTCATAAATACATACATACATACGGTCATACATACATACATACGGTCATATGTGCAGTCGCTAGATGTTTGGTTCTTTCTGTTTGCAACCATGGACATTTAAGGTTTTAAAGACACGCTGCATGTTTAGGTTTGGCCAGAACCGTATATACACACCATATATGACCGTATATTGTGATTTCCCTGCCACATGTACCGTATATGCACCGTATATATATGGATCTGGCCAACCCTATGCATGTTTCAAAGCATGCATGTCCCATGCTTGATTTAAAGCAACCTCCAGCAGACCCAACCCCTTTTAATATACACTGACAGTGAACTGCTGGGTTCTCAGCAGCACGCAGAAATATACAGAAGTACGAAATTAGTGGGATTGTCTCGGAATAGCTTGCTCTGGCCTCAGTGATCGCACCATAGGCTTCGTTTTCCAGATGATGGGAAGAAGGTCCTTCGTCTGTTGCATAGAGGAAGCTGAGACAGGTCCAGCAGAGGAACCCCTGCCCCTCCCCAAAGCAGCAGCAGCAGAAACAGCAACCCCCCTCGCCCGCGATAATGGCCAAGTGTAATGTGCCCTGGCCAAGTGTAATGCCCCCTGGCAAATTCGTAATGTCCCCTGGCCAAGTGTGTTGCCCCCTGGCCAATAGTAATTAATAATGCCCCCTGGCCAAGTGTAATGCCCCCTGGTCAAGCGCATGGCCCCCTCCAACACTCATTGCAACTTGCACCCGCTGCGGGCAAACGTCACAGGAGGTTCCAACAAAAATGCTCCTCACCTCTCACAAACATGCTAGCTCACAGCGCAATCGACCGCTGCAGGGGTATAAAATACATCTCCACCTGTTATTAGATGGTATTAACCCATCACATACTCCTTTAGAGCGAGCAGCGCTATTAGATGGTATTAACCCATCACATACTCCTACTAGCGCGAGCAGCTGCTGGGCTAAGAAGTTTTCTCCTGTTTATTGCACCACTCGCCTGTGTTCACGCCGGAAAGCCTCGACTTCTTCGGGTGTAAGGTGCTCTTCAACTGCAATAGCAGCAGAGTCGCTGCTGCCCCCTACGTGTTTGTGTGTGTGTTTTGTGTGTGTGTGTGTTTTGTGTGTGTGTGTGTATGTGTGTGTGTGTATGTGTGTGCATGTGCGTGTGTGTGTGTGTATGTGTGTGTGTGTGTGCGCGTGTTATGTGTGTATGTTTGTGTGTGTTTGTGTATGCATATTTGTTCAAACTTCAAAATAACTTTCAAAATATGCGCTTATGTCTGTTTAATGCACACTGACTGAGTACGCACATGTGCTTGTGTACACGCACACTGTGTATGATGATTGTGCACGGTTCACATGAATATTGCCACCCACCACTTTCATCACGGCTACAACTGCTAGAGGATAGGCCTCTAGCTGCCATTGGCAAGCTGCCACCCCAGCAGCACGAAGCCGTTTGCTGCTGTCTCAACGCGTAGGGCAGCTCCCCTTGCAGTACGTGGCGCAATATCTGTCCAGGTGGTCCTGTGGCCGAGAGCGCTTGCCCTCCTCCACGGGAAGCTGCAGAGAACAGCTGCCTAGCTGCATTGCATCCTGTATAAAAGCAGGGATGGACGTGCTAAGTTGCTCCTCATTGTGAACTTCTTGAGAACACATCGGGTGGCGTCGGGTGACGTTGAATGTATGTCTCCACATGCTTTCTATACTGTACACATGCGAGATGGGGGAAATGCGCGGCCACACTCACTCAGAGAAGTCATATGTGTCTGAACCTCAAAGGCTCAAGGAGTTACGTAATTTCAAATTGAAATTTCAATTGAAACTGGCTGTAGCTGTTCATGCTGCGTCTTAAAACTTCAAATAACTCGTGAAAAACTCAAAATACTAAATCAACTGTATTACCATGAGTAAACTACTCTCTCTCCTCTGCGTCCTCGCCCTTGCTCTGTGCGGGGCAAATGCGGTGTCATCCACCTCGCGCGAGGAGCACCACACGCTGCTGACTGCCGCGAAATCAAGGTGCGTGTGCGCGATGCAACTCACCTCGTTTTGCTTGCACGCAAAACCCTATCGGACTGGACACCTCGACACGCTCCCCTTCCTGTCCTCGCAGTCCTCAAGAGCACTTTTCTGCCTGGCTGGTGCGTTCTGTTCTTGAACAAGAGCCTGTGTTGTGTCTTGGTAATTGTTGAGGCTCACATGCTGATTTAAATGGCCTGCTCTCTCGCCCTGCTCCCTCCACCACCTGTACCACACACACACACACACACACACACACACACACACCACAGGAAAGGCACCCTAAGGGCTACATGAATGACCTGAGTGAAGTGGCAAAGAGGTTCAGCATCTGGCTAGCTAACTTGGAGTACATTTTGGAGTACAACGCCAAGACCACCACGCACTGGCTGGGCCTCAACAGCTTGGCGGACTTGACCAAGGTATGTACACGCGCACCAGGACGGGAGTGTAGAGTCGCTTGTCGGTGCCCCGACTCGTGTGCAAGCAAACATCCTCGACAGATGCATTTTCAATTTTCGCCGCGCTGCCCCGTCCCGAGCATTAATCCGTTATCGAAAGATTGGATCACACGAGGAGGCTATAGGGTCGGTGCTGTCGGTGCGAGGATGCCTGGGATTGGGGGCATGGGAGAGGCTTAAAATGCTTGCTTGCGTGGCTTCAAGAACCCCGAAGTCTCTGTGGGGCTTTGCCAGGCATGATTGGGTGGCTCAGTGACATGCCCAGGCTGTGCAGGTTACAGTACCTGCCAACAAGGTAGCTGGCGCGCGCCTCGCTGTGAAGTTGGGGTACAAATGGTTTTTCTTGGGCGCTCATCGTTTGCTCATATCATAGCTCACACTATAAAATGCCATGTTTGTGTAGAAGTTCTCACAGAGAACCACAGGTGGACTACAACCAGTCACGGAGCCAAGAAGCATTGGCTCACGTACCACAATTGCCAATGTTTGCACAGGAGGAGTTCTCACAGCGCTACCTGGGTTACAACCACGGTGCCAAGAAGCAGCTTACAGCCAAGCGTCACGCATCCAACACCCTGCCCAATCCCTTCCGCTACGCAGGTAATTGGTTGTGTGAGTTGAGAGGTTGTCAACGATGCTGTATTAAAAGCGGTGGTGAGGGTGGCCAGAACCAAGCACACATTTTCCGTACGCACATGTTGAAAATTCCCAGGTGCATAACTCCCTTCCTGACTGTCTCTCCCACCATGTCACCTAAATATTGTCAAGAAAAATCACGTTCACCAAGAAATGGTGAAATTCAGATGGCCCCAGATCACACTACTGGCCTCAAATCACCTCAATTGGGCCCACAGCTCCGCCTTGGGACTATTTTTCATTCCCTATACTAGGTATTTATGACTTCCTTGCGACCAACCGCATGTTCAAAATTAAGATACAAGGAAGTCAAAACATGACCTTTTTGGCGCCTCGTTGCCTGATTTTCTCCCAGGGAAAAAGCTAAAATTTTGAATCTCACCAACCACTGGATCTTTTCCCCTCATTATTGCTGCAATGATATTAATTTGCTACATGGATTTCAATTTATCAAAGATCACCCAGTTTTTTGGCCTAGTTGGCCAGTTATGGGCAGCTGGGTGTCAAAAAGTGGGGATGCACGCCGCGGCTTACCAGGCATGTGTCCCCAAATTGCTAGTTTTCAAGCAGAAGTGCTCTAGAAAGCCTGTGAGTTTCAGTTTGATGCCTAGCGTGAAAACTATCTATTTGGGGCCACATACGCGGAGAACATTTGAAAAACATGCCCATTTTGGGGGAGTAGTCCATTCCCTGCTAACAGACAAAGTATTTTTGCCAATACTAATTTCTCATAGCACACTCTGCAGGGTTGGATGTGCGTCCATGATAGTGTGAGAATGCATTTAGGCACGTGGTGTGTATTTTGTAGCTTGGTGCGTGAGCTGCTGTCGTCATTGGTGTGAAAAGTTCACACCAGACCTATCCCAAACAGAACGAAGGCTGTCTGAGGGCTGCTCTTCTCCAACACAGCGACATTCTCTCTGAGGTCTCATGGTCCAGATGTAAAGGGTTAATTGTTATCATGGTCGGTGGCTAGCAAGGATGTTCGCGCTCGACTGTGACTAGAGTTGGCCAAAGCAATATGTTTGGGCATTTCCCTGCTAAAATTACCGTACACAGTATATTTCTTGTTCTGGCCAAATCCGATTATGACACAAGAGGCGCCTTAGGGTCCAGGTGGGCCCCCCCCCCCCTTTGGAACACCACGCAACGTGAATTACGATATTGAATGTAAAACAGGGCTTGGGCTTGAATTCCTGCAAATTGCACCCTTTTGCCCATTCATCCTGTTCATCTTGACGTCCAAATTCGGTGTCCGAAGGACTTGCAAACCCCCTCATGGTTATAGTTAAACAGAGGGCAGAACAAACAGAAATGCCCGAAAATGTGGAAGTGCTCGCTAATGTATTAATCTGGCTTGTCTCGCCAAGCCGCTATTGCTGGTGTGTCATAAACCTCCTGCCTGCTCAAACTTGCTGCTCACGCACCTTGTCCGCGACTGCTGGTGTGCCTCAGTCCCGTCTGCCGCCTACATTGACATGCGCACACACACACATTCACATCACTATGCACATACACTCACGCACACTCACACACATACACAGATGTGCCTCAATCCAGCCTGCCTGCCTCCATCGACTGGCGCGAGCACAACGCTGTGTCTGAGGTGTGAAGGGGAAGGGATATTACAGAGTTTACAGATAAAGCCATCAGTCAAAAAGTGCGACTGCTAGGCTGCGCGTGTAAAACATTGCATAAATTTTGAGGAGTGTTTGTTGTAGCACTACAGACTTGTAGCACCTGCAAAATAACCCTTAGAAAGGGGGGGAAATGTACAACATGGAAGCGATATTGGTGGGAAAATTACACTGGCATTGAGAACCTGGGGGCAGTGAGAACCTGGGGGGGTTCTTTACCCACACCAATGCAGGACATGAAGCCCACACTAAGCAGGACAAGAAGCCCACTTTAGTACCGTAAACTGTAAAGCTACGAGGAAGGGGGAGGACGGAAGTGTGATGTCGATCAACCCAAAGTGGACACGCTTCCGTCCCCCCCTTGCAGGATTTGTTCAGAGCTTAGCATATAATTAGGGTAAACCAAAGCCATTATGGCGCATACAGGGTATTTTTGGCCGGGAAAGCCCCAGATACACGGTCATATACGGCATATGTATATTCAATTCTCCAACCCTACGCATAAGCATGTTCTCATTGTTGACTGGCATGAGCTCAACGTGTGTGTCATGTAGGGATGAGAACGAGTGGGGCACGTTTGTTTTTGGATTTGGCTCAGCCAGCGTAGGATGAGGGGTTTGCTGCTGCTGGTGCTGACGCGCGCTGGCTGCGTTGGGGTACGAGTGGTGCTGCGGGGTGGTGTGCCTCCACCTTTGGAAGGGGCACTGATTGTTGGTGTGTTCCCTTCTGTGTGGATGTCTGCCGTGCAGTTGTCCCCCCCGGAAAGTCATGCATCAGGCGGGCCACGCGCAGCAAGTTGTACGGCTGGTACACCTTGAGATTGTACCACCCATACAACTTGCTGCGTAAGCCGTGCCGCCTGTTGAAAACAAACATGCTTGAGCTGATGACAGTGTTACACACATGGCCTGTGTGTAGGGTTGGCCAGAACTGTATATATGCACACTGTGTATGACCGTGTCTTTGGTGAATTCCCTGCCAAAAATACTGTATATACAAGGTTCTGGTCAGCCCTACCAGTGTGTGCTTGCACATTGAACAGAGCTTGAAGGAAGGTAGACCAAGTAAAAGCATACCATCCTGAGTGGCACGAGATGGCCTGTGTGTGCATGTGCTTGAAGGAAAGCTATTCCTTAGTCCTAGATGGCCTGTCTGTGCATGTGCTTGAAGGAAGGTAGGTTAAGAAAGTACGTGGTCTGCTTCCTTGCAATCTACCCAAACCACAAGGATCTTGTGCTTTATCTTTATATCTGAGTTGCGAAAGTTAAGACAACTTTGTGCTGTGCATACGTTGTGAGGGAGTGTTAAGGGAATCATGCCAATTGAACATGTTCAGGGTTGGCCAGAACCGTACAGACATACATACACGGTGTGTATACGGTATTACCGGCAGGGATTTAATTTATACGTACGGTCATGTATGGCGTATATATACGGTTCTGGCCAACCCTAAACATGTGTGCATGTGGTGAAAGCTCAGCCAGATTTATGGGCGTCACAAAGGGAGTGTGCAGCAGTTCAATTGCTTGACACCCGCCTTGGCCTTCTTCACTGCCTTGACAGACAACTATCCACCTCTGGTTGTAGGCTTTTTTATTTCCAAACATGTATTGGGATAGTACGTAGGAATATTTGCAAATTTCCATGTACAGAGGCTGTGTATAGCGTTTTAATTGGGGCCGTCAGAGCACCCCACAAGTTTTACAAAAACCCTTACGACTTGTACCTGGCCTTAAGTATGGCATGGCTGCTCAGCCTGCGAGGATGCTTGAACAAAAGAATCAATCAAAATATTGACAACTGCGCTTGTATGCTTGTAAGCATCTGGATTGGGTTGAAAGACAGCCTTCCTAAGTTTCGCCGCTTGCTTGCATGTATCCACGAAGCTCGGCAAGCTCAATTTTGCAATGTCTGTCAGGGCATGTCAAGCAAGGGCACGCGAAGAAATCAATTAAGTCAGACCATCTCAAACAAGATCTACGTCAGTAGTTCAGCATAAACAGGATCACGAAAATGCGCATCAAAAAAATATTACAAAAGAGTGCATCACAATCCAGTCATGAGATACTCCTGCAGAAACACTTTCGTGCTTACCAACATATATTACATATTACACATACTACACGCCTGCACACACTGCAAACACACACATGCGCAGGTCAAGAACCAGCAGCAGTGCGGTTCCTGCTGGGCTTTTTCCACCACAGGCTCCGTTGAGGGCATCAGCGCCATTGTGACCAGGAAGCTGCAGTCCGCCTCCGAGCAGGTGTGTTTCTTTGTGTGGAAGTGGCTGCCACAGGTGTGTATGTGTGGGGG
>Ga0307968_1003989_pt1:0-7500 | contig 12142 bp, 13 predicted proteins | sample OrgLakmetagen650_FD_201834 | JGI IMG/M metagenome (GOLD analysis project Ga0307968, IMG submission 201834) | Saline water microbial communities from Organic Lake, Antarctica - #650 | ecosystem: Environmental > Aquatic > Non-marine Saline and Alkaline > Saline | place: Antarctica: Organic... | reverse complement strand
TCAAACCATACGATGCCTTCTCTCCTGATGAGCAGGTCATCGACAGCCGGACCTTTGGCTACATCCCCCTCACCAATATCGTAGGCCGTGTTATCTATGCTGCGAGCTCGCGGAGCGATCATGGCCCTGTTTATAACAACTCAGTGTCAATGGAGGCAGATCAGGCGGTAATAGAGGGAGAGGTTGATGTAGACAGGCTCTGTGCTTAGGCAAAATTATTTTGCAAGTTTTGAGTGAGAGAGGGTGCGATGAAAAGGTGTTTGTACGTGTTGCAGCATAGCCAGCTAGCTGCGTATGTTGCGTGGGATATGTGGCACGTGTGGTTTTTTGTGTGTTTTCTGTGCCTCAGGGCCAACGAAAGAGAAACTGAATGGACTTACTTTTTTTTTGTCTTTTTGAGCATGCCTGCCACGCTAAATAGATGTTCATGAGATAGTTAACTAAACTGAAGTCATGTCCACAGCTAATCTTTCTTGTAGCTTTCTTGTATATGAACGTCGGTGGCTTTGTACCTTTACCTTCTGCTCGACCAGCCTCTTGTGACATACTCTTCTCTCAACCCGGCCGTGCTTCCTGTACATCTGCTTTCTTTTGCGGGTTTGTTATTGTAAACGAGATTGATTTTGTTGGAGAGGCGCCTGTCCTTTTTGCCGAAGAAAGGTTGTGTGGAGAAGCACCCACAGGCAGCTACTTGGGTGCTTCCAATTGGAAGACGCCTTTACTTAACACGTAGAGCATCAAAATGTCATGCTTTGTTTGGAGACGAGAAGCTAGTAAAAGAAAAAGAAAAGACTCCGCTGGTAGTGATGACACAGCCAGCATGATTAAGGGAGTACAGAGGCGCCTAACCATCTTTCAATGATTACAATGGGGGGTGACCTTCAGCCAGGTTGTTTGGCTGATCGGCTACAATAATTACAATGGGGGGTGACCTTCAGCCAGGTTGTTCGGCTGATCGGCTGCTGACTGGTCTCGGCCAGCCACAAATAAATCCGTAAGTTCAGAAGGCAAGGGGAAAAGTCTAGTGTTTTAAGGTTTACATAAAAAGGCCTTCAGCCTTCAGTCAAGAAGCGACTGCTAACCTGCTCATAAAATGCAATTAGTTCATGGAGGAAAAAATAAAGCTTGTTATTGTTCTGGCTCAAGAATGTTAACACGTCGTGAGCTCCTGTTGGGGAAATAGAGATGCACATTTCCTGCGGAGAGAAATCATGTGGGGATTGGCGCAGTGGAAAAGGACATGCTGCTCATCTTGGATATCATCAGCATCACACAGCAGAATCACACAGCAGGTCACAGATGGGGGAATTACTTAATTCCATGTCGCTGTCTCAAAACTTAGGGTGTGGACACGAAGTCTGAAACGAGCTGTACTGCGAATGACATCACGAGGCAGGTCCCATGGATGTAAGTAAGGCGAATGAGTGACCAGAGCCCTTTTGGTAGGAAGAGCACACCATTGATGAGTTGTAGAGCGTTTGCTGTTGTGTTCTCTCGGATGAGTTTCAGAATAAGGTGTCCATGACTCCAACTGTCTCTCCCTGAGGTCTACCACAAAACGGCTGAGATCAATGGGTTCACAGTGTTGCAGCTTCTGTTTGAAGGTATACGATTGTGTCTGACCATCCATGGCAGAAAGAAGAGGGCTGACCAGCAATATTTGGACCGTGTTCTTAGCTGCATGTCAGCATGTAAGACCTCTTTCATTGTGTAGTAGCTGTTGGATTGAGTCAAAGAATTGTACAGCCGCATTGCCGCGCAAAACCAATCTAACTGTAGGGGTTCCAATCCACACTCTCGCATAACACACCATGAAGGTGTGGTGTCTCTGACTCTCAACATCCTTTTCAACACTGCCAACAGCCATTTCTGAAGGGGACTGTCCATCTCTTTGCCTTGTTGTAAGTAAGCCCTTAATCATGCTGGCTGGGTTATCACTACCAGCGGAGTCTTTTCTTTTCTTTTTTCTTAAGTAAGGAGTGGCCCGAATCTGACTCGCTCGCATACATACCAGCAGGAATATTGTATGTCTTGCGAAGCCATATGTACGCGTGTAGCCTGTTTGAAAGGTCATGTTTCTGAACAAACTCTTTGACTCTGAACGTGCCTGCTGTGAATGGGCAAAGTGCTGCGTCAGCCGCGGTATTCAAATTGATCTACTTGTCGCACATCATGCCCAAATATTTGAAGGAGTCCGCGTAAGGAAGCACGCTTCTTTACCAGCCAGTAGACAAAAAAGACCCAGTCGGAGAGGTCCATCAGAGAAACAGAAGGAGAAAAGAAGTCACAAAGACACTGGAGTTCCAGCCTCAAACAAGCAAGAGCACCAGGCACAGAAAGTCCCAAATATATTTAAGCAATACTCCTGGTGGGGTGCAGGCTTCCCCCAAGCACCTGAGCCCCGCTGAAGAGCCTGTCCTATTTCCATTCTCTAGGCGTGATGTTGTGTGTCGGTGCATCCATTCGGTGGCACAAAACATCCTTTCCTAATTTATGCTGGTGGTGTTTACGCTACCTGCGTTTTCTTCTTTGTAAATACACAAGACCTTAGAACCAGCTGTGTGCCGCACAGGAACAGCACCGACACCTCTGCAACATTTTTCAAAATGTTTCAGCATGCTTTTAGGAGGAGTGGGTGGTGGCGCACTCACGCGTTGGAGCCTTTCAAGGAATCGGGACCTGCAAAGAGTTAAAAACCTTGCCTCCAAGCTCCATGTGCATTCTGTCAGCTACGCTGCCGAACTTGTTCATACCTGACTTAACCTCTCCACGACCGTTACCAATTGGATTTGCAAATCTCATCAGGCAGGCGCCGGTTTCAAACCAAGTATGCAGCCCAGAGTTTGATCCACGGAGATTTTACCCTTCTTTCATGGTGGAGGAGAACCACAGACAGTGCCCAGCCACAGTGGCTTTTCACCCTTACTTTATGGGCGAGTGTTTTTTCCCCTCTTCTGTCATCCCCAAGTGTGTGATGCTTTTGATAAATCTACCTTCCCCCCTTTGTAATGACGGCCAATCCTGTGGAGAGATTGAAAGCCGTAGTTTGATTACCCCAAACATCTGGATAAGTTCAGGAGCTGCACACAAAAGAAAGAAAATAACGACGCAAATAGTGTAAACACTACCGCCATGAAATATATTTAATGAAATAAACCAAGACCAGTCTATTACTCAGCTAGCTTAACATCAGTAACTGCGTCAAGAAGAACTAACTCGTTGGAAAATAGATGCAAGAGGCACAACTCTCATTGGCCAGAAAAGAGAAACATAATCACTCGTATTATAAAGTCACGGGCTACAATACTACGGAACTCCTCGCACGTTAACCCTGGCAAACATCTCCAATGAGATTACAAGGTCATACACTAATTAGCAAGTTTGCCTGCTCATGGAACTATATCACATGTGATCTTGGAACCAACAACAAAATAGTTTTGTTAAGCAACACTCATGTGTCATTGCTGCGCGCGTGGGCTTTACAACCAGCCTGAGCATGTAGGCTCGTTCGGTTCACCTACCATCGTGGCGTGAATTTGATTCTGTCCGTCCTGTGTGCAAGAAGTGTGACTGTGTATGTTACGCCCGGTTATAAATGTGCAATTTAAGGAAGTCCTGACGCCCAATCTAAGCCAGGCAGGAACCCACAATGAAGCTGATTGTTTCCAGGAACTTGAGCTCAGAAAAATTTAGCTTCATAGGGATGGTAAACATACAGCGAATGACAGTTAATTGCAATGTGCTGCAGTGTGCCTCCTGCCATGTGCACAGGTGAGTGTTTTTATCATTCTACTAGAATAGAAGAGTGAATGTTTGCATGCAAGTCCATATATGCACTGATTACGCCTCTCGGTTGCCGCTATTATCAGGTCATCTTTGTGTGGGGTGCCTCTTTCCTCTCCTACTCTTATTGTTGCTAGGTTGCTTGCCGGTATTGGCAAGAAAATCAGCGCAGGGGAGTGTGAGACTGGCATACGCTTGTCTGATAGGTAACTGTGCATTGCCGTCCATTGCATAAGTGACAGGACCTCTAACGTTCCTCCGGTCGAGCAAACAGACTTAGTTGGATGGTTCTGGCCTTGCACCGTAGATGTATGACAAAAATTTTACAAATGTTTTAGCAGGGAAGGCTCCATGTACACGGGCATGCACGTATGCATTCTGGCTGACCCTACTCAACAAATATTCAGAAGTGTTCTGTGACACGCTCTCTCAATATTGCACGCGCAAAAGCAATTCGTTGCTGGTTTACTTTCACATGCAGAAGTGGAGAGCGTGGGTGCGGCTTAACAGACTTCTCTGACACACCCAACAGTATCAGACAAGCTGTTTCAAATTAATTCGTTGGCTCGTCCTCAGTAAGTTAGTTTGGCTCGGTGTGGACCAAACATGTCTATTAGACTGTGCCAAATTACGCATGAGCACATGTATAAAAATCACTGAGTAAAGTGGACTGATTCAGAGGTTGCAGTGCAACATATGCCACGTGAACTGCTTCAGTTCAGGGCCGCAGAAACTTTGCAAAGGCGGCTGCCTATTTGACCGTGGCACTTGACACAATTGAAGAAGAGCAGCGCAAGCACTGCCACATGAGGAGCAAGCTTGAAAGGTAGCATTCGCCTAAAAGTCCCCAACAAATGCGTGCGAGCTGCCGTGCTGATGCACTTACGGTGGGGAGCGATGCAAGCACTGCCACATCAATAGGCCCAAGTCCAGCATGGCAAACATGGGCAGCACAATCCACCAGATGTTGGTGCACACGTACACAAATAGCGCGGTCTTGAAGTCGTTGTGGCCCGTGTGTGCAAACCCGCCCGCAATATCGTACAGCCAGTACTGCAAGGGTAGGTTGTTCAGGCAAACACTTGGTCACGCACAGGAGAGGGGAGGTTGATGAAGCTACAGCAATGGGGAAGTGTACTGCTTCAAGGACAGGAGTAATCAGGAGCTTCTTTAAAGACTTAGGAACTTCCAGTGGGGACGCTATTGGTTCTTGGAGCAAAAAAAGGTTGCCTCTGACAAAACCATCTGTGAGCTGTGGGCTCCTGCATGACACATGTTAAGGGTTGGCCAGAACCATATAATTACACTGTATATGACCATACATTTAGCGACTTTCCTGCCAAAAATACCATAAGCACCGCAGTTTGATGCCTGATAATACATGCAGGCTCCTGACCATTCATCAACACATTATGCGACAAAATCACTTCAGCGTGTGATAGCGATTGCCAATACTGATCAGCACCATGAAACAAGTGCGTACTGATTAACACCATTAAACAAGTGCGACAACAATGTTTTCCTTGAACAAACAGATCTGCATCACTTTGGGCGTCGATCTTATAGGCTGCAAGCTGAATACACTTAGGCTTCATTGCTGCTACGACCAGGGCACAATCAACAAATAGGGGAGATTTGGGGTGATACGCTTCATGAGTTTGCAGGGATGTGTCACACAGTCGTATCAACCTCAGGGTATAAAACAAAAATTGGCATTCCAGAAATGGTTTTATGTAGAACACGTAGGGTTGGCCAGAACCGTATATACGGTATTTTTGCCAGGGAAATTTCCAAATATACGGTCATACACGGTGCATATATGCGGTTCTGGTCAACCTTAAAAATACGCCGCGTTTTTAATCGTATCGAACATCTCAAATGACCGTATGACACATCCCTGTGAGTTTGAGATACCGACTGCTAAAGTCAGGTGAAAGGACGGTTTTCGGAGAGAGTAATGGCAGGCTGTGTGTTTCTGGTTCCAAATGTATTTGATGGCACATGAGGGGTAACCTTTTATAATGTCAGAGATTATGGTAACCTTGTATCGCTGTGTGTGTGTGTTGGAGAGAGGGACATCTCTGCTTCCTCCTTGCCACTCACCTCACAAAGAAGCAAGACTTTAAAAAACGTTTACACCAACAAAAGAGAGTGTGGCAGACAACTAATGCCTTTCAACCATCTTTTAACTTACAGTGTAAGTAAATTAGGCTCAGTGACAAAACAAGGGCTTGCCAAAATCCAGCCCCAGGTAGCCATCCGAGCTCGTGAATTCACATGTTGAGAAGGAACCATCAAGCTTGATGATGCCAGATATTTATAGTGGCGTTACTTGGCTTTTCAAGTTTTACCTTGACAAATAAATTCAGGGCAATCCAAAGATTAGGATCAGTGCTCAAGACAAAGGAGAACTCAAGCGCTCTACCCTGAGCCAAGTCATGATGCACCACAAGGCAGCAGGCAAAGGATCAAAGGATGCATGCACACGCGCACACACACACACACACACACACTTCCTCTTTACTCTACTTACCAATAGTGTTTTCCAAAAAGTGAATGCCTGTGTTGTAAACGTTATCAATAGGCCCGCTGCTTCTTTGCCCCTGGTTCTCATCATACGCAAGCCCAACAGCTGCAGAATGACCTCAATCACGTTGCACATCGCCTATAATAGTAACGAATACGTGCAGCGTGTGTTTTTGCGTGTTTGTGTGTGTGTGTGTGTGTGTGTGTGTGTGAGTGCATGTGTATTATTTAGTTCATCCGTGCCAACATGCATTACGTGTGTGTGTACTCAATCATAATGCACATTGCCTGCGGGCCCCAAGAAAAGTCCAAATGTACTTTACTATTGTAAACGGCCAGACATTGCTTGATGCCCTCAAAAGTGGTGAGCCGTGCAAGGGGCGGGATGAAACAAACGGCGTTCATGCAAAGTGATGTGAAGCAAGACGAGCAACAAACACATGGCTTACTTGTGCCTCACAGAAGCGGTCCCCAGATCGGTACCGTGATTCTGAGTAAATGAGGTCCACCGTTCCATAGTATTGATAGGGCTGCCAGAATTTGGCGAGCGAGCCACCCTGGGGATGCATGAGCACAAGCAAGGCCGTCGCTTGAGCTGCGTGGTGTACCTGTTCCTGATCTTTATAAAAAGGATGCATTGGTACGCAGGCGTACGCGTGTACAACATGATCTCAGGTACAGCTTACACCCACCTCTAAGGTCATGGGCCTGAGCAAAACATATCCAGCATCATACAATACCTGCGCACAGGTAGGGAGGACAAGCACGTGCGGGTGTAAAAATAGGATCGCAATGATGCGAGCACAGACCGTCATGTATCCACTAGCCAACAGATCTGCTGGCCAATCAAAATAGGACAAAGCCAACACACTCACGATAATGGCGCTCACAAGAAGCCAACGCTTGATCCAAGTCTACGTGAGCATGTGCATGTTGTATGTGTGTGTGTGTGAGTGTGTGTGTGTGGTGTGTGTGTGTGTGTGTGTGTGTGTGTGTGTGTGTGTGTGTGCGCATGTATGTATGCGTGTGTTGCGTGTGTGCGAAGGTGTATGTGTGTGTCTGCATGTGTGTGTGGTGTGTGTGTGTGTGTGTGTGTGTGTGTGTGTGTGTGTGTGTGTGTGTGTGTGTGTGTGTGTGTGTGTGTGTGTGTGTGTGTGTGTGTGTGTGTGTGTGTGTGTGTGTGTGTGTGTG
>Ga0307968_1003985_pt1 | contig 12145 bp, 14 predicted proteins | sample OrgLakmetagen650_FD_201834 | JGI IMG/M metagenome (GOLD analysis project Ga0307968, IMG submission 201834) | Saline water microbial communities from Organic Lake, Antarctica - #650 | ecosystem: Environmental > Aquatic > Non-marine Saline and Alkaline > Saline | place: Antarctica: Organic Lake... | reverse complement strand
CTCAAGTTTGTGTCAGATTTAGTTTCAATTTTCGACACTGGTTGATTTTGTTTCACCAGCCAATTGCCATCAGCCAGAGACTCGGGCTGTAGGCCATCCTTGTAACCCCTTGTAACCCCTTGTAACCAAGATGGGTTGTTTGTAATAAGTTGCTCTCTGGCAGCTTTGTTCCAGATTATTATGCGTGTGCCTTATTATGTTGCTTTTGGCAGGGGTGGTGTTTTTCTTTGCTGGTATAGGAATGCCATGTAGCGCTAATGTTTTTCTGGGATGGTTCTGTCATGCCCAAGCAGGGGCAGCGACGAATTATGTGACAAGCAGTAGCTTGGTTGACAGTTGAGAGTTTCATGCCTTGATTGATATGCATTTTGGGGCGCATTCATTAGTTGGATGTGCCATCTTAATCTGTCCAAACATGTTATGCACAGAGTCCGTAGGTTTTGCTTGGCTGCGTGCACATACTTCGAATGTTAAGGCAGCAGCGTGACTTGAAGGTGGATCTCACGTAGCCTACGTACCCAGTGCCCTGCCAAGTGGTGGAGATAAACATGTCCAGAACGAGGTGCCCTTTTCTTTTGCCAAGACCATCGGGTTTTGTGAGCTGAGGAAGTATTTCTCCTTTTTGTTTACCTTTTTTGTGGACTTCTCAACAGCACGACCCTATGCCAGCCAGATAAAAAAAAAGAAGAAAAAAAGGAAAGACTCTGCTGGTAGTGATGACACAGCCAGCATGATTAAGGGAGGGGGCCCAGATATGTATGGTGTAATGTGGTCTTTCTTTTTGGCAGAGGGGGTCAACTGAGCAAATGTCCTGAAATGTGACTTTTTTGATGCAAATCATGTTTGAATGATAAAACTAGATGGTTCATGAAGTTTGGGGCCAGAAGGACCACCCCAGTGGTCTGGACAGAAATACAGCAAAATTTGGCAGACTTTCCACATTACAGGCCACCACGCCCCAACCAGGGTCTCTTTTCATCCCAAAACAAGGCAGGAGGACTTCCTTTATGATACCAAATCATCCTAGAGTTTGAAAACTTTTGAAGTATATTTGGTGAAGGCTGATCTTTTTGGTACCCCTTTTGCTTGCTGATGCATTTTCTGTAAGGGAAATGGGCCAAAATGGGGTATCTGGCCAAGTACTGCTCCGTTTTGCCCCATTTTTGTTGCAATGGTATTTTTTATTGAAATGTAGACGATTCATATATAAATGACACAAATCAGGTCAGTTGGTGGTGAGATATGACAGATTGGTGGTGAAAAGTGGGGTTCATGTCAGATTAAATTACGGTCTTTGCAAATTATAAGACTCAGCACATCTACTGATATTTGGGCGCCTTCGGACCAAGAAAGGCCTCCAAGGTGGAAAAACCATCCAGCAGAGGAGTGAGTTCTTTGCATCGCTGGTCCCTAATGCTTCTACCAGTTCTCTGGCCCATGCCCTTGTGCGCTCTCTGCACACATGTATGTGTGTCTACTACTCTGTGTCTACTCAGCTTTGGGCCGCCACACTGCTGCTCCTTCCCGGAGCTGGGACCCATGACTCAGATAGACATCTCGGCCTCATTGTTGTTACACCTTGATAATATAAACGAGCGAACAAATAGAATCGGAGACCTTATACGGCACAGGGTCTCTTGAGGATCCCCTCTAATGGTACCTCTTACAGTTCACATGTTGTCAATTGATTACCAATACTATCAAATCCAGAAGATAAAGGTTATCAATAGGACTGGCCATCCAGCTTATTGAACAAGACATAAAGAAACTCTCAACTGCCAACCAACTTAACTGCTCTGTCACACGATTCGTCGCTGCCAACGATTGGGCGTGACATTCAGCACGCCGCGGGCAATTAGGCATTTTTGCCGGGACTGGCAACATTCAAGCTCAGGTGCTATCAGTTACCTCTGGGAACTGAGTTTGATTGTTGCCAGTCCCGGCCACAGTACTCAATTCACATTTCAAAAGTACTATCCCTGTTTGGGGCCTTAGATGACCACCTCTGTCTTTTTGGTTTGGTTACAGGCTTTTTCCAAGCTTCCGCTCAGATGCCCCCCAGAGGCATACATAGTGATGTAACCTTACCTTACCTTACCTTATTGGATGTATCAACATGATCTAACATATCTGCCTGGCGTAGATTCCATTGGGGAGTATGACCTTATTTGCTGCATTAAGTCAACAACCACCGGCGCATCAAATCAGCATTTTGTGGCTGATTTACTTTCTCAGAAGCAGAATAGACTCTGCGTGTGTTTGCTCCTTCGAGCTCTGAATTTATTCCTTTCTTAACTTGTCATCACAGTATCACTGATTTTCAGATCAATGCATTCCTGAATCAAGACTCATACAGACTTCTCAAGTTCATGTCAGATTTAGTTTCAATTTTCGACACTGGTTGTTTTTGTTTCACCAGCCAATTGCCATCAGCCAGAGACTCGGGCTGTAGGCCATCCTTGTAACCCTTGAAGCAGAATAGACTTTATACCTTGACTTCTAAGCTTACGGATTCTCTGTGGCTGGCCAAGACCACTAGGCAGCAGCAGAGCAACAACCTGGCTTATGGTCGCCCCCTATTGCGACCACGCCCTCTTATAGCATCTCAATAGACTTTTTCTTTCTGAGCTTTTGGCTGGCCGAGACCAGTCAGCAGCCGATCAGCCAAACAACCTGGCTGAAGGTCACCCCCCATTGTAACCATTTCAACATCTCACCATCGCAGATCAGCCCCTACACGTTGCTTGAGCTGTCGCCTCCTTTTCCTCATTGAGAGAGGGGGAGAGAAGTAATACACACCTTTACGGCTCATATCTGCAACCCAAGCCTAAGCTGGTGCCATCGTTCGTCGTGACAACTTCATACTATTTTCTTTTAGCTTAAATCAAATGTTTAGCTTGGATTTAAATGGAAACAATGAAAAGAAGCGCTATCTCATCCTGCATTCGTGTGTGCATGTGTGTGCTTGCATGCCTGTCATGGTGCTGCTGCGTGGCCATGGAAATAGTACACAACAGCCAAACGGAAAAACAAAAAGCGTGCACCAAGTGTGCACAATAACCCCCTCTACTTAACACGCAACGTGCTGGTCAGTAGTTCGTCCTCGTGGCTCCCGCCTTCGACAGCCAGGGTGCGCATCATCACCCTCTGCCCTGTGTGCCAGGCAAGAGGTGGCACTCACACATGCAAGCTGCTCTACCTCCCCCTCCCTCCTCTCTCATCAACGTGGACACCACTGCCTCTGCTGCGCCTCTACTTGCTGCTACAAGACTCCACAGCTGCCACACAGGGGTGGTGTCGTCGCTCTCCCTTTGGAAACGGTGATGTCACACATCCCCTTTCAACTGCCTACCCCTCCCCTTGCCTCTCCTCAGTTGCGCGCCTAGATGAGGTCGGCGACGTTGGAGGGCAGCTCCTCAATCATGGTGTTGTAGAAGCGCTGGATGTCCTGCATCATGCGCTGGTCGTCCTGGGACACCTACAGTGAGAGGGAGCGAGGGTGGGGGGTTAAAGAGGAAGGAAGGGGGAAGAGGGGGAAGAAGACCAGATATTTTTGGTTACAAGAAATAAGCATCTTTCAAAGGTCTTGTTAATCGTCAGGGTACCTGAACAGAGGCACCCACAAACTGCAGGCTGTAAGTCACCACCTCCTGCACTCACTCACTCCTATTTAACAGCAGCTCATACAATCATATGCCACAGTCCTAACAGCCTCTCTCCTTTCACAAACCGAGCCAGATACAACAGTACATTGCACTGCATCAATACACTCCCGTGCATGTGAGCACTCACAAAGTTGATGGCCACACCCTTGCGGCCAAAGCGACCGGATCGTCCGATACGGTGCAGGTAGTTCTCGGGCTGGGTGGGCAGGTCGAAGTTAATGACCAGGGACACCTGGAAGAGAAGCATGGGGAAAATGTGTGTGTGTGTGTGTTGGGGGGGGGGGGGGGAGAGGGGTTGTGTGTGGCTAAAACAAACTCAAGGGCCGTCCATGTCCAGTTATGTGCCCAAATTGATCATGGCCCAAAATCGACCCTCTCCGCATGCTCACTACAAAATCAGACAGAGAGACCTTGACCGGAGGAAAGTACCGACAGTCATACCCAACTAAAGTCTCATTACTGCTGGACACACAGACGTTGGAGCCAATTGCGTGTCCAGGCTTGGTTTGGCAATCTCCCCAACTAAATACACCTTGCATCATCACATCATTTGGCTGCTGCAAATCACACTGCAATCTGTCACACATGTTGCCCTGATTGCGCAAGCCTTACACGTTCAGCTTGCAGATCAATTGTCTTGAAAACCACATATCAAGCGCAGGGAATTCCTTAATGCTGGATCGACTAGGTCAAGCAACCGCTCATCACAGCTCGTTGAGCTGTAGCTCACCTGCTGCACATCAATGCCGCGGGCAAGCAGGTCGGTGGTGATGAGCACACGGGAAGATCCAGAGCGGAACTCGCGCATGATGACGTCACGAGTGTTCTGGTCCATATCTCCGTGTGTGGCGGACACGGTGTGGTCACGCTCGCGCATCTTCTCGGTCAGCCAGTCCACCTGCGCACACGCAATACACACATGCTTGCACCTCTGCAGCCTGCTTGTGCATAATACACGTGGCTCACGACTCAATGTCTTTTCCAGCATGTACGCAAATAAGTTGTGCGCATGCACACAACGAATGATTTTGTGAGATTGTATGATTGTTGAAGCCTCCCAAAAACATTGAGAACTAAGTGTGAATATAGATGGTTCAGCGCAGTCATTACCAAGAGAAGGGGAGGCTCACAAGGCACACGGACACATGCGCACACAAACACACCTTGCGGCGGGTGTTGGCGAAGATGACAGACTGGGTGATGGCCAGGGTCTCGTACAGATCGCACAGCGTGTCCAGCTTCCACTCCTCCTTCTCCACATTCACGTAAAACTGCTTGATACCCTCTAGGGTCAGCTCATCGCGCTTTACCAAAATGCGCACCTACGGGTGACACACGGGGGCATGTGGGTGTTACAGACCAGCAGTGGGGAAGAGAGGGCTAGAAGTTGTGGTACGAACTTGCTGCTTGCTGTCTTGCAAGGCTTGGAAAAAAGCTCTCCTCACTCTCAATGTGCATACTAGGCACACCTCCTCTGCACAACTCTGCGTCTCTCTCGGTGCGCGTATTCGGCGCACCTTGCCGACACGTGCAAGGTGAGCTCTTGCGTAAGTTCACTGTATCTTTTATCCTGTACACTGTTATATTCAGCAGTAGTGCAAGCAGCTCAGAGTGCGCGTCCTGGCCTTTTGCAGCCTGCTACATTCCTGGCGCTGACAGACCCAGGCCAATCAAAAAGTGAGCAGCACAGGTAAACAGGTGGACGCACGATCGGATGTGCAAACACACAAGACGGGCAAAATAGATGCACACAGATGGGCAGCACGATTGTACAAAAACGGAGGCACCAGGCACAAAGATGAGCAGAGCAAAGCACAGCTTCACTCACCGGCTTGTTCATGAACTTGCGGGTGATCTCCAGGGCTTCTGGGGGCAGGGTGGCAGAGAACACACCGACCTGCATGCAGCACATGTGTTTTTGGGGCTGGGTACAAGGGCTCGTAGGGTGGCAGAGATCACGCTGATATGCACGCGCGCATCTTTTATGTGGACGCCACGGGTGGCGTGTGTTCTTCTTGCATCTTGCACAGAGGATGTGCAAAGCACTCTTCAGACAGACGCACTGCAGATGACAGGTAAAAAGATGCACAGGTGTGCGTGTAACCTGTGTTAAAAGGGTCCACAACACACAGCCCAGCAGCTCCTTCTCAGAAGACACCTCTCCTGAGATCCTGTCAAATGTGCTTCACCCCCTGGTTAAGCTCATGGCGTGGCGCAGCAGCCAGAAGCATAGGGCCAGGAGATCGGCTCAGAGGTAAGCAATACTAACGCTGCAAGTGGCCATCCGTCTTGATGATGTGGGACAGACAGTAGAGAAGGCAAGCACACGCCGAATAGCAAAGACTCATGCCCTGATGGCAGGTGGTGTGTACCCTTTGCTTGACCATCTCCTGTTCAGTACAAGGTGCTGTACATAAGGCTCCGCCTTTTCCTGGATCATTAAATAAAAAGTACCGCGCAAGAGGGTACGAGCAGGAAAAGAAACGGGTGCCAAGTTAAATGAACAACAAAGAGTAAATCATTGCAAAGACAGCACAAACTGAGGACCAAGGGGTCCATTATTGACAGGCAAAGCGACGTTCGCCCTTCAAATCTGTCACTATCCTTTCTTGATGAAATCTGGGTGAAATTGCTGCATTTCCCATCAACTCACCACAGACAAAAAGTCCCACAGTCTGCGAGCTCGGCGAGAAAAACTACACACAATCTATATAGAGGGCTAGCTAACTGCTCAAAAAGGTAACTATAGCGGCGAGTTTTATGTGCCCACACACATGTTGGGCAAATTATTCATTCGTTTGAATGAATTGCAAACATCCAAACTACGCTTCACTTACAAAACAAAGCAACAAGCAGAACGGTCACGAGGGTCTGGCGCATAGCAGTTGCACCAATATCCGCCATAAATCACTTACTTGACCCTGGGCACTTTATCCTATTGCTTTCTCTCTCTCTCTCTCTCTCTCTCTCTCTCTCTCACACACAAACACACAGACCTGCAGCTTGGGGGGCAGCAGCTGGAAGATGTCGTAAATCTGGTCCTTGAACCCACGAGACAACATCTCGTCAGCCTCATCCAGCACAAACATCTTGATGGAGTCCGCACACAGGCAACGGCGGCGCAACATGTCGTACACACGGCCTGAGGGTGAGCACGGTTATAAAGTTTATGCACAGGCAGAAGCTGGTTTGCAGTCCAGTGTGGCCAGTATCTGCAAAGCTTAAGAAGCACTGCAGACTCTTCAAACACAACCCTTCGGTCAGCTACATTTGCATTTGGGCTCAGCAACCACTGCTCCTTCGCTCTTATCTTTCTGCGTATTTACTTAAAAGCAACACCACGATCCATTAAGGACTGAAATCCTGTGTTAAATAGACCCATTGTCAAATACAAAGGCTGGTCTTAATTATATAGTTTATCCCTAGCTGGTAATTCTGACGCCGGGGCTCGAGAGCGGAGAGCCCCGGACCACACCAAACACAACCCACAGGCAAGTGCACCACTGTGCACCCTGCCTGACGCTTTCCATCATGCGTACCGTTACATTGGTATTGAAGGATGTCGTTCATTGCGGCTTGAAACTGTGCTTAAACCTCTTGGTAAGCTACCATGGGGCCATCTTGACGCAACAATTGACTTTTGACATTCCACACTCTTGCGGAACTGATCACTCCGTACCTGGCGAGTGTCCTGGTACCACTCAAAAGTCATAGCATCAAGATTCACATACAACAATCTGGATTGCCATCACGCATTTCCACCCAGAGACACGTTTTGTCCAGGTTGGGGGGAATGTAACGTTCCAAGCGTTGCATAATGATAATCAACACCAAAATTATTATCATGAGTTATCTGGTGCTCAATTCATTCAATCACTCAAGTGGTGGGTAATACCCTGGACGCACTTTGTTGACCTCTGCACTGTTCAATGAGAGTGGAGCTGATTGAACACTGCAGAGGTCAACAAAGTGCGCAAGATGATAAGGTAGAGAAAAAGGTGCGCGGTCCCATCCCTGCTCGGACTCGTACCTGGTGTTCCCACCACCACGTGCACACCGGCACCCAGGATGCGGGCGTCCTCACGCACGCTGGTGCCACCCACGCAGGCATGGCACTTGACCTGAGGGTTGTGTTTGTGTGCGTGCGTGTGTGTATGTATGTGTGTGTATGTATGTGAATGTGTATTTGCGTGCACATTGTGTAAATTGCGTGCACATTGTGTAAATCATTTTTTATTTTCTGCTGTTATAAACGCGTCTGCAGGCACAGACTGTACCAACAAGCGCTGACTGTAAAATGCAGATGTAGACCTGAATGGCTTCTCCAATTACTAGGCCTTGTCTCGGCTGCACCCTCAACTGCACCTCTTCTTATCACACAGCCTTGACAGTAAGCATGCGGGGCCGAGGCACGAGCCAGCTAGCTGCATACAGAGCAGGGTTTGAGACAATCATAAGCCCTGCTCGCATGCTCTCTCTCTCACACACACACACACACACATAAAGTACACATGCAAAAGCCCAAGCATTCATACGTGCAAAGGCCTACGCTAAATACGCCTGCATCCCTACGCGTCCATTCATCCACATTAGAGTCACGCGTGTGGTAACAAGCAGATGCTCTGGTGGTGTGCTTATATGCTGAAACGCAAGCTCATGCTGCCACAAACAGTCAGCACGTACGCGTGCATCGTGAGACCCACCTGCAAGTAGTCGCCCAAGGCGCGCATGACCTTCTCAATCTGCTGGGCCAACTCACGGGTGGGGGCCAGCACCAGGCCTTGGCATTGCTGCTGGTTGAAGTCCAGGTTGTTGAGGACACCAGCACAGAACGTGGCGGTCTTGCCTGTCCCGGACTGAGCCTGCTGGATCACGTCCAATCCCTTGGTGAAGGGCACAATACCCTTCTGCTGAATGGCCGAGGGCTTCTCAAAACCTGTCGAGTGGATCCAGGCAGGTTTCATTCGATTTGAGTGCGGTTCTGTCTGTCTGTCGGTGCTGCTGCATGGCCGGTCCGAGGAGTAGCTGCGCACTGTCGCTGGGCTCCGGGAAGGACGGCCCGCTACAAAGAGATAAAGGAAGGCAAGAGAGCACACAGACAGCCAAGGCCAGGCAAACCCGGGAGCAACGAACATTGGCGTGCCCCCACAACTGAAAAGTATCCCGCCTTGCATCCCTCCCGGAAACCTTAAGTACAGCCCCAGGCATGTTCATGAAAGGACTGGTGTGCATGCAGCTGGTGCGCAAGAGAGGGTTTGCCGCGCTGTGTGCACTCACCGTAGGCGTAAATGCCACGGAGCAGGTTCTCGTGCAGGCCCATTTGGTCAAAGGAGTCGAAGGTCTCCTCCCAGTCGGTGAAGAACTTGTCCTCGTTGTTGCCCATGCTGCGAAGGGGGGAGGGGGGAGAGGCAAGGTCATGGGAGACAAGAAAGGGGCGGCCATCGAGCACAAAAAACACAGCTGAGAGAAAAATGCTCTCCCTCTACGACTCTCTACCACGCAGCCCCCATCTCATTAACTCACGCGACGGCCATCTTTGCATCGAACTGCTTGTCATCAAAGGCTCCGGCTCCGGCTGGGAAAGGAGGGAGGAAACAGGTTCAATTGCAGGAGGAGGCTCCCAGCAGCTCAAACTATGCAACATGCTGCTGCGGCTCTGCATATGTACAACACTAGTGTTGCTGCTTTGGCCCTGCCCTACCTTCTCCAGCCATACTGGGGTTTGGTGTCTGTAGAGGGGCGTGAAAACGCTGTGAGTGGGAAGGCTGTTGTAACACTGAGGTACGCCGCGCAATGCGAAGGGCGCCCTATTTAACTAAAAGACCGATGTCAGAATTTACCTTGTGGAATTCGATTTCGGCAAAAAGGACACGTATACCTTGGTATATAATATGTAGATACAGATAAAACATGTTGCTCTTAACGCAGGCAGGTGCGGGGCGGTGGCTCGTGTCCAACGAAAAGGCGTCAGGGCCAGCATTCTACCCATGCATACCACCAAACCGGTACTCAGACTCACTGTAGATGCTGGTGCTGCAGATATAATTTAAGGCGCAAAGCCCGATCTGCGGGTTGGCCACGTAACTTCATTCAACCTGCGTAATCTTACTACTAAGCAGCTGCTTTTGTGTTATTAAGTCGCCCCTTTTCTCCCACGTGTACAATTAAGGATGACTTTTATGAGTAGACCTGACATGTTGGCGGGCTGGTCTGGCTGGCCTCACCAGACACCTTCGGACACAAGTTTGAGCTGGAATCACCTCGCAGAGTTTGTATAGATTTGCCAAGTCCCAAAGGCAAATACAAGTAATGAAGAGCATAATACACTTAAAATCGACAATGATGATAACCTGTCGTTGTCGCACTTGCAAAGAGGGAATTCTCTTACACCGCTACTTGCAGGGCGATTTGTGGGCCACAACTGGGCGATCAGCATAATATCTTTGATTTGACACTAAATGAAGTCCGAGGCCTGTAACATATAGCAAAAATTTAGTAGGTGCTTCAGGAGTTGCCACAACTTGCGCACGTACATCCTTTTTTGCAAAACAAGCTTTGCCCAGCACCTCAGAAAAAACGATTCGTAATTGTGAAGGCGGCTTGAAACTAGGCAGAGGGTAGGGTACATGCTCTGAGCTTCCCAAATTGATTATGCTATGAGGTGCCCCCTTGCGCCCCCAGCACCCACAATGTAGATCTCAACATACAGTACCATACGAAAAGTATATCACCGCCCCGTCAGGAGGTTTTTTTTTTGGTTGGCACGTATTTGGGGTGGACATCCCTGAGGCCCCCCCCCCCCCAACCCCCCTTCCGGTGCCCCCACCCAGACAAAAAGGGTACCAATCTGCTCCTTTTTCAAATAGGCATCCATCTGCATACTCATCAAGACCTAAAACTGAATTGTTGCAGAGTTATGGGGCAAAAACTGAGATACGGACGCCCATGAACACGTGACCTACCAGGCACCCATAACTGGCTTGCACAGTCCCACAATACTTCCATTTCTTCAGAATTCCACTGAATATCTCATGCTGGCACAATCCTGTAAGTTTGGGGTAAACTGCTGCTTCATTGGCTTGACTCACTCCGCGGCCTACACCCAAGCGCGTATGCCTCTTACTTTTGGACATGTCCACAGACCCCCCTTTTAACCCAAATTGCTCAAAAAAGGGTGCCAATCGACTGGGTTTGAGCTGAGGAATACATTTAAAATTTCGTAGGAGTGACCCAGTAAATCTTTGGAGGGGGGGTCCACAAACTTTGGACCCCCCCGGACCAACCCCCCCCTCCGATTTGACTCATATATATATACCAATCGATAGCTCTCGACATCAAGATTGTAACAGATTGAGCACTCAGCCACCAAAACTGATTTTGGAACTGGATACCACCAGAGGTACTTCCAGACTATATATTATCGTACCTCTGGTGGTATCCAGTACTGTTACAATTTGGTGGAGTTGCAGTCCGAGGTCCCCAGTTCAAAACCTACTGCACCCAATCAGAAAAAATACATTGCCTTCCGCTCCTGTGGACAGCAGCGTTCAACAGGGGGGGTAATGTAACGAAAATACATACTGGAAGTACCTCTGGTGGTATCCAGTTCCAAAATCAGTTTTGGTGGCTGAGTGCTCAATCTGTTACAATGATTCCAAATATATAACTTTTAATCCATTTGACACGTGTCGTCCAAAAGTTATGCTTCCTACACCCTCCTGGCCCCGTAATTATTTTTTGGTGGGGGTGGTGACAGGGGGGTGGTTTAATATGTTGTTATTTTTTAAGGGGGCTGTTGTGGGGCGGTGGCGGAAGTTCAAGTTTTTGAGCAGTGCGAGCGATGAGTGCCACTACCAGTGGTCAGGAAGCCTTTGCAATGAGTGATCTGGAAGCCATTCTGGCACTCCCTTACCCCCCAGCCCCAGCTCCACCTGCCCCAACCCCGCCTGTACCCGTTAAAAAGTTCCAGCGAGGGGGCGGTGGTTGCAGTACAAAACTGTAAAACATCTAATTTTAGGGGGGGCATATTTTAACGAAATATTTAGGTTTTCAGGGGGGCGGTGGACGGTTCGTACAAGTCGTTCCCTTGTAGCCATCAGGTACCCCTCCAGCCTGCTGGCCCTAATTGATTCAAATAGAAAGGTCCATTAAAAACAACGCTGCTAAACCAACCTCGTTTAGTGAAAAAAGTTGAGGATAAGCACCCTGCCCTTCATGATTACTCCTGATTACTCCTGTGTTAAAGTGTACTCCAATTGCAAACACACACACATAACATACAAAAGCATGTTCCTACCTTCTTGCCGAACACGTGTGCATTGATTAAGCATGTGTTTTTTTGAGTGTGTGTACGTGTTTGCGTGTCTCTGTGTCTGTGTGTGTGTGTGTGTGTGTGTATGTGTGTGTGTGTGTGTGTGTGTGTGTGTGTGTGTGTGTGTGTGTGTGTGTGTGTGTGTGTGTGTGTGTGTGTGTGTGTGTGT
>Ga0307968_1003979_pt1 | contig 12156 bp, 10 predicted proteins | sample OrgLakmetagen650_FD_201834 | JGI IMG/M metagenome (GOLD analysis project Ga0307968, IMG submission 201834) | Saline water microbial communities from Organic Lake, Antarctica - #650 | ecosystem: Environmental > Aquatic > Non-marine Saline and Alkaline > Saline | place: Antarctica: Organic Lake... | reverse complement strand
AAACTCGCAATTCACAGCACACGCAATCACACACACACACGACAACACATACACGACACAACACATACACGTACACATGGTTGTGCAGGTACAAGTGGAGGAAAGTGTCATCTGGGGAAGCACGCACAGACACGCAATCACACACACACACACGACACAACACATACACGTACACATGGTTGTGCAGGTACAAGTGGAGGAATGTGTCAACTGGGGGTGACCATAAAGCAGTGGCCCCACCAAACTACGGCGGACTTTGTGCAAATAGACAGGTAGAGGTGGCCAGATATATCTGGGTGTGGGTTTGGCTGTGTGTGTGTGTGTGTGTGTGTGTGTGTGTGTGTGTAACTCCCTTTGCGGCAGCTCCATTGTGCCAACTTGCCTGTGGTGTGTAGGTGTTGTTGATATGTGCACCAGGTCGACTCTCTTGCGCGCACACACACAGACACACACACATACACATACACGCACACACACAGACACACACCACAGACACACACACAGACACACAGACACACACACAGACCCACACAGACACACATACACACAGAGAGACACACACACAGACACACATACACACACACACGCACACACACATACACACACACACACACATTCAGGCAAACCCAGGGGCAGACGCAAATGGGTCGTTAGAGTTTGCTGCACAGCCTAACCATCAGGACGAGATGGCTGGAGCAGCCGCCGCAGCTGCAGCACAGCAGCCAGATAACTCTGTGAAGGGGGTGGGCGCTCAGGCACGCCAGGTGCTGCAGCTGTATGATATATGATTCGGGCACACCCTCACACCCATACACCCATACACACACAACACACAATACGCAACACACACATACTCACACAAAGACAAACAGGCATGCGTACATATACTCTCAACTCTCAACCATGCGCACGTGCACACACACACACACGAACACACATGCGCACACAACACACACACGCACACGCACGCACACACACACACACACGCACAAACACACATACGCACATACGCACACAACACACACACGCACACAACACACACACACACACACACACACACACCACAGGACGAGACCAGCAGACCAACCTTGCTGCAAGCAGGGAATCAGGAGATTCTGCCGCTGGGCGTTGTTCATGAGCAGCATAATAGTATAGGTGTGTGTGTGTGTGTTTACGTGTGCATGGCATGCATGTGCACATGTGCGTGAGGTGTTTGTGTTGACACTCTGTGCCGATCAGGATCATTGATTATCGAACGACACTGACGTAGCATGACTGTGTGCATTTTGTTGTGGATGTGGTTGTGCTGAGGAAATGTAGGATTGTACTGACGGATTACAGCTATTGCCACCAACACCCTACGAACAAGTAATTATTTTTCAAGCAATCACTGTCAACAAAAAAAGGCCCTGCACGTCTCCTCTCCCTCTGTGTTCTGCACGCGTACACACACACACTCATACACACGTACACGCACAAACACAAGCACTCATGTGCATGCATAAACACATGAGTACACGCAAAAATACAAATAAACTCACATATTTGCACTCGCTCTACATTCATGTGATTGCCTGTTATTTGTGCAGATTCCATCATAGATCCTGCTCTGTCATTCTCTACGCTGTTGGCTGAAGGAGTGGACTGCGCTGCAGAAATTACACAGGTCCGTCCTTGTGTGTGTGTGTGTGTTTGTGTGTGTGTGTGTGTGCGTGTGAGTTGGAAGGTGGGTGTGGATATGAGTGTATTGGAGTGCGTGCATGTGCGTACTTTTATGGGCTGCAGCATGAGAACGTGCTGAGCATCGTTTCCGGCCCACCTTTCTTACTTGCATTCTCATGTAGGAATGGCCCTCTAGGTCGCAGCTTGCGTTTGTCCAATTGTTTGTCCAATTGTTTGTTCGTTTCCAAATTGCCTCAGTGTCCTGTGTTGCTGCTAAGTCATAAGTTAGGTTTCCGGCAAGTGCTTCCCTAATAGGTATTATTAAAGGCGTATCCCCTAAACTTCGGTCGCCTTGCGGCGGCCTCGGTACGTGATTGATGACATGGCTCCTAAGCCCTTATCCTTTCGTGTGTGTGTCCTAACCCTAGGGATGTGTCACAGGGCGTATTCGTATAATATGCTGCATTGTATTTATTGCGCATTTCACCGTATTGAACAAACCGGGCCGAATCATACGATTGCAAATTTCGCCTTTTTTGCCTTTTTGGGCCTTTTTAGGCAATGTCCGCCCCAAACAATGGCCTTTCAGTGAACTTACAATGCTAGTATGTAGTTAATATAACATGTATTTAATGCGCATTTACCGTATTGAACAAACCGGGCCGTATCATACGATTGCAAAATTCGCCTTTTTTGCCTTTATTGGCCTTTTTAGGCAATTTCCGCCCCAAACAATGGCCTTTCAGTGAATTTACAATGCTAGTAAGTAATGAGTTAATATAACAGAATGTAATATATTGGAAGAGAACTGGGAACGTTTTAATGAATTTGAGGCGAATCGGGTCCATTAGGGTCAAAATCGGCACTTCTAAAATACGATCGTATTATACGCGTATTCCGTATTTAACCGTATTGAACGTCCCAAATGACCGTATGACACATCCCTGCCCAACCATAAACCTACCCCTAACTCTACCCACTTAACAGAGCTACAGTTTGTTTGCATATCTATCACGACGCTTCATCATACTGAGCGCACTCTTCATCGCACACAGGACGGCAAGACTTGCGTGCGGGCAGCTCACGTCTCGTACCTGTTTGTTTGCACGTCTCGTACTTGTTTGTTTGCATATCTATCACGACGCTTCATCATAATGAGCGCACTCTTCATCGCACAGGACGGCGAAACTTGCGTGCGGGCAGCTCACGTCTCGGACCTGTTTGTTTGCACGTCTCGGACCTGTTTGTTTGCATATCAATCACGACGCTTCATCATAATGAGCGCACTCTTCATCGCACACAGGACGGCGAGAGTTGCGTGCGGGCAGCTCACGTCTCGGACCTGTTTGTTTGCATATCAATCACGACGCTTCATCATAATGAGCGCACTCTTCATCGCACACAGGACGGCGAGGGTTGCGTGCGGGCAGCTCACGTCTCGGACCTGTTTGTTTGCATATCTATCACGACGCTTCGTCATAATGAGCGCACTCTTCATCGCACAGGAGGGCGAGAGTTGCGTGCGGGCAGCTCACGTCTCGGACCTGTTTGTTTGCACGTCTCGTACCTGTTTGTTTGCATATCTATCACAACGCTTCATCATAATGAGCGCACTCTTCATCGCACAGGACGGCGTTAAGAGTTGCGTGCGGGCAGCTCACGTCTCGGACCTGCCTGTGCACCCCGGCTCCTGCCCCCACTTCTCCTATTTGCTGAGGGACCAACTTAATGACAGTGGCTACACCGCGCAATGGGTTTGGGGAGAGGCCCAGCCTGGTAAGAGTGTGTGTGTGTTGCTTGCAGTCATGGTGGCCACATCAAACAATTACAAAACACAGGAGGTTTGTCACCGCATGATGTATTCCGAGAGGGGCCGAGGCTCTGCCAGGTGCAATGTAATTACAACACTCTCACCTGGCCTAGGGATGGCCAGAACCATATATATAATATGCGTCGTCTGTGGTGTATGACCGTATATTTGATGAAATCCTGCCAAAATCAACCTTACATACTTGTATATACCGTATATTCATTTATTTATAATACCGTGGGGCTACTGGTAGAATTGCGAATAATTTAAATTTTATTTGTGTACATCACAGTGTTCGCAAAAAATAAAGAAAATTTGGCCCTCGCAATACTTTGACTTCAAAATGCTGAAAAGCTCGTAAAAAATTGTCAATTGTGAATTATTTTGGCTGGCCTCGTAATGCCCAAAAACCTGCAAATAAATTATGCTAAATATTTAGGCACCTCACAATGAGTAGGAGTCGCAATACTTTAGAAGTCCTGCGATATACACAGTTCTGCCAACCCTAGTTATCTTCTGCATATGTACATAGTTCTGGCCAGCCCTAGTTATGTTCTGTTATGCGCGCATTACGACACGCTCTTTTGTGTGTTGGCAGGGCAACCAGCCACTGTTGTCCCTTCATGCTTTTTGTTTCATCTAGTGTAGAATGCTAATACCGGTGTTTTGTTTCATCCAGTGTAGAATGCTACTACCGGTGTTTTGTTTCATCCAGTGTTGAATGCTTATACCGGTGTTTTGTTTCATCCAGTGTAGAATGCTAATACCAATGTGTTAACGCAAGCAAACCTCCGCCCATCCTGACGCTCTCCCAGCGCTGCTTATCGAAAATCTGCCTTACACCAGCGTGTCCAGCAAAGATCAACTCCAGCGTGTCCAGCAAAGAGCGCCTCCAGCGTGTGCAGCAAAAAAACGCCTTTAGCGTATCCAACAAAGACCGCCTTTAGCGTGTCCAACAAAGACCGCCTTTAGCGTGTGCAGCAAAGGTCGCCTCCAGCATGTGTAGCCAAAAACGCTTCCAGCGTGTTCAGTAACGACCGCCTCCAGTTTGTGCAGCAAAGAACGCCTTTAGCATGTGCAGCAATGACCGCCTCCAGCGTGTCCAACGAAGATTGCCTTCAGCGTGTGCAGCAAAAAACGCCTCGAGATGACGTCTCTTGTGCTGTACCATATTTTGCAAACACTCTAATTTCCGTCAACGATAAACAAAGGGGTGCAGCCGCGCCCTTCCTGATACTTTTCAGTGCACGATTACACTGTCACTCTTACTTCCATTAATTCTTGCAAGGGTGGTGCAACCGCGCACATCCTAATGCTTTTTAGTGCAAAATCACGCTGTCACTCTTACTTCCATTAACTCTTGCAAGGGTGGTGCAGCTGCGCACATCTTGATGCTTTTTAGTGCAAAATCACGCTGTCACCATTACTTCCATTAATTCTTGCAAGGGTGGTGCAACTACGCACATCCTAATGCTTTTCAATCACAATCAAACGTTCCTTCTACCTCCATTATTTCTTATAAAGATATTGTTGCCGCGCCCATCCTGATGCATTCCAGTGTCTTCTCCCCCCAGAGAAGGGGGCGCTATGCTCTCCATGCTCAAACTATAATCTGGGGAGGTTGAGAATGTTTCAAGGAGTGGGGGGTTTGGAAATATTTGATTGCATTATCAGGTGTGCTTCGACTAATCTTACCTTCCAACAACACGTGTGCAAAATAGGTGTGCAAAATAGGTGTGCAAAATAGCAGAGGGGGTCGACGGAGCAATTGTCCTGAAATGTGACTTTTTTAATACAAATCATGTTTGAATGATATAACTAGATGGTTCATTGAGTGTAAGGCCAAAAGGACCACCCCAGTGGTCTGGACAGGATCCAGTTCAAATTTTAGCACTGAGTTCTATTTCGCTTGCATCGTGAGATGCATATGGCTCTGTCATTATTACCAAGGAGAACACAACAACTCAGAGGAACCGGAGAAACGGGAGAAAACTAAAGACTAAAATATAGAAAAAAGGTGAGGGAGGGGGGGGAGTATGCTAAAGAGAGAGTTTTGTTCTCCAAGGAATAAAAAAGAATGGAGAAGGGAAGCAGAAACCGGAGAAAAGCAGAAAGTGAGAACATCTCACTTTATGCTACACTCAAGAACCTGAGTTCAAGTGTTTCACACTGAACTCATAAGTTTTCACATCACAGGCCACCACGCCCCAAGCAAGACCTATTTTCACCCCAAAACAAGACAGGAGGACTTCCTTTATGTAACCAGATCATCCTGGGTTCTGAAAAGCAGATTGGTGAAGGTTATTTTTCCACCTTTCTGGCACCCCTTTTGTTTTATTTTCTCCAAGGGAAATGGGCCAAAATGGAGTATCTGACCAACTACTGGGTCGTTTCACTCCATTTTTGTTGCAATGATATTTGTATATAAAAAAAACGCCTTGATCCAGATTGGAGCAGTAGGTGGTGAGATATGGCGGATTGGCAGTGAAATGTAGGGTTCACGCCGCGGGCAATTAGACATGTGCACCCATGTTTGCAAATTTAAAGCTCAGGTGTTATGAGTAGCTTTTGGGTCCTAAGCTTAGAATTTGCAAACATGGGTGCCCATACTCAATTCACATTTCTAAAATACCCCTGTTTGGGGCCTCCGTCGACCCCCTCTGGCAAATAGGTGTGAAAAATAGGTGTGCATAATAGGTGTGCATAATAGGTGTGCAAAATAGGTGTGCGAAATAGGTGTGCGAAATAGGTGTGTGAAATAGGTGTGCGAAATAGGTGTGCGAAATAGGTGTGCGAAATAGGTGTGTGAAATAGGCTTGCAAAGTAGGTGTGCAAAATAGGAGTGAAAAATAGGCTTGCAAAATAGGTGTGCGAAATATTTGAAGGCACACTCAGGTGTGCTTTAAATATGGCATCAGTAATAATGCATTACATATGTGCGTTAGGCACTTCAAGGCATAATCAGTTGTGCGGTAACTGATCTTACTCTCCAACAACACCTGTGCAAAATAGGTGACGCATCCAGCTGCTGTCGTCGCCCGCTGCTCAAGGTTTCCTGGTTGTGATGGGCTTGAATGCTTGCTTAGGTAAGGTAAGGTAAGGTAAGGTTACATCGCTATATATGCCTCTGGTGGGCATCAAATGCTTGCTTAGGCGCTACAAGTTCCAGAGGTGGGGCTCATGTAATGGTGGGCTCATGTAATGGTGGGATCATGTAATGGTTGTAATGGTTGTAATGGTGGGATCATGTAATGGTTGTAATGGTGGGATCATGTAATGGTGTGTACATGTGTAATGGTGGGCTCATGTAATGGTGTGTACATGTGTATTGGTACTGCTACCGAAACAGTTGTCTGCCATAAACCTCCAATGCTTTTGGTCAGTGTACGTAGTCATTGAGTAGTGTGCGTAGTTATCGGGCAGTGTGCGTAGTCATTAGGCAGTGTGCGTAGTCATTAGGCAGTGTGCGTAGCCATCGGGCAGTGTGCGTAGCTGTTGAGCAATGTGCACAGTCATTGGGCAGTGGCATAGCCATTGGGCAGCGTGCGTAGCCATTAGGCAGCATGCGTAGTCATTAGGCAGCATGCACAGTCACTGGGCAGTTTGCGTACTAATGAGGAGTCAGTGTGTGTGGTCAGTCGTTTAATCCCGGGAGCAGCTCTGCCTGCATAACTTTAAATTTTCTTCGAGCATTAAATGTTGAAACAAGATTAGGTCTAACCCTGAACCCTTGGCCAGGAAAGAAAAAAGCGTCACCACTGAAGCAGTATGTTTATCAGAGAGAGGCAAGGGGGAGAGAGGGAAAGAGGTGTGAGGTAACGTTGTGTGTGAGGAGGGTTGTGTGTGTGAAGTAATGTAGTGTGTGTGAGGAAGGTTGTGTGTGAGGTAATGTGGGGTGTGTGAGGTAATGTGGTGTGTGTTAGGAAGGAAGTGAGGCAATGAAGCAAGCGATGCGGTGAGGCAATGAGAAGTGAAGAAGGAGAGAGGAGGAGTTGGGAAATAAAGTGAGTGAGATGATGAGAGGAGAAGGGCGATGAGACGATTGAGGCAAAGAGATAGGCAAACACGCACGCACGGAAGCACGCAACAATGATGGACATATGAGCTTTTCTCTTTAATTATCGTTCATAAATGAGGCTGTAACTAGTGCGTGCACTAGTTTTGGGACTTTTTGCGTTCCTTTTGTTTTGAAGGGGCTGTGCTTGAGTGACCATTCATTTGGAGCTTGTCCTATTTTGGTGGGGCTTTGAGGCTTGACTGGAGGCTCTTGTGAATGCGAGCTGATCCTTGTGTCCTTGCCGGGGCAAAGACTTTTACAGACACAAAGGTAGAGAAAATAAAAGAAAAAAGAGGGAGCTCGTGACCTGACTCTGATGCTTGCTTCAAACAGTGATGTAACGTATGGCTCTTGTTTAGGGGGTTGTCCAGAAGCATAAATATACGGTGCACATACGGTGTCTTTGGCTTGGAAATCACCAAATATACGGTGTAAATATATGTATTATTACGGTTCTGGCCAACCCTACTCTTGCTCCTTGATCGAATGGAAGTGGCTTTTGCTGCCTGTGGTCATTTGCTCTACCTGTTTGCTTCAGATGCACTAAGAGTATCAGATATTCAGGTGATCTTTGAGTATCAGATATTCAGGTGCACTTCGAGTATCAGATAATCAGATGAACTAAAGTATCAGATATTCAGGTGCACTTCGAGTATCAGATATTCAGATGAACTTAGAGTATCAGACATTCAGGCAGACTTAAGAGTATCAGACATTTAAGAGCGCAGGTGCATGAGGCCTCTTTGCACCTGGCTTCAAATCTGTCATCAAGCCATTATAGAAGGCGTCTTTGACGACGCGCTACAGGTCTGGACGTGTGAAGTGTAAGTGTTTGCTTACACCCATTTCTGCAATTAGGTGCATAGAACATAAGATACGTTGGCCCTGAAACCCGCACCTTTGATACGATTCTTCATTTGCTTATTTGTGAGTAGTGGTTTTTTAGTACCTGGCAAGCGCTACGCTGACAGTGAACCTGTATTTTTTATCCCTTGTTGTGGGGTGGGGCTGTACCGCCATTGGTAGGGTGGACCCTCCTCTTCAATGTATGTGGTGGGCGTATGTATGAAGCAAGCAAGATCTTGCGGGATGCCACATTTCATTCAAGTGTGCATGTAACTAAGGTGATATTTCATGGTGCAAGTACCGCATGCATTGCTGTGTGACCTTTAATTTAATTTTCATTTCTTTTGTAATGACACACTCTCCAATGACTGCATCTGGGCCACAAGTAATAGCAGGCTCAGCAACGAGATCTCAGTTGTTTGGACGGATAACTGCCAAGTTAAAGGGTTTCTTGAAGATCAAATCATACAGGCACAAAATCATCCAAACACGGCTTTGAGCCGGGATTAGGGAGAAACCCGTGCGCAGCCCAGCAGTTGCACTTTTTGACCGATGGCTTAATCTGTAACCTCTAAACTCTGTAAACTCTAATCTGTATCAGATTTTTTACATGTTTTTACATACGTGGGGCCATTGACTCAGCCAGACCTCTCGGCCTCATTGTAATTACACATTAATATGATTAACAAAAAAATATAATTGGATTCCTTACACGGTACAGGGTCTCTCGAGGATCCCTTCTAATGGTACCTCTTAGAATGTTCACATGCTGTGAATTGATTACCAAAACAAAAAACAATCAGATTCAGAAGATAAAGGTTATCAATGAGACTGGCCATCCAGTTTATTGAACAAGACATTTAGAAACTCTCAACTGTCAACCAACTTAACTGCTCTGCCTGTCAAACGATTCGCCGCTGCCAACGATTAGGTGTGACAGCATCTAAGCATCTGCAATACCATGTTACGGTCAAATAACTCACAAACAAATGCTTAAACACCATCACCCATTATTCTTGTGTAGCGCAGCAACACTTCCTGGCAATTGTTCAGCTTAGGATAAGCGATGCCCAAAGGAGTCTCACAATTAAATTGACAGTGACCCTACACGTAACAGCACTTCACAACACTTAAGTTAACCATGCAATGCTGCTAAGTGCACTGCAGAGGTCTGGCAGAGGTGTCTTTCCGTCATTATTTAGTGCATTCATCACGCCATCACCATCAGCATCTAGAAGCATGCCCACTTCCTGAGCTTGTACAGCTTGTTTATTTGAATTATACCTAATAGGCAGCGTGAAGTAGTGTACTTCCATATTCATCGTGCACATTGCACACAGCCCCCCGTGACAACAAAGGCTGAAAAGCCTCCTATCTGGCATATAAAGCAGCCCAATGCAACGGGTACTGGCCATAAAAATCAAGGCTATTGGCATTTACAAGTGATTCAGAAGCAAGGAAGGCCTGCAAGCACTCGACATGGCTGTTCTCTGCTGCCAAAACTAGTGAGGATGTAACACCAGCCACGTCAGCACGCAAGAGAAATGCCACTACTTTAGGGAGGTTCTCTTTGATAGAAATTACAACTGGAGCGACATTACTACCCGAGTATGGGGTCTCTACAATCTCTTCAATGGTGGGGGAGACTCACAGCACTTCGGGCCAATGTGTCTCCTTTTCCTTAACTGATTCAGGGAGTGTTTTGCTGCCTGCGTAGTTTTTCTTTTTCTTTTCTTTTTCTTCTCTGTTTCATTTCCGTGGCCGACACAGCACCCATTCGCAACAAGTGAATCATGACATCAGCACCACCCTTCCTTGCAGCCAGCTCCACTACTCTGGACTGACAGTGCTTTGCTAGCCAGCGTGCCTTTAACACTGGGTCAGCTGCCATGCCTAGTGCACCAGAACTGGTGCTGAAGAAAGGTAAGGTAAGGTAAAGTTACATCGCTATATATGCCTCTGGTGGGCATCTGAGCGAAAGCTTGGAAAAAAGCCTGTAACCAAACCAAAAAAACGCTAGAAAAATCAAGGGAACAGGGCTAGGCACATAGCTACAAAAGAGGCAACACCAAAAATATCAGGTTGGTTCATAAAGGTCCTCAAACGAGCTGGACCATCCTCAAACTGAGGTGGGAAGATAAGCTGTTCCTGTGTGCGAAGTCTGACCAGATGTTCATGCGGACAGTCCAACAAAATGTGTTCCTCATCCTGAATAGTGTGCCAGTCACATCTGTCACAGATCCTGAGCTCATGAGGCCTTCTACTCCTGTCATGACGCATTATTTGGACCAGAAAGTTGTGGCCAGAAAGGCGAAGGCAAGAAAGTGCGTACTGAAGAAAGAGTGCAGGTCGTTTGGGTACTCCACGTTGGACAGCTCTTGCAGCAGCACCTGCACGTAATCACAGGTGGAACGTGTCAAAAAAAGACCATTCGCATGGTACCTATTCAAAGAAGAAGCAGTGGCCTCCTTAAGCATCCGTGATATTAATGGTGAAACACCTTTTGACATTGCTTTTAAGTGGCAGAACAGCTGTCAGGCTATGCTGGTGCTATGTAAATGCTGAATGATGGTGTTTGCATGTAAGACTCGTAGGAATAGGGTGCTGGTTTGTGGCATTGTAATAGGGTGCCCTGTGGAAGAAGACATGGGTGGTATAGTTAATTCAAAGGCTGATTTGTGGGTGATGCAATGCTTTGCTGATCCACCAGCCATCATCACAGCTTCAGCCTCTCTCTTGTTCAAACGCCCAGTAGAAGCTAGCAGACATCAACATAGTTTTTTTCTTGTGATGGGGATTTGGCTTTTTGTTGTAAGGATGTGCATTCCCTGTGTGTGTGACTCATACTTGTTTGTGCCTAGGTGTTTTCTTTAAAGGCTGTTTATATGCATGGTTTCTGCAACCCATCTGCAACAGAGTGGTGTGGTGAGTGACAGAGATCACTAGGGCAGGGTAGGATGCTGCTTTTTACAAATTTGCTGGCCTTCTACTTTCAGAGCGAGATGCGTTTTATAACTTGCTGTACACTATGTAGGCAGTGAAAAGGATCAGTCTCCCTTACATCATTCATTCCGTTTTGGTACTGGATGGTTTCGTTTTTACGATGCCTTCCCCCACCAGGCACAGAAAGAAAGAATCAGTGGAAGAAATCAGGAGGGCTGCAGGCAGCACGCAGGTGACAGAACGTATATAAAGCATTTTTTACACTCCAAGAATTCAAATAACTCTTTGAGAATTAAGGCCCAAGTCCTCGTATAATTCGCTCACATACCGATTGCCACAATCATCCTGCAACACAGATGCTTACACAGACAGCTACCTCCTCCATCCCACAAGACAATAGTACCAACTCCTTCACACAGCAGGTAAGTAGCATTAACCCAACCTACCGCATCCACAATAACCCAGCCTTCAATAATATTTGTTTGGTTTGAATACAAAGGCATTCAACCTGAAATGGCTGCTCAACAATAATATAGACTACACAGAATCAAATGCACAGCATAGACCCCACGAAAAAAATGTGAGCTCCTTGATGTAACCCAATGCCTACCTAGCCTGAGTCTGACCCCCTTGCGCACTATCCACATCCAACAAGAGCTCTGGACGTACAGAAAAGACAAGGTCTTCTCTATGACACCCACTGAGGCCATAAACACGCTTTATCCTGATGATCTGGAGATTAAAATTTTAACACTTGCAACAAAAGGGGTAAAGATGCTGGCCCCCCAGAAAGACAGAAGCAATACCATACACACTACGCTCCTATGATTTTAGAAAC
>Ga0307968_1003978_pt1 | contig 12157 bp, 13 predicted proteins | sample OrgLakmetagen650_FD_201834 | JGI IMG/M metagenome (GOLD analysis project Ga0307968, IMG submission 201834) | Saline water microbial communities from Organic Lake, Antarctica - #650 | ecosystem: Environmental > Aquatic > Non-marine Saline and Alkaline > Saline | place: Antarctica: Organic Lake... | reverse complement strand
GGTGCCACGCAAACACGCACAACGCAAAACTCACCTGCTCACTAGCCATAGCCCTCTGACAAGGCGTGCACATCCATGTCTCCCCAGGCGCGGGAGCTTTTTGCAGACCCACACAGGTTCCATGCATCCAGGCAAGGCAAGTGTCACAGCAAACCCATACACCATCATATCCGCCTGCGCTCAACACATATAGTGAGCAATAATGTGATCAGGCCGTACAGTGTTTGTCAAACAAGGTCTTGCGACATGTAAACACATGATCAAGGCATTGCAAAAGCTGTCCATCAGCCACAGCTGATCTTGCTAATTACAGCCAAATAAAAATTCAATTGGCTTTGTGGGGAAGCATAGACATCATGAATTCAACAAGGCCACAGTCAGTTCAGAATTGTTATGGGTTTGCCAGTGCCACATTTCATCTTACTAATGGCAACCCAGACACAAGCGGATGAAACACACCCTCATCATCTACGTCAGGAGAAGTGACCCCGCAGCAGCACTGTATTCTTTCAACGTGTTGAGGCACACTCCCAAGTTGCTGCTGCTGCTGCTGCTGCTGGACCAGATAGGGCTGACCGTTGGCCTGTAATCAATGGGACACAGATGCACTGATGTTGTAGTCAGCAAGTGATATTGAGACCCAGATGTGAGGCTAGGACAAAAAACTAAAGCGGCAAAACAGGCCAGTCTCAGCAAAAACCTGATATCTTATTCATTGCTTATGCCACTCACCTGAGACGGCCCTGTGAACCGGTTTGATAGGATGGTTGCGATGAGCTCCACACTCTTTCCCAGACCCATCTCGTCTTTTATATAATTGAAATGCAAAGAGCAAAAGATATTCTGGGGTTTGAGTGATATGGCAAAAAAGTATCTTGCTTCTGCTTAACATACGTCCATATGTGGGGGACACCAACACATTGTAGAGGAATCAGATCATTGCTAGAGTGCGCAACCAAGCTGGCCTTCTCAAAGGCAGCGAATGCCATCACATAAAAAAATGGGATTCGACACGTGAGCAAAAAAGACAAAATATCTTGTATCTACCTGCCAAAATACCGCCACGAACGGTTGAAGCGTTGGGATCAGGCATCCGAGGTTCCTGTTTTGCATTCACACAAACAGTACATGCTCAGAAACAGGTGAGAAAGAATAAGACAAGCTCTGCAAACCATCCTGTGTAGGTATACATCCCCGTTCAGGAGCAGCAGCAAAACAGGTACCTCTTTTTGTTCTGGCAATGCCATTAACTACCTTGTAAGTAATAGCGCCGGTGTAGGGGTTGAAGAAGAGATGGTGAGGATTGCTGCCTAAAGGAAAAATCCTTCGCCAGAGGGGGTGCAGTGGGTACCCCGAGATTGATGCACTTCCATGCACTTGCTGTGCCTCATTGCCCTGTTTTGTCCAGCCGGCTACCTGCTCTCGCTGCAGCATCCTACATTCATAGAGAGAGAAAAGAAGACACATGGCGCTTTCATTTTAGTCTTTTGTGCTGAACACACTTTTGTCCTCTTGCTTGAGCAGCAAGGACTGTACAGCATGGAAGTATAAGGCTTAAATTAGAGCTGGAAAGCATATTTTCTAATGCTTTTACATATTCAGACTGCCCTCAGAAGGAAGTGGAAACCACTCCCCACATTAATTAAGGAAACGAGCCACAGTATTGAATGCCGCGTACCATATGCCACCAGTTGCACACAATAATGCAAGTTAAGAATCATTTCCGCATTGAATGTGTAACCTACAGCTCAAGCAGTTGCCCATCTGCTACCCACCATGCAACCGCTCTCCTTTGGTACCCCCGCAGGCGAGGCCTCAGCTCTGGTGGATCATGCAGGACCTGGGGTTCTGAGCCTGTGAGAGACAGAGAGAAAGAACATGTCAGAAGGGCTGCTCTGCAATTTTTAAACCTTTATTGCTGTATGTAAATATGCGTATAAGGGCAGACACCTTGATCCTCTACCATTCACGCTCATGCATAACGGAGGGAGGAGCAGGCCAGCCGCTTACGCAAATATACACATACATAAAGGTGTGGGAGACCAGAATCCAAATTCCCACCGTGGGCACTCTGACCTGTTGGCTTTACAGCAGCAAAGACTTGGCCCACATCCACACCCTGGCTTGTCTCTATAGGAGTTGTCAGGGAGTTGGTGTGGGGAAGCAGCCATGCAATGACGCGCCTCATATCCTCGCCGCTGCTTCCCGTCTGCTTTCTTAGATCGTCCTCGCCCAGGCTGGCTGCTTTGCCCTGTCCTGCCGTCACGCCCAATTGTAGTGACCACCAAGTGGGTGGTGACGAGGTGGAAGGGCTAGATGAAGGGGGCTGAAGTAAGCGCGAGGAAAACCAGGAAGAGCTACCGTGGGAACAGCTGGCACCTGCGTCATCCACGGGCTGCTTTAAGTTGTACCGGAATTCTGCAGACGGGTGATCTGAAAGCTCAGAGCTGCTGCTGCCGGCGCTGTTGCTGCTGCTACTGCTGCTGCCATACTCTATTACCGCTGGAGTAGAACTGGAGCAGTGCGGTATGAGGCTGAGGACAACACGGTGGGAACGAAGCAAGCGGAGGAGAGCAGATGTGGCGTCACAGGGACCAGAAAGGTGCACCTGCAGGTATAATCAGCCCGGGGGGAGCTTTGGTTAGCAGATTAATCTGCCTACAAACTTGATCAGTTCTTTTTGCAACAAGTACATAGAATACACACATGTACACACGTGTGCACGAGGTATGAGGGAGGGAGAGTATTTGCATGTTTTTGTGTGTTTGTGTGTTGAGTATGCATGACTGTGCGCTTATGGAAGACCTACCTTGATGTCCAACAGTTCAAACTGGATGGCCTCGCCTTCTTCATCAAGTGCTGCTGATATGGTAATGTCGGCAGCATGCACATCTCGGTGATTCAGATCCAGGAGCAGAGGGAGTAGGAGCTCACAGAAGGACTTAGCTTGGGTCTTGCGAAAGAAGACCGTGCACTCGCATGAAGTTGCTTCTTTCCTCCTCACACGCTTGGCAGCTACGTCACTTCGGACACTGTTCGAAGGGCCAGAGTTTTCAGGCTCTTCTTCCCCAGGCCTGGCAGGTAAACCCCACTTCCTGCAAGGATTGGTGCATGCGTGAGGCTATGTACGTGCATGGTGGAATGCGGCTGCCTTGCTGATGGAGCCACGGTGTGTGTGTGTGTGTGTGTGTGTGTGTGTGCGCGTGCGTGTATGTGCGCGCGCATGTGTGTATGTGTATGTTCGCGCATGTGCATGTATGTGTGTGTGCGTGTGTGTGTATGTGTGTGTATGTGTGTGCGAGTGTGTGTGTATGTGCGTGCGCATGTGTGTATGTGTATGTTTGCGCATGTGCATGAATGTGTGTGTGTGTGTGTTGTGTGTGTAGTGTGTGTGTGTGTGTGTGTGTGTGTGTGTGTGTGTGTGTTTGTGTGTGTGTGTGCGTGTGTGTGTGTATGCACACTTACAAGGGAAATTTTCTCTTCCTTTTGGCCATTTCTAATGCTGCATTCCGTTTTCCCAGATGGCCCACTCTTATGTATTTATAAATTTATCTGGGGCAATTTTAATCAAAAGATTCAAATACGCCCGACAACAAATCACCAATTGCTACTGCTGCCATTTTTGGCGAAGCCTCGTGGGGGAGTGATTATGCATGCACATATTGCGCGCGTGATGGGCTTCGCCAATTTTTCAGCATTGCTAGCGACCGTCCACGCTTGTCCCTGCGATAAAATAAACCCACACTTGTCCCTGCCGAAATAACCCCAACATGGGAAATCAACCCAAGTAAGAAAACGCGTTCAGTGGATTTGTATGGGTCTGCCTCGATTTGAACAATGAATATTTTCGAACATGACCCTGAACGTGGAACGAACATTTATACAGGCTGATGAACGTGGCCAAGTCTGCTGAACATTCATTCCATCCTTTCCTTGCGTTGCCCAGGGTATGCAGATTTGTGCGTGAAGGCACTTTGGCAGACAGACCGCACGGCCACTCTTTGTGGCTCGCTAAGACGTACGTTGCTTTTTATTTCCTGCTGACTTGTGCAGACGCTTGGTTAAGTCCTTACTACTAATTTACTAATTTTGTACACAAATTGTTATCTGCTTTAAAGATTCTCCTTTAATCCCAGAGGTGGTTATCTGAGCAAAAGTGTAAACATGCTCACATGCTCATTTTTGCATCAAAGGGGAAACTACTTACACACGAACTCGTCAAATTGGACCCAATATAGCTTCACACTGATGCTGACTTTATAAGCTACCAGAGCATGAGCTCAGATTAAGTCCAGTCGCCCTGCGTAAGAAACGACAGGACTAAATGCTCACGTCGGATACCTGTACCCTAGATGGATGCCTTTTAAAGGGAATGGCGCATTAATTTGCATCTCGCCAACCACTTGGTCTTTTTGCTCCATTGTCTTTGCAATGGTCTTTGTTCATCTCAAAGATTCCATAACACCAATAAACATTCAGTTTGGTGCGCTGGCTGGCCAGATACAGCATTTGGCTGCTCAAAAAGTAGGGTTCACGCTGCGGCCGATTAGGTATGGCTCCCCTAGCTGGTACGTTTCAAGCTCAGCTGCATTAGTATCTACATGTCAGATCTAAGCTTGAAATGTACCAGTGAGGGGAGCCATACCCTAGGAGCATACAAACACCATACCCATTTTGGGCCTCAGATAACCCCCTCTACTTTTATCCCAGAGTAAAACTCAGCTTTGGTTTGGACACTCAGTTGAAAAGCTGTGCCGGACTAAAATCAGAACTTGGGGGGACGGGGGGGGGGGCGTTCACAAATGGATACCTTTTTTACTTCCCCAATTTGTGTCCAGAGACCTTCTAGAGCGTTGTGGTGCAGCCGCGACAAAATAGTAGGTACTCAAAAAGTTCAACTTAGTTACCCAAAAGTTAACCAAACCCGTGTGGTGACCTGCAAGGCCTAATCAAGGGCCTAATCAAGGGCCTAATCAAGTGTGAGAGTGGATTTTTGCAGACTGGCATAAAGTTCATCTCTAGCTTGCTGTCTACGCACATTTGAATTTTGTTTCTGAAGGGCATGTTGGGTGTGAAGCGGTTTACCACTGTAATCTGGGCTGTACTTTGAGAATGTGGACATGAACCATTGCAGTTTTACTGGTCTTGGTCAGCTGTCAAGCTCCTCAATCGTATGCTTCATACCAATAGTGTCACTTTGCGAAGGATAGTCCAGGCTGATCTCAACTTACAGCCTTTTTCAAATGCTTGCTGGACTGCTCCTTAATTGCTTAGCTAGCGTTATCCTTTAAGGACTGTGTGGGTCTGAAATATATGTATGAGCTGATCAATTAGGCGTGCTATTCCCATGCAAGAATTTGCTGCGGCAAATTTGAAGCATAGGATAAGAGGTGTTTAGAGGGATGCTGAGTTGGTGGACCACAGCAAGTACAACAACAAACTAGCTACTTATTAGTTTGCCAGCTCTTCTTCTAGTGTTCCCCAGGTGGGATGTTGTGTGCCTCTGCATTCATTGGGTGGTGCAGAACACAAAACAACATCCTTTCCTAATTCATGCCGTTATTGTTTACACTATCTGCGTTCTTTTTTTCCTTCTAGTATTGACGTACTATGCCAGCTACTGTGCCATCATTTGTCCAAACATGTAATGCACAATGTCAGTAGGTGATTCTGCTTGCATGCGCATACATTAAAAGTGGAGGCAGCAGCGTGGTTTAAACAAGGCAATTTTGACGGTTGTGGCCAATACTTTAGTGAAGGTGAACATGTCCAGAACAAAGTGCGCGCTATTTTGTTTTGTCAAGATCATCAAGTCTTTGAGCTGGAAAAGTAACTTCTTTTTGTTTATGCATTTTTTGAGGACTTGTTGGCAGCCCAACCTCCTCTTATTTTTATATTCCGTACCGTACGTCCCCCCTTAAAAATGGTTGTGTACTGCAACGCGAGTTATGTACTGCAACCACCCCCCCCCTCTCTGGAACTTCCCGACGGGTGCAATTGGTGCAGGCGGGCTAGGGCTGGGGCTGGCGGGGCAGGGACAGAGGCAGGCGGAGCTGGGGCGCTTGTAGTGAGCACTTTCATTACCAACTTCCCTATGCTGTACCGGGGTGCTTGTAAAAAGGGGACGTTTTAAACTTCGTACTAATGCACAGCCTTGAGCCTGAAATACACTGTTAGACTGCCTCCCCCTCGTTCTTGGTATCCTCAGACAGACAATCTATGTAAGATGTGCCCAAAACTCACAGATGATTCTCCCTCTTTAATTTATTGCGGTCGGTCGGTCCTGGCATATGCTTGATTGTTAACTGATGTAATTCAGTGCTGCAATATCACAAACAACGCTGTGCCTTTTTCCCCTTTCCAAGGATTTTCTATGTAGGTGCTACAAGTCTGGTGCTACGCACAATTGTCACTTTTGACATGTTTTGTTTTACACACGCAGCCTAGCAGTCGCACGTTTTGACTGATGGCTTTTCCTGTAAAATATGCTGTACCGCAACAAGCACTTCTCACAATTTTGACAGTGCTTGCCTGGCAGTCACACTGTTTGACTGATGATGGCTTATTCTGCAACAGTAATGACCTTATGAGCTCAGGATCTGTGACAAATGTGACTGGCACTCTGTCCAGGATGAGGAACACATTTTGCTGGACTGTCCGCATGAACAGCTTGTTTAACGTTAGCCTTTGCACACAGCACCGCCAGCTGATCTTCCCACGCACCTCAATATGAAGATAGCCCAACTCGTCTGAGGACATTTATTAACCAGCCAGGTATATATGGTGTGGCCTCTTTTCTTACTGAGTGCCTAGTAGCCCTTTTTTCTGGAAATTTTCTAGTGCCTTTTTGGCTTGGTTTCAGGCTTTTTCAAAGCTTCCGCTCAGAGGCCCCCCAGAGGCATGTATGGCGATGTAACCTTACCTCACCTTACCTTAATCTGCAACCTCTGTAACCATTCAAGCCAATTCCATGTACTAAAATGTGCTGCTGTCCTTGTCCATACCAGGCGTGTCCTTTCCAGAGCGACCTGTTCTCAACTCCCATCAAAAGCAAGTTAATTTCAGGCCAAGCCTGTATTCCCCTAGACCCCATTGCCTTTCAGTTTTTTGAATGTCAGAAGACCACACTCGACCTGAGTGGCTCGTTTTCCTTTATTACTGTATGGATTTTGATGCCTGCCAGTGCACTTCCTCTTAGTCTTCATTATTAATTGCTCGGGCTCAAGTAAAAACGATGAATGAGGGCTTGGAATGCCTCAAAACTGCAAGAAAAGTCGAAGGAAACTATATCCTATATCCATTGGATGCAGCTCAGACCTCTCAGCTGTATGAACGGCATTCAACATCCACCACAAGCAAATAATGGTAAGAAGTGCTAGCACAGCTGCATGAAGAAAAGAAAAAGAACCTCCTCCTCACCAATCTGATCCATATTAGGAAAGATACTACGACATGGTTGTAAAAACTGATGGAAATATAAGTATTAACATTAATGTTAGGTTATGCAATGAGTTATATGGCCGACCTATGAAAAGAAGAAGTAGGAAGCAACAGTTTAAGAAACAACAAAACAATAACATGCATGCAATGGATGGAGTTTAATAAGTCCAACACTGCAGCTTTGACATTTGAACAACAATGTGGCTTAGACCCTGAAATGAGATGAACAACTGAATATAATTTCTTCCTAGAACCAGCTGTCTGATATGTACATTGTGCAGATGCTTCTTGTACAAGCCATTGAGGAAAAAGCAACAATCAAATGAGGGAGCAAGCACGTCTGTTTTATGGCACTACTTAGTATTGACTAAGGAAGAATAGTGCTAGTACAACAGCAGCAGCAGTGATGATAGCAGTAGTAAGAATAGTAGTAGAAGTAGTGGTAGAAGCATGCATGCACACCAAAAACCTGTTATTAAAACAAAGTGCTGCAACATGAGAGCTAGATTTTAGTGCATCCTTATAAGAATGGTTGGCACTGACCCATTTTAAATGAATTAGGGAAGCCTCAAAGCCCTGTCTAACATGACAAAGGAGTCTTGCCGAGAGTAGGAGCGCCGCAAGGATTATTGGTTGGACATAGCACGATGCAGGTTGCGTTGCAGGACTGCCTGCGGATGGGTAGTGAGCTGCTGTTAGTTGATGCCAAAAAAGAGTGGCAAATGCGCACACACCTCGATTTTTCCCCACCCTTCGACAGTAGGTAAGGCCAGTATATTTAAGGAGCGACGCATTGATTTTAATACTATGTGTCACTTTTCATGGCTTCACAGCGACGCCCGGCAGGGCTTCGCAAAGCGACCTGTAATGCTAAGCTGCAACATCAAAAAAATAGCCGAGAGTCCCTGTGTAGCTAACATCGATTTTAATTGGCTGGTCAACCAGAGAACAGGATAAGAGTCCAGCAAGCTCTTTACCAATTGCTGTTCCCTTCCTTTCCTGTTGAGAAGACGTGATTTTAGGTACAAAATTTTTCATTTCTAAGCTTTTTTTCCTCTCAGTTTGATATGTATTGTACAACTAATACCAATTTCAGGAAGAGCTAAACCGATTAGTCCTTCCAGAAAAAACTGCAATGCTACAAACATCTTCTTGGCCTGAACACCAAGCGTAGCCAAACTGAACTAAATGTAGAGGTACATATTGGACGACTTACACACCATTGGCAAACCAACGCATTTCTTTCAACATGTACGTCAACACTAATGCTAACCCCCAAACATATTGATAAATAGACTGTACCAGGCATAGAGGAGGACCTGCTGAGTTCAGTGTGTAACACTCAAACTCCAGTTCTTGTAGAACATCAAAGTTATCACGTTTTCACTCTTGTCTTTTATCTGTGTTTCTCCCCTGTTTCATCTTTTTATTTCCTAGGCCCTCACAACTGCTCTTATTTCCTAGCTTAATTATAATTTTGTTGTCTTTTCCCCTTTGGGCATTGGTTGTTAGCAGTTGTGTTGTGTCCTAGCAAAAAATTCCATTGTCAACTCACGATGCAAACGGAATAGAACTGAAAGAAAATAGGACGCAAATGTTTACGCACCTTGTCTTCCATAAGTTCTGCGATCTTCATTTGCCCTGCCACCTGTAGATATAAGGAAAGGTTATGTTTGCGATTGCCAAAACATGTGAAATGGTAGTATGCTGACTCCAAGTAATTAAGCATTTTGCCAAACAGGTCGTAAAGTACCTGTTACAAATCTACTGAACTTCCTCTGGTTTTATTAAACAGACAGTGCACCTTAAAGCTTGAATATGCTCTGTTAAGACCCTAATTCTATGTACTGCTACCCTTCAAATAGAAGCTGCAAGAACAATAGAAACTCACCAGCCGCTCAACCAGGGCTTTGATCTCGCTTTCAAAGACACTGTCTGGGATACATGTGTTTTGAGCCTGCTGTGTGTATGGAACAGGCATTGGTATAAGGTAAAAGGATGCTACTCTTGAATAGTACTTTGAAAGAGTATCGGCGGCGCCCTAATGTGCAATGACCTGATCAAGGTCAAAACAAGGCACTGAGGGCAGACATCAACCAAGATGCTCGCAGTCTGTAATTGGGCCACATTACCTCCACTGTCTGCCTCAGGTCAGCATTAGTCCTGTGCAAATTCTTGACCACCTCCTGGATCTCGATGACCTGTGCACCAGTGGGTAGCAGGCTGGTCAGATATTGGTCACTGCAAAGCAATTTAGGGGTGCGGCACAGAACGGATTCGATCAACCCAACAGATAACGAGGAGAAAGACCAACCTAAACCTCCCGAGATACCGTACCTTAGGTACAACACCCCGCATAAATATTGTTTTTTGCCCTGCAGGGTGACTGCAGTACTTTTTAGTATACCTATACTTATTATGATCCTGCTAAGTTGTGCAAGGATGGTCAAAGTAACCCTTTTTATGTTGCTGCCAGTCATGAACAGCAAGACTCCCCCTGCCCCGCCCGCCCCACCCCCGTCACAGCAGCAGCAGGAGCAGCCCCATTCAGCACGTGTTGCTCCCGAGAGGAAATTCCAGCGAGCAGCTTTTTCCTACCCCGCAGCGACAGCCGAGCAAAAAGTAGCGCTTCAGCTAAAGAGCAGCAGCTGGCAACCGACCGAGCCAGCAAGCAAAGGCAAAGGCTGAGCGACTAGCGGAGGGGCAGCCAACGAAAGGCTGATTGGCAAGCCAAAGAAAGATTGATGTGGTCTCACAGTTTGGTTGTGGGGACACAGCAGGGGCACAGCTGTTATGCACAGGAACATTGGCACTCAGGAGGGGGAAGCTGTGTGGCAGGGGGAAGATGAGTGGGAGGAAGGCGTAGGGGTAAGAGGACCGTGCTGCAATGCTTGCGCATGCAGAGCAGGTCAGAGCAGCAAACATGAGCTGGTGCGACAAACGAGGTCACGCACTAAGGCTGCCCGCACCCAAGCAGCACCATCAGCACAGCACGCATGAGCGGCAGCAGCAGCAGTGATAGAGGAAGAGGAAGCATGGGGAGGCGAAGAGTATAGAACAGAGAGCAAACTCACATGCAAACAGCATGATAATATGGTGTTCTCTTTCATTTACATTGTTTGTGAAGCTTGTTGGTGCTGAACAGGGCTAACAACCCTGCGGGGTTGATGATAGGAGGACATATATATTGGGGGTGCGGAAAAGGTGCGGGATGCTGCTTAACATTTCTGAGATTTGGGGTGCGGTATGAGTACGCTAAGGTATGGTACTCAGGATTTAAGAAAAAAGCGAAATGCTGTGGCAATGTACCTTGTCCTGCAGCAGATTGATCTCTGATGCCCCCTGGAGTCTTACTTCAGCCAGGGATGCCTCCAAAGCATTGATCTCGTCTCTTGCTTTGACAAGATCCTGGCAGGCTTGTTGGGCATCCAGCCGAGCCTGGTGAGCACTCAGACGTTCCTCATCTAACTGCCTGGCCAACCTCGCGCACATATCCTCCAGCGAACATTGGGACACCTACACTTGCATACGGCGGTACTGAAACGGATTTGCAGGCATTTTGATGAAAGTGCTGCACATGTTTGCTGTGCTCACACTAGTCAACACAATTCACAAGCACCCGCTTATGAGCTCACCTGCTCCTCCTGATTATGCACCTCTTTTTCCTCTTGCTCCACTTCTGGATCCACAACGATGTCCTCCAGAGCTCCGTCTGCCGTAGAGTCAGACGCAAGGGAAGACTGCAAGTGAGAGCAAAAAAGCATTTATAGTTTGGTTTCGTTGTGCGTGCACATACTCACACAAACACATATAAGCACACGCAGATTGTTAATATAAATTCATCCGTGAATGATTTCTGCCACAGCGCCATTGATGCACACAGTTTACAGAATAATTTTGTAATCTATATGGATATGGACGCGGTACAAATGCACATTTTAAAAAAATACCTAGAACCTATTAAGTTAAAGGCAATCAAACACAAGTAGAGGGAACAAAAAAGAGGACTTACTGACGATCGCAACAAGTTTGTTTTTGTGCCTGACAAGCTTTCCAGGAAGCGCAGCACTGATGGACGCCTTTCGTCTACACCTTGCTCCTGCTGCTCTTTTTGCTGCTGCTGCTGCTGCTGCTGCTGCTGCTGCTGAGCGCTGGGTGTGCCGTATGCAGACAGCTTGGGATACCCCTCAAATGGGGCGGTTTCTTTTTGCAAAGCGTCTACAGGGCCATCACCAGCGACCAGGCTATACCGCTGCTCCTCTGGGTCACTTATGCATGAGCGTGAGGAGGACTCACCGCTCAGGTGCGTCATGATCTGCAGTAATGGAGATACGGTGTCTTATTGTTAAGGCATGGGTGAGAGAAGGGCCCACATCCTCGGAAAAGCCAACTCTGTCCATAGCAATGATGCCTGCAGTAGAATATCAGAAAGTAAAAGGGACAGCAAAAAAGTGATATGTCAAGACAGTACAAATAATAAGACACAGCCAACCCAAAACGCACCCTCACATACACACACCCGCAAACTCAAGTACCCAATCCCCCACAAAACCACTCACGTTTGCACACAAGGACGCACGCACGCATACGCGCACAGGCACGGGCAAACACACACACACTCACACACACACACACACACACGAGGACAAGCACACATGCGCACACACACACATACACCCACGCACGCACAAACACAAGCACGCATATACACGCCCGC
>Ga0307968_1003976_pt1 | contig 12159 bp, 15 predicted proteins | sample OrgLakmetagen650_FD_201834 | JGI IMG/M metagenome (GOLD analysis project Ga0307968, IMG submission 201834) | Saline water microbial communities from Organic Lake, Antarctica - #650 | ecosystem: Environmental > Aquatic > Non-marine Saline and Alkaline > Saline | place: Antarctica: Organic Lake... | reverse complement strand
GTGCCTAGCCCTGTTCCCTTAATTTTTCTAGCGTTTTCTTTGGTTTGGTTACAGGCTTTTTCCCAAGCTTCCGCTCAGATGCCCTCCAGAGGCATATATAGCGATGTAACCTTACCTTACCTTACCTTACCTTATGAGCTCAGGATCTGTGACAGATGTGACTGGCACACTATTTAGGATGAGGAACACATTTTGTTGGACTGTCCGCATGAACATCTAGTCAGACTTCGCATACAGCAACAGCTTGTCTTCCCACCTCAGTTTGAGGATGGCCCAGCTCGTTTGAGGACCTTTATGAACCAACCTGATATTTTTGGTGTTGCCTCTTTTGTAGCTAAGTGCCCTTCTTCACTCACGCAAGCCACTGTAGCTAAGTGCCCTTCTTCACTCACGCAAGCCACTTTTTTCGAAGTGCCTAGCCCTGTTCCCTTGATTTTTCTAGCGTTTTCTTTTGGTTTGGTTACAGGCTTTTTTCCAAGCTTCCGATCAGATGCCCACCAGAGGCATATATAGCGATGTAACCTTACCTTACCTAGCCCTGTTCCCTTGATTTTTCTAGCGTTTTTTTGGTTTGGTTACAGGCTTTTTTTCCAAGCTTCCGCTCAGATGCCCATCAGAGGCATATATAGCGATGTAACCTTACCTTACCTTAATCCTCATAAGCAAAGGGTAGAAAGTTCGAAAGTCGAAAAAAGAAACACAAAGAAAGAGTCTCTGGCCCAAAGTCAGCAAAAAGCATTGAGAGACCACTGCACACACTGCAGCCACACACTGCTGTCTGACAAACCAACAAAAAACAAAAAGGTCTCCTGCAAGACAACTCCTGGAGAACTGAAGCACACCACACGTCATGACCATCACGAAGAGAGAGAGGCATATGCCCAGTCGTGGGTACATGTTTGGATAAAAATAACTAAGCTGTTGTGATGACTGATGCGCCACAACCAACTCCAACTCAAAAGACTCCACTATAGGTATAAGCTACAGGAAGCGCAGCGAGTTGCTCTCAAGAACTAATTCCATAGTGGAAGACAGGAAAGGAACAGTGAGCTATAAGATGGCCTAGGCAAATGGGTGCAGTGCAGGCTCCATTGCTAGGAAATGAGCACATAGGGGAGGCTGGTTCACATAGACCCAGAAGCATATGGCAGACACGCAAGAGTCTAGCTAGGATGGGAGCTTCAGTGAAACAGCCAAGGAGCTGTTTGGTCTTGAATACACAAAAGGATGAGTCTGGCTCAAATTAGAAGAAATGGAGACGCTCTCTTGGCAGGCTGCAAAGTCTGTTAAGGCTGCACGGAGGAGATAAACTGCTCTGGCTTCAACTGCTACAGGCTCTAAGCCTGATCGGGTTAGCGTGCTAAGCATCAAGCCTCTAGATTTAAACACAGCACCTGCTGCTGAGGGGAAGTGTTGGGCAGCCACTTTGTGTGTTCCAAACGTGGTCAAATGGTTTGGTGGTGGATGTTGGGCGTGGGGATTCGCTGCTGCTGCTGCCGTGGCGGAAGTACCAGGCCACGTCCTCAGCATCCTTTCCGAGGCGTGTCATCTTCTGCTTGTCCTCCTCATGCATAGGCATGCAGGAAGAGGACAAGCAGGAGATGACACGCCTCGGAAAGGATGCTGAGGATGTGGAGGACGTGGCCTGGTACTTCTGCCACAAAGGGGGTACGTAGGTGTGCCTGGCTGGACCCTTGCTTTTCTCTAGCCTCTGTGATCCTGCTGTACGTGAGAGTATTTTCTCAAGGCGAATGAAAGGGAAGATAAAATCATTGACCATGGGTGAACAGTCTCACCCTGCATCTGCAACACACTCCCTCAGGCTTTGGAAGGCCATAAGGCTGGCCGTGATTTTTATCAGTTGGTGTTATCGGACAGCTGCTTGAACACGCAATTTGGAAATAAGGAACATTCGCAGCATACCTTTTCCTGAACCATGGCCCACGGGACGACTGGTGCCTCGGTGCGCCCACTCTGCGATTTGAGTGCCTTCAGGGCGTCGTCAATGCCCTGGCACCTCCTGGTAGGCCCTGTCGATGGCATGTGTATGCATGCTATTTGTGTGCCGAAGTTCTGTGTCAATGTAACGTTGGTAAATGGGGCAGACGGATTTGAACCCGCAAGGCGTACTGATGACCTCTCAGCTATTCAGTTTGACGGATTAAAAAGAGAATACTGACAACCCCGAATTCTGAGTATTTGTACCCTTCTGATAGGTTTTCATCGGATTGATACGCGTTCGGACGTGTTGCAAGCACGGATACTGAGTACATCTGATTATATCTGATTTTATCTGATATATTTTCTGATTTATTACGACCTGCGTCGTTACAGTCAACAAGTTTGTAGTTTGTCATTGCAAATCACTGTCACTGCAAAGTATAAGACTCAGCACAATAATCTATATGGTGTTAAGCCAGGGTCGAGTCTCTCTCGAGCAAAGGCTGGGAACTGCACGACAGACTGCAAATCTCCTGATAATATCTCTCTCTTTCTCTGCTGTTTCTCAAATCCGACTTACTTGACCACTGACGTATACTATACCACACACACACTAGTCGGCTGCCGCGCCTCTCCTCCCCAGGGCTGGGAAGTTTACTCAACCATCTGGCTGAGCATTGTGTAGTTTACTGAGCTAATTGAATACCGCAATATCAAAACCAGAAAATGCTATCTTCAATAAACTGGCTTCCGCCAGCTTATTGCACGAGACAAGGCAAAAACAACCTCAACTGAAAAACCAACTAACCAAATCACACGAATCGTCACTGCCAACAATTGGGCGTGACAAGATATGTGCTTTAATACTTGACGAAACACAGGCTGTGTGCTCAATCGCGCAGCCTGCTGAGTGTGCATAGCCCTCAAAAGAAAAAGAAAAAGAAAAGAACACGCAAACCGAAGGCCGCGAGCATGCCCCCCAATACCTGCTTGCACAGGCTGGTGTGGTGCACTTGGTCACTCACAATTGTTCTTGTCCAGAATATTAATTTCGTAAGCTCTACGCCTATTTGCTTGACCATTTGACATCCATCTCTGAATCTGATGCACGCAGGTACAGTCCAGATGCCATCGACATGACGAACACTCACCTGGCATGCAGAGTGCACCGAAAACACATGGCTGTAGGCCATGTGCACGACCCTCAATATAGGTGCACTTGGTCACTCACCTGGCCTGCAGAGTGAACCGAAAACACATGGCTGTAGACCGTGTGCATGCCCCTCAATATGGGTGCACTTGGTCACTCACCTGGCCTGCAGAGTGCACCAGAAACACATGGCTGTAGGCTGAGGGGCCCCCAGGGCTGGGAAGCAACCCACCCTGCAAAGTTGATGATTTGGTACATCAATTATTTCTAATTGTGGACTTGTTCATACATTCGGAGTAGCCCGCCCTGTTACTGACAAGGGGAAAACAGGCATATACAGATCAAAAGAAGGGGAAACAGGCACGAAAGGATCGAAGCTGAGAGGAACAGGGAGCAGTTGCGCTTGCATACATCAAGCTGCCAGTTTCTTGGAAGCAGTTTGCCACTGAAAAGAGCTAGCTGATTTGGAATACGGAATGCAAGCATGTGGTCAACAGGCACACACAAATGTAAGATACTAACATCTTCAAATGTCCTGGAAAGGCTTAAGAAAGCTAGAGCTTAAACGAATGCCTTTAGCTCACTGTACTCCTTTCGTGTCTCCCTGGTATGGGCTCGTAATGCTGAGAGCGACGTGTTGGTGCAGCTGCGTTTTCTGTAGGGGAACTCTCCTTTCTCTTTGGGTTGTGTTGGAGTTGGTTGTAGCGCACCAGTCATCGCATTAGCTTAGCCGCTTCGTCCTGGCTAACTCTTAGCTTCCCTAGTGTATGTTGAGTGCCTCGCGGTGGTGTAGCTAGATCGGCCCGTTGCCTATTACTCTTTAATAGCCCTGTCTTCCTTAACCTTGATTTTTTTACGTAGGCCCAAAAGTACGCAGGTTTTCCTTTTTTCTTTCCCGTGCTTGACCTTCCCGTATACGTTTTGCCCTTCCTCTAATCACCCTGGTTGTCCCCCCCACTTTCTATTATCGCTTCCAGCCTGACTCTCTTGCCTCCTATTTATTTATCAACACTCAGTTCGTTTCAAATTCGTAGTAGAGAGTTTGCTATCTCCCCTTGACGACCTAATAATACGCCATCATCATCAATGGCGTGAACCTGCTGCTGGTTTTTAAAAGATAAGAGATGCCAATATTTGCCTCATTTTTGATACCCGCAGTGTGACATTCCATGTTTTTTATGTGCCCAAAACGAACAGATGAAGCGGTCGGTTGGGCCTGGCACATGCTTGATTGTTTACTGGTTGTATTCAGTGCTGCGATGTCACAAACAGCATTGTGCCTTTTATCCCTTTCCAAGGGTGTTTTGTAGGTGCTACAAGTCTGGTGATGCAACCACAATTATCATAATTTTTTACATGTTTTACATACACAGCCTAGCAGTCGCACGTTTTGACTGATGGCTTACTCTGTAAACTCTGTAATCAGAGATGGCTGCTAGCTTATTCCGACGGGTCAGCATCACTGTGATTGCGCTTGTGACTGCATCGCTAGCCATCGCAGCAAGCTACTTGCAGTTCTATTCTGTGCATACATTCTACGGATACAGGCAGGCAATCCCCTTTAGCTGAATTAAAAACGGGTGAGATAAGAATGGATACTTTAAGTTGAAAGGCCATTCAATAATGCACTCCAGCAAGACATAAACTGATAACAAATAAAGAAGAAAGAAGGCCCGGGTATCCAACAAACTGTCAAAACAGTGTGAGGTGATGCTACATAAGTACTCGTACAGCAACTGATTATGTACAGTTAACAACATGCGTGCATCGGAATAATTCACATGCTATGTTATATGAATTTACTGTATATTATATACTTAGCAAACACACACTCATAAACAACTAGCAACTTTCACAGTGTCTAGATACAGGGCTACAACCTACAATACAGAGAGAAACTATGACGTTAGGGCTGTGCAGTGCTCAAATCACAGCTTTTTGCATGCTCCTGGCCAGTGTGTTGATCTTGCGCACGCCATCTTCAAACGATTCTAGGACTGCATCCAGCAAGATGAGATGGTGCGGTGAGCAGAACTTCGTTGCAAGCATGAAAGACGTTGTCAACTTTTAATGCAGGCTAGTGTACGCGAACAACAGGTTAAAAAATGTAGGAAAAGGCAAAGTGGCTCCATTCTAATGCTCACCAAAATATGATTTCTGGTACCCATCTTTGTAACTCATTTTTGGCTGCAAACAGGCAGACATGGATGTTTGTGAAGGTGTTAACAATGCAACGCTTAAAGCAGCTACTCATGGTAAGAACCTGATAGTCATGCAGCATCACAGTAACCCGTGCGCCACCCACCTGTTTTTGAAAAGGATCAAAGGGCAGAAGTGCTGCTTGACCGCTGGACATGTGCTGCATCTCCTGTGGTGATACAGTGAGGGGGAAAAAATACAACAGATCGATAAGGTGTCTGAATGATGTAAAAAGAAAGACACAAGGAAGAAGAGAGACACAGTTCTTACCCCGTAGCTGGACAAGATGCCTGCACCTGTGAAGAAGCAATAGGGCAAGATTGATCATCAGTAATTCATTTTGATGTGCAGCGTTTGTTCCTTCACAATAGCGTGTGATACTTGCACGCATGCATGCCTCTGCACGCATGCCGAGATGCACGCATGCGCCGCAGCCGAGATGCACGCATGCATGCCGAGATGCACGCATGCATGCATGCCTCTGCATGCACGCATGCCGAAATGCACCAAGCCATTCATCTGATGCCTCGATACAACAAACGACTCACACAAATCAAACTCACTCACCAAATGCTTTCACTGAATCGCCTTCCCGTACGGTCCCAAACTCAACGGTGAACCAATAGACCTTCGTCAAATGCCAGATCTGCCAATCAACAAAAGAGGCAAGGAAGGCAAAACACTGACGGCAACTGGCAAATAGAAAATGGCAAATTGTGAGCATTATGTAGAAAACATTACTTTGGAAATGGATGATGCACTATATCAATATCTGATCCCCCAGCGATACTTCAATTGACGCCTACCATCTTGTCATCAGCACCGAGGCTCGCCTTCCCAATTGCTTGTATCAAATTTGCGTATTGCTCATTAGCGAGCATCGGCACATGGCCTGCATTTTGCATTTTTATAGCATTTTTGTAATCCTAACTAATGTTATGTGGGTTTATAGAAAGGGGAGCACTTGCGAACATATATGATAAAAGTACAGATACTTAACTGCACTCGTCTTAGTGCAAAGCAACCTCAATGTGTGCATACACAGCTGCAGCGCAGTGAAGGGGAAGAAAGTGAATTTTCACACACCTATGAGCTCATGGCACACATCAGGCTCCGGCGTGTACATTGGCAGGCTGTGATGGCGCATATACTGAGTAGAATGGAAGTGTTTAAACGCAAGGCCGGCCTGCACAATTCAGGAGTGATAGATCTCTCTTTCAACAGTCAGTCAGGTACACGGTAGACAGCCAAGAAAAAAACGATTAATCAATGTGCCCACCTCAGTATCTGTTATCGTTGACACACAAACCGACACACAAGGACTGCACAAGCACACACGTACGTACCAAGAAATCACGCGGGTGCAATAGGCCAGCGACCGGCCTGATTCTCCATCCTGTTTTTGCATGTAAGATCTGTGAGAGATCCTCAAGTTGAGGCACCTGAGAACAAGCACACAGTCGACGCATGCTCGGTTTGCATTGCTGAGGAAGGGCGTGCACACAAGAAACATAATGATCTACCTGATGTTGCTTGCGCACAAATCATGCGCTCATAGCAACACCCGTGTTCTACACCTAGCAAGCGCTGACTAATGACTAGGTGTAAAAAGGATGGTTTCCACAGCGCAAGCTGTGGCAAGACAGTTTCAACTGACATTTGGTTGCACTCTCCTCCAAGAACGTGAGTACTTCTGCAGCAAGCTGCAAATTACTCTGCAATTTGACAGCGTAAAAACACGGATACATGATGCAGCTCGTCCCACACACTACGGCAGGTCTTGCATGGCAGCTGTATAACGCCCATCTGTGCAGAACCGCTGAAGTGCCCTTCCAGAGCTCCAGCAACATGATGTAAACTAATGAAATCTCACCCTGCACCCACCTCATCCCGGTTGAAATTGAACTGAGGAAAGCTCTCCAAGTACTGCTTGCACGCATGTTTTGGGAAGAGGCCCTCAAGCTTGTGCAGCACATGGCCCCAGGTAGCCGTCTGTGATGTGAAAAAACACACGCAGGGAAAATAATGCTGCAACAACCATTTGAACAACACATTCCTTTGTTGGAAACGATAAAAGCGGCGCTAGCATTGGGAAAAAAGCTCTAAACTAATGCCTTGTCTTATTCCTAGGGTTGTCCATGAGCACAACGGTATTTAGTTGCTTTATTTAGGATGGACCCATTGAAATGTACAATGTAGGCTGTGGCCCACTTATTTCAATTCTTTATGAAGGCAGCCCCGCACCTCCTCTGGGGTGTACTCAATCTTAGGAATGGGGTCCGCGCCAACCCTGGTGCACGAGGGAAGCATGAACATTGAGAATCAAGAACCCTCGTTACGACAGAGCCTCATTACAAAACAGTATAACCAATAACCACAGACACTTGGCTGTCTCTGAAACGCCACAAGGGCCGATTAAAATTGGTAGAGCCTTCTGCAATTGTAATATGCAGCAACTCAAGAAAGGAAAGAGGCTGGCCTACGCACCTGTGGCGCCTCGCTAAATTTGCTATCCACGTTCTGCGCTGCTTATACAAATTGTCGGCATATCCAGGGTGGTCCTCCGCCTGCAAGGAAAGAAGAATGACAACACTCTCTGAGCACGTCTACTCCTGAGCTCTGTTTTGTTAAATTCGCCCGTCGCAACTCACATGCCGTTATTCACTTGCCAAGACACATACCCAGTACCCAGTAAGCGTACTTAACACACTGCAAGTGTTCCCAAGAGTCGTCAATGCACAAGCATTTCGTGGTTGTCTGTGTTAAGGTGTAAATAAAAAGGACCAGCGTGCATGTATCAAAGCCTAACCTAATCCAGCCACTTATATACATCAAATACATAAAATGCTCAAATATTCATACACACACAAGCGTACACACACTTGCGTGCACACTTTCACGTATACACTCGCACGCACACACACACACAACACACATACACACACACAAACACAAACACACACACGCTGTAACATGTGCACACACGCTGTAATATGTGCACAAGCTACCAGATCGGCGCCGAATCCCATGATGGCTCCATTGTCGACCTCTTGAATGCTCCGAGGAACTTCTGTGGGAAAAATAAGGTGCGCAGTTGAGTCGAGTTGATACCACTGCACACACTGGTAGTTTATACGACCGTTTTAGTTCAAGATGTAGGGCGACAGAGGACCTTTTTTCGTCATGCTCCTTGACATGTACACTTCTTGCTTCCGCTTGTCACCACTTACTTATCACTGCTGCGCCGCTGCTTTCCTCCCTAGTGTCCGCGGTGTAACGTGCTATTGGTACTGCATTATGCAAGCACAGACAGGACAAATAAAGAGGTACTTGTCAGGCAGTGCAAAATCCTCAAGAAATACTTGGTTACTGTTGCCTGCAAAAGTGGAAGAGTATAATTACATGCCACAGAGTATATCACACAAAACACGATGTGCTCTGTCCCTGTCCTGGATATTGAAATCAGTATCCAAGGCAAAAACACGCATGTTTGGATGCAGCTTTTCAGGTTGTTTGGGTGCTCAGTTGAAAAGACTGGCTGGCAAACATTAGGCGCCAAGGACAGGAGTGCTATGAATTGAGCATGCGTGCGCGTAGTGTGTATAATACACGCTGTTTCCTACTCGCTCCTAGGGTTTTGCTGAGGTGTAAACAGAATTCTCGCTTCCTTACAAACTTACCTCTTCTGAGAGCTGAACTGAGGCGGACACTAGTGCTGTTCAAAGGGTTTTTTAATGAACCTGTTCCTCTGTTGAGTGGGAGTTGCATTTTCTGACGTAATCACCCGTTGTTTGCTAAATAATTTAGTATTACAAATTCACATTTGTTTGAAACCCGCGGTGAAAAAAAGTTTTAGGAAATCGAAGGTTCCTGGCCCACAGTCTTTCCCTCCAGAACGGATGAGACGGTATTGTATATTATGAATATCGAAGGCTCCTGGTCCACAAGCCTTTCCCCCCACTGAACGGAATTCATCAGATGAGGCTGTACGCACAGGGCAGCGCAGCGTGTCTGGACCCAGTAACACGAGCATTCTCATGAAGCAAGACCCGCAATTTGAACTTAATGCTGTTATTTATGCCAGGTACATGGCAAGCTCGCAGCAGACCGCCTCTGGTTTCTTACTAAAAATAAAATGCATTAGGCTGTCACACCCAATCAGTGGCAGCGACGAATCGTGTGACAGAGCAGTTAGTTGGTTGACAGTTGAGAGTTTCTGGATGTGCCACTGATAACCTTATCTTCATAAACTACGCAGGCTGTGAAAGCCAATCTCCACATTAATTAAGGAGAAGGAGCCACTTTGGTACCGAAGCTCCTCCACCGCGAAAAGGAAAGGAGATGTCAAGGGGATCAATTGACAACATAATGTGAGCATTCTAAGAGGTACCATTAGAGGGTACCACACATCTGTTTAAGGGTACCTCTTCGAGAGCTGATGTGTTAATGTGTGTGTCTAGGAGACCTGTAAGTGAAGGAGGAGTTGTTTATTTAGGGGTAATTAAGTAGGATAGACTGTTTTGGATTCCTTTCTTGGATTATTTGTGCAATTGATGTTGGGCTTAGCTCTTGTGTTCCAGGCAGATTAGCAATGGCAGCAAGCCTATGTAGCAGGGCTATGATGTGCTTTTTGAAAACTCGAGTGTATTTGTTTTTGAGTTGTTTCCCAGAGACAATGTATTTTTCGTTAGCTGATGTGAGTTCATGGTAGCCAGTTATGCCTAGGTCCATAATCGGTTTGGTAATGCAATCGATGAGGGTGGCTAATGTTGGGGGGGGGGGCTTTCGGGCGGAGGCGACTTCTGTTATGTGATTGTCTAAAGAAATGCTGTTTCCTTTCTAGGCTAAGTGGAGCTTGCTGGCGTGGATGCAAGCAAGTTGACGTGCTCGCATATGTAGGTTGAATTGCCGTTTTAATGGTAGCCACGTTCCTTCTCTTGTGAAAAGAAATGTAATGGCAAGGGCCTTGAGTTTGGCGACCTGGTGGGTCAGGAGATGCATGGTCACAGATTGGTGACATTCAAAAAGGTCTTCTAGGCTTGTTACGAGTGCTACTGCTGAGCGCCTGTGGTATTCCACATAGATGGAGGGGGCACCCAATCCAATACTATGGACATCTTCACGGATCATGGCAGTCAGTGTGCTTCGCCATAAGTTGTGTTTGCTTTTGATCACCCTTCCAAACAATGCATCCCACTTATCCAAGTCTGGGTAGGAGCATGGTGTGACCGCAAAAGCATAGGCCAGACTAGGGATGATTGCTGTGCGTATTATGTTAAGTGTTTGCCATGGTGAAGCATAAGAGCCTTCAAGGGCGTCAAGCTTTTGTTTTAGGGTTTCGTCCATGCGCCTGTGCTGGTGCTTCCAATTGAGATCCATCGTCAGTGTGACTCCTAGATAGAGGAAGGGGGAGCTGGGTGTGATGTATTTTGTTGCCTGGTTTTGAACCAGTATGTTGTTTTTGAGTTGATGTTCGAGTGCTCCAGACGGTGTTAAGCCATTTTGGTCTTTAGAGGGGGACGCATTTAGGCTAACCATGACTTTGGTTTTACTGCCAGATATAATCAATTCGGCCCAATTTGAGTAAAGGGTGAGTTTATTTGCTTGTACTTCAAGGTTTTTCAGGTTACCCGTGGGGCAGAGGAGGTTGTCTGCAAAGGAGGCGCTGCTGATGTTGTTGGCCAGATGCGTCTGAAGCTCGTTTTCATTGGGGATGCAGGTGTGGACGTAGCCGCGTCCTCCTACATGCAGCCATCGCAGGAGGGTTTCCATATAGAGAAGGAAAAGAAATGGGGAGAGGGTGTCTCCCTGGATCGTGCCTCTCTCTACTGGTATTTGACCTGTGCAGACCCCGGAGGGAAGCTTGACTTGGGTGGTGGCATTCTCATAGAGAATTTTGACAGCGTCCATGGCGTCAGTCGGAAAACCGAGGTCATACATTATCCAGAGCATGCGATTGTGGCCAGTGGTATGAAAGCTGAGGTAAAGTCCACAATAAGGGCGTAGATGTCTTTGTGAAAGAGTTTGGCGTCTTCTAGTGCCATAATTACATTTTCGAGCTGGTGAATGGGGTCTTTTTGTTTGCGAAAACCAGCTTGTGTGGTGCTGAGTATGGAGTTTGCTTCTGCATATTCGTAGAGAGTGTTTGTGTTGAGCCACGTCCATAGTTTGTAGAGGGTATTTGCTAAGCCAATTGGGCGATAGGAAGATGCCTCCGTTTCATCTCCTTTATTTTTGTCTATTAGTATAGTATTGCTAATTTTCCAAGCTTTTGGTGTGAAGCCAGTTGCCCACACAATAATGAAGAGCATGTGTATGGTTTCCTGGAAGCTCATTTACAATACCATCACGTCCCGGAGATTTGTTGTTGCTCAGGGTTTCAATACATTCGTTAAATGCACTTTTGTCAAGACCCCCATACATGTCCTTCACCTGGGCTTCCTGAAAAGACTCCTGGGTGTCAAGAAAGGTACTGATTCTTACTGCGTGCTCCGCGAAACAGGTCAGATGCCCTTTTTTTCTATTGGTTCAGATGCATCATACGTTTCTGGAACAGTTACTCTTCTTAAACAATCTTCTTTTTGAGAAAGTTGTGCGGGCTGACCTTCTAATCGCAAATAGAAGTGATACACTGTCCCGACAGCCAGACGCTTTGAAACGCACTTTGATGGCGCTTGCGTCTCGCTGTTTGCAAGCGAGCTTGAGTCCTTTTTAAGTGCGGAGGTAAAGCGCGCTTTGGTACGGTCAAAGTGGCGCTTTGGTATGGTCAAAGTGGCGCTTTGGTTGGTCAAAGTGGCGCTTTAGGTCATCAAAGTGGCACTTTGGTATGGTCAAAGTGGCGCTTTGATGTAATGCAAGCGCACTTTTGG
>Ga0307968_1003975_pt1 | contig 12160 bp, 9 predicted proteins | sample OrgLakmetagen650_FD_201834 | JGI IMG/M metagenome (GOLD analysis project Ga0307968, IMG submission 201834) | Saline water microbial communities from Organic Lake, Antarctica - #650 | ecosystem: Environmental > Aquatic > Non-marine Saline and Alkaline > Saline | place: Antarctica: Organic Lake... | reverse complement strand
GACTGGTGCAGAGGTGGTAGACTGGTGCAGAGGTGGTTGACTGGCGTAGGAAGAGGCTGCTTTACCAACAGACATGTGACTGTTAGCTCTTGCCTCTCTCCACATACCTGTAGACGTCGTCTTTGCGATTCTTGAACATTTTCTTGGCAGCTGGCCTGAAGAAACAAAAGTAAAAAAGGAAGCTCAAGACTGTTGCAAGGCATTTCAGTACAGAAATGAACGTAGTATCTTTTAAGCCAACCTGCCCTTCCTTGTCCAAAAGGAGAAATTTCAAACGCTCTCACTTTCAGAGAGTTTATAAACGTTGGCAAAGGGCCCTATACCATACAAAAAGAATGCCTGGAACAATGTCGGGAACAACATCGGCTTGGATGATGGTTGCGGTGATGCTTCTTAATCAGGCCACATGAATAGGGCTAGCCAGAACCACATATACACGGTATATACTGTATACGGTATTTTTGGCAGGGAAACACCAAATATACCGTCATATCCGGTGCATATACACGGTTCTGGCCCACCCTACATATGAGTACAGCCCTCAACAGGGAGGGAGCACCCTCCTTTACTCTGAGGCTCCACCGTATTTATGTAGACAGTTTGTAATGGTTCTGCATTATATCAACTCGTAAACGTTTGCTTCATCCTGAGCTCCTATCCCTCTCACCTAGTACCTGCACGACTAGGGTTGGCCAGAACCGTAACTATACATCGTATATGACCGTACATTTGGTGATTTCCCTGCCCAAAACACCGTATACACACCGTATGTACATGGTTCTGGCCAACCCTTAGCATGACCAAACCTGTTAAAACGCACACGGCTCAAATTTGTTGACAAAGCTCGTCACTCAGTGAAAGGCACTACACAGCACAAAAGTACGAAAGTCATAGAACGTTTCAAGACGCAACGCCTTGACCTACAAGCCTGCAAAGACTGTGTGTGTGCGTGAGTGTGTGTGTGTGTGCGCGCGTGCGACCTGCAAGCCTGCTCAAGGAACTCGCATCCACACCAAGGAGACCCGCGACAACACACAATGCACAGACGGTTTCATAAATAAAGCCAGGACGTGCGCACTTGTGCTTCAGCTTCTTGTTGAACTCCCGCTCGTGCAGCTGCTTGAAGTGCTTGCTCAAATCCTTGGCAGATTTACACCTCCTGCCGCAAAGTTTGCAGCGTAGATCATCGTCCTCTCCAGAGCCTGGTAGGAAATGGATGGAATCAGTTACTTGTAACCTCATAGACGTACCCCAAATCATATGTTTGTACATACATTTCACAATTAAAAGATTAAAAGGCAATAACGCCACTGCAGGAGTTTGCCAGTGCAGCAATTTTAGCAGTCTTACGTGCTTGGCACAGGATTTAAGTGCAAAGCATCGGGGCGCTTGACTGGCAGCATGTGCATGATGGCAGTTTGACCCATAATTACTCTTCAGCCTATGCATAATATCAGTTTGCCATTTTACATTGAGCCTGTGCATGATGGCAGTTTGAATTTTAAGTCTCGAGCAGCAACTCCTCCTAACCAAGCACTTCTTCCAACTGTAGTTGTGCAGGTAAAACGCATTCTCAAGATATAACTATAAGGAGTTGTATTCCACGCACGTTACTCTTGCAAAGTACGGGCAGCGTCGTATCAGACCAACAACTAGACCACCTGTCTCTACCAATAGTAACCCCTATCATTAGTAACCCCTACCACCTGTCTCTACCAATAGTAACCCCTATCATTAGTAACCCCTACCAGTAGTAACAATAGGAACACCTGTCTCTACCATTAGCAACCCCTCCTCCCTGTAGGCGAGCCCTTTGTGGCAATCCAAAATGTGGCTCTTGTTTGTACCCTCCCACCTAAATCGCACCTGCAGCAAGCCTTTGATTCTGCAGCCTCAGCCTTGTCAGTTCTTCAGAGTCCCTGCTCTTTTTTGCATCTCGCATATCAGATGTCACATAGCTGTGTATTTGTGTGAATATGTGTACATATTCGTTGATTGTTTGTATGTGTGTTTGTGTGTTTGTGTGTGTTTGTGTACATGTGTGTGTGTGTTTGTGTGTATCTGTGTGTGTGCGTGTTTGTGTGTATGTGCATGTATCTGTGTGTGCGTGTTTGTGTGTATGACTGTGTATATGTGTTTTTGTGTGTGTGCATGTTCGTGGGTATGTAGGGTTGGCCATAACCGTATATGAACACCATATTTTTGGTGGATTCCCTGCAAAAACACTGAATATACATTGTATATGTATGGTTCTGGCCAACCCTATTTGTATGTATGCGTGTTTGTGTGTGTATGCATGTGTGTGCGTGCGTGTGTGCGTGTGTGTTTGTGTGTGACGTGAGTACATTCACGAACACCAAATATTCCCTTGCATCGTTCAACAACTGGATTGCCCGTACCTGGCTCAGAGCAACCGACAAGGCAAAGAGCTTCAACAAGGTACCTAGCATCCTAGATGCCCGATGCAGGTGCTTTAATGCTGCTGCTTTAATGCTGCTGCTTTTGGCTGTAAATGGGAAACGGTCACTTAAAACACGTAAAAGCATAAAGTCTTTGAAAATCCCTCCTTTCCCACTTTTCCCGTATTCATCAGGTTTCCTAGCCTGGGCAGCATAACTACAATTCCCCTCTGGAGCCTTTTTTAAATTATTGACCCCTTTATTCTTTAATTTTGGAGGAGGTTTAGGATTAACTTAGTACTAGTTGCTCTTGTGAGGGCTTTGGAGCTATATTGGGGGCTGGCCTCCTTTGTTTCCTGTATATGTATTGGCATTATCATTACCGTAACACCATCAATGTAAAGCCCTAGTCATAATGCACAGACACTCCTGAAGACAGCCGCGTTGTTTGTGGGCATGTCCTGTCATACCTACCTGAAAGAATCATCATTTCCAAAGGCAGAGATGGTCACACGGCCATACTCCATAAGCTTATCCCTGCGGCATATTTTGCAAGGGTATGAATGAAAGCTTCAAAACATACAATATGCTACAAGCCACGTTGGTTATTAGGGGAGGGAGGGAACGAAGTCCCGCAAATGGCCTTTGATGTCATCATCGAGCGCTTGCCCTTCTTTGCTCTTCTCCTACCCTTCCTCTTACGTACAACGTAAAACATTTAACTGTAAACAGGTTTGCAGGTACATGAGGCAGCATAGTCTTTGAAAAGGAATAACAGGATAATATTAGAGCTGAAACATCGGCTGAAAACAAGCATTTGGTCAACAGCAGATACGAGCACTTTGTTGGTAAGAGGACATTACTCGTGGAATCTAACACTGCACGTGCTCCACTGTACGTGACTTTGTAACAGTTTGTAACTCGCATGGAGACATGTCACATGAACACCTACTTTATGCTTGGAACCACCTCTTCTGGGGGGCAATCAAAGGGCGGGAGGTTGTCTGCGTGGCACGAGGAGGAATTAAAGAGGCTTCTGTCGCAGCTTTAGTGCAAGCATTTAACCATTTACAGGCCGAGCAACGTTATGCAGAGCAGTTGAGAGTTAAACATGCAGGTATTAAAGCAGGTCCCAAATTTTAATGGCAAAGATACAATACGCACCAATGTCCCAGTAAACATGGACCTGCAAAAATGAGGAGGTAACAATAATTACGCTTTAAAAAGTGATTTCTAACTATCTACTTCAAAGGTCATGGATTGCGCTCCGCCCTCACCTCTGATGTGCAAACGGATCCTGGCTGCTCAGCCGGCAAGAGTGCAGACTGCTCCGACCCTACGGACTGCTCCTGGCTGTAATCGCCTTTGGACCTTAAACCAGCTTCTACTTCTCGCTTCTTACGTTTTGAGCCCTGCGTTAAATCATTGAGGAGTGCACGCATCTGTTGAATCGTCCTGATCCCGGTGTCCTGCACACTTCAAAGGGCGAATGGCAAAGGGTGAGCTGCAACATTCGGGTTGCAGCTGCTTCTTTGGTTACTCTGAGTAACTTACTTATCCTTCCCTTTGAACCTGCCAAGTTTGAGGCTTGCTATGACTATTGGCGACGGGAGGGGGGTTTATATCGGCATACTATGCCTTCGTGCAAGTGTAAGCGCACATTTGACAAACAGCATCATTGCTGCTGAGTGATGCACGCCAGTTTAGCGCGAGTATTACGAGCTCAGCACTTAACCGTGAAGCCTGCAACGACCAGCAATCAAGTGCACAGTGTGCAAGGCACTCTGCGTCTGCGTGGCGGACAAGCTCTGACATAAATGTGAAGCCAAAGAAGTGATTCCAGACAGTAGCAAAGCGAATCCATGTTGAAGGAAATTAATGGGCTGCATCACGTGCATTGCAATCGCCTTCACACTCTCCCACAATGCAATGCATGCTAGGTGGGCAGGCCTGTGCACGGATCCGTCCCCTGTTTGTACAGGGTTTGACTTTGTTGTGCTTGCGCACACGAGATAGAAACCTAATTAGAAATGCGACTTGCCTGACCCTTTCTTCGTGGAGCCTTTGCGTAGCACACAAAAGGGGAAGCATTCCAAGCACGGAGGAGGGTACCCAGCGGTGCAGGTCCAAGGCTACACTTCGACCTAAGCAAGGCCTGCATAATGAATCTAAATTGTTGCAAGTCTTCCTATTTAAGCTAATCGATACAAATACTCGACACCAATGTCGAGGCAGTTTGCAGAAAAATATAGCCAGCCAATTGGCTGATACGGACGAGCCTGCTGGCATGGATGCCTGTTTGGCACAAATGAACCCTTCCGTATCTGTCACTCACAGATAGACTCACAGATAGACTCCAGACTCACAGACTGTGAGTTCAGTGGAATTTAATATTTTTTATTGCCTTAAACAGCACCATCAAAATGCCTCAGCCGTTCATCAACTAAATTGCGCTGGCATTTCGAAGAGGATTTATAAAGGGGTTAGCTGAAGGGTAACTAGGCTTTTCATGCTAGTTCCGGCCAGTACAGAAACGAAACAGATTGTGAAGAGGGGGGGGTCTGATCTCAGTCTGTGCAAAGATAAAGATAAATTTATAAACAGTTGTTTAACTGCAATTACTAACTGCAATTAGCGAGATAGTCTTGTTGCCCTCACTTGAAATAACGAGTTTGATTGATGCCTTGAATGTTTGGGAATTTGCCCGTTTCTAAGAAATTTGTAAATTTCATCTAGGTTTCCCTCTCCCTCCTGCAGGCATGTTTCAAAGACTTTTCCTTGATCGTTTTGTTTCTCGATCTTTGTTGCCCCTTTCCAACCTGAACTTCCTCTTGTCTATTGAATGAGCCGTAATATAACTCTGGAGGTGTCAAAATTTCTTTTTTTTGGCGCCCCTTTTGCTGATTTCCTCCAAAAATGGCTGGCACTCATAATTTTGTTGATCGTTGGGTTTTTTCATTCCGCCTGCTTTGCAATTACCTTAAGTGGTAGGATTTCAATACATACAAATTACTGGAATTGGTGCAGCAGGTGATCTATACGAAAACTTGGCACTAAAGAAATTGGGGTTTACTCGGCAGCTGATTTGGCATGTATCCCGTGACTGACAGCACTCAAAAACAGCTGCATTGAAATCTACAATAACAGTTTTGGGATCGAATCTACTAGAACTAGTCATGGGAAACGTATGTAAATTATAAATCTGCCTCAGGTAACCCCTTCCCTGGGGGTTCTTCGCTCAGACCCAAGCCCCGTGTGTACATCACTACCTGTAACAGGATGTACAGTCTTTCACAAGTACTGACACATCTATTAAGGTCAGGCCATCCCTTTCTGTTGTTTCCTGAAGGTTAGTCTTTTTCTTGTCGACCCTCCATTGTGTCAGTGGTCAAACATAAGTCCTTCCCCCCACATTTCACAGTACAAAAAGAGAATAATTGCCTCAGCTTTCCCCCCCAGTTCCTTCTGCATGCCCTCTGCATGCAACTAAGATACTTCTCTCAATTCCTTCCGACCAGAACTGCCTTTTACTCGATGAGCACTCTGTGTGCATACCGAGCACGGCTCTCCAGCACTCCTCATCACAGCAAAAAAAGAAAGAATAACAACTACGCAGGCAGTGATAAACCACTCCCCACTCCCCACAATAATTAGGGAAAAGGAGCACCAAAAGAAAAATAAAAAGATCAATGGGGATCAGGAGAGTGTTGCAGGCTTGACCTGAAACTGTCTCCTGATGAGAGTTGATAACAGTGCTGGAAATGGCACATCTGGTATGGACAAGTTTGGCAGCGTAATTGACATAATGAATATGAAGGTTGGAAGCAAGTTTCCTAATTTTTTGAGAATCAAGACCCAGCTCCTTAACAGGCTCCAGTGTGCGAAATTTGAAGAAGGTGCCACCCACTCCCAAAAGGATGGTGTGGAGAGTAACGGAGGCTCCTTCAAGGATGGAGCAGAGGCCTTTATGCTGTTCCTGCGCGGCGCTCAGCTGGTTTTGCGGTCTAGTGTCCTCACATTATTTGATCTCGATGAGGTGAACGTTAAACACAGCAATTCTAAGCTTTCTTACTGCAATCTCCGACCGCCGATTAAATATTCCATCAATCGTTGTGACGAGTCTATTACTTTGCAGTGACGGTAATGTGATCTGACATCGTTACATTTTGTGCTTATTTTTGTATCCCCTAAATTTTGCACTGACTCAGGCCAGCAGTCGCACTTCTTAACAGCCTCCTCTTGCCCAGACGTTATTGTCTACGAGCCCAATTTAGCTTCCTCAAATAACTTTACCATGGGAAGTACAGACTTAGAAAGCTATCTAAAGAAACGATCAATCCAAGACAAAGGATCTTCACTCAAAAATTGACACTGCAAAACCACAGCTTTGAGTTTATAATGCAGTCTCCTCATGGCCACCCGTAAAAGTCAGGACGAGAGGGAATGAAACTTTAATTGGCCTTGATCGGTTTTGTAGGCAGCTTAGCGCTCCTTCCATTAATCATCCTGGACGTGTGAACACATTTCAGCATAGACATTTGAGCTTTCATTACTTTAATGAAGTTTTCCTTCATGCAGAACTCTTTGAGATTTCATTTTTAGTTAAGTCTTTAAATTTCTGACCTTTATGTGAACCTTTTTACAAATTCACCTGTCAAAGCAAAAAACATTCCTATTGACAAGGAAAATGGGCTACGCTGGAAGCGTCAAAACATCCAGCGTTAATTAAGGAAGGAGCACTTGGGTGGGTGCCAGCACCTACGAGCCCATCACCGTTTCCTTTTCAGCAGCGCAGGAGGAAGTTTAAAACTGTAGGTAAATGTGCAGGAAGGCAGCATACGCACTGTCTAAGCACCAATTACCAACAAATCTGCCGTAAAAAGTGCAGCAGGTCCCGCTCTACATCAAATTGACCATGTGAGGAATAACTGTAGCTTGGGACAGCACAGATGCATACATTGTTAATTCGTTAATTCAACCTGCTAACTCAACAAAACGAAACAGAGGACCGGTCACATACTGCATTTGGTAAGCTGCCAATTAACTTGGACATTGTCACCACCAAACAAATTATGGATCAGAATAAATTTTTATTATTATCTGGAGGGTACAGAGAGAGCACCCCTGATCAGCACAGAACATGAAACCTCCCTCCCAAAATTGATCAATTTTAAAGCTGCCTGCTTGCACATACAAGTCAAATGGAACGTGTGGGGGATCAGAGCGCTTCCATGGCCTCACAAGAAGGACAGGAAAACGTCCAGCTCCCCTTGCTCCGTTCATTAGGGTCTTTAGTCTTTAACCACAGTGAACGAATGAACAGCCGCAATTCCAATTAAAGTTACGCCCGGCAATACTCCACGTACACACGCGTGGTGCACCCTGCCTGCTTTGTTTAACAAATTTTCAGGTCATGTGTGTATATTAGTGTGATTGAGTTCGCACGGTGAGAATGAACGACTGGATCTAGCAGTCATGCATGTTATCTTAGTGGCAGATTTTGATTGTCTCTGTAATTTGAGTATGGGGCACATTCAATAAATTGGAGAGCTCCAGGTAGTACAATGAAGCAAACGGGTGAAGTTTAAACCTTGGATGAAAAATTTCGAGTAAAATGAACTGCGAATGATCTTCGCATCAGGGGGGCGCTATTGGGATATGTCATTCTCATTTTGTTTCTGGGAGTTTCTGAATTCGAGCCGCGGTTTTTCCTCGTTTTTCGGTCTAGGCGCAATTCGAGGATGTTAGCAGCTTCCAAAAACTAAAATTCATAATTAGGTAGTCAATTTACAATATGAGGAATTGTATGGCCCCACAAGCTTCTCCTATTCTCTCCTGTGTGCTCCTCCTCTTCTTACTCTTCCATCAACAAGCCTGCTGCTCCTCTGGATTCACGGTGCAAGAGGTAGATAGTAGACCAGCTGTGTCAGACTACGCTCTAAATGCTGTGTGCAAGCACGCCTGTTTTTAACCCTAATCACAGAAAGCCTTGGATGTCATCTTTCCCGCTGGCTCCAGTAGCAAAATGGACATGGTAAGTCTACTGTGTGCATGTGGTTCTGTGAGGATTTGGTGCGACATGTATCCTTCGTACGTATTGGTATGCGCCATTTGTGCTTGGTGCTACTCCTGTGCACATGCCTTGTGCGTGCATCTCATAAGGTTGCGTGTGGGTTTGGGCAAAGTGGGTGCATGTGGGTGCGTGCATGTGTGTGAGTGTGTGTGTGTGTGTGTGTGTGTGTGTGTGTTTGTGTGTATGTCTGTGTGGGTGAGTGCGAGAGTGTGTGTACGTATATGTGTGCGTGTGCACGTGCATATGTGCATATGTGTGATATACGCATATGTGCAAATCTATGTGCGCTTGTGTGTGAATGTCTGTGTGCATCTGTTGAAAGTTGTGTGCGCTCGTGTGTGTGGGTTTATTAGTATTAGTGAGTATGCAAGTGTGTGTATGTGTATGTGTGCTCATGTGTGCGTCATCTCCAATCAAGTGCGTGTTTGCATGTAAATGTCGGTGTGAGGGTACGTTTACAAATGCTTGGATTGTTTCGCGGCATGCCACATGTTGCCCCATCTTCAATGTTTTGATTTGCTGTTCTTTTTATGCAGGCAATGGCCGACTTTGGCCGCCCAAAGTATGGAGGCTACCTAATGTGAGTGTGGAAAACACCTTGTACTGAATTGGCCATAATCATATATTCTGATTAGAAAGTCGTGCCTTAAAAAATGTGAGTTACCTGCTGGCACACCATTGTGTTTTGTCGCTCAAGGAGGCAAGTTGCGTTTGGTAAAGGTTCAAGTCACCGTGCCTGCCTTAAGCGAGGGTACCTAGGCATCTAGCTCGCTGGCTTTCAATTTTCTTGCGTTCCACGTGCAACAAAGCATGCCTTGTGTTTTTTGGTAAGAGGTACGCACTGATAGTTTGCAAGACATGTCTCCCAATTTAGCCTCTCAACATGCCTTACCCCGGCTTTGCTTGTACGAAACCTTCTCAACTCGTGCAAGCCGCCAGCAGGAAATGAGCTGGCCAGAACCCAGATACATACATGATTCACGTTGGCCAGAACCGTATACTTGCACCGTATATAAACCGTATGATTGGCAATTTCCCTGCTAAAAATACCGTATATACACCGTATATATATATGGTTCTGGCCAACCCTATACATGATGCCTTGGCAGGAATCCTGAGAATACAAAGTAGAATTATTAGCTTTTATACAAATTGTTATTAATAGCTTTTATAGGTAATATATTTATGTACATAGTATTGATTTTATAATTTTTATTTCCTTAGTTGTTTCATATTTTCAATGGCCAGCCCTAGAAACGAGCGATGTTCTTATAACCCAAGTTTTTGCTCCTTACCCATCCTTCCCGGCAAGCTGTATATGTGTTGAGTTGGCCAGAACCATACATTTATAGGTATATACAGGTATTATAGGTAATTTTGGTATTTTTGGCAGGGAAATCACCATACAGACGGTCATATACGGTGGGTATATACGGTTCTGGCCAACCCTATATATGTGAATGCCTAAGAGCTGATTGTGGAACCAAGGTCCTCTCAAAACCGCAGCAGCCGTAGCTTGACAGTAACACGCTCGCATCCTTGATATACAGATGTTCCAGATTAAGCCATCAGTCAAAATGTGTGACTGCTAGATTCTTGAAATACAGGCTGACCGAATCCACACTCAGGTGTCTGCATGCTATTCTCCAATCCAAAATTTTCTACTGATTGACAGTAAGTTGTTTGCATTCTGTGTTTGAAAGCTGACAAAGCCCATATGTACTTATCGGTACTACGAGTGCTTGTCACAGGCATTCAACAGTCCATATCACTTGATTGGCAATTGATCATGTGTAAGCTTGTCACAGAGATTCAACGGTCCATACCACTTAATTGGCTGTGGATGATGCGTGTCCTTTTCACAGAGGCAAGGTCGTGTACCCCACAGAAGACCCTTCAGGGAGACCTGCCTCCCAAGCAGACCTTCGTTGCTCGGGGAGTGTGCCGTGCCAGTATGGGTGCTCAGACTTTTCGGTATGCGGGTTGTGTTATTTCATAGGCTGGCACAATCCAGCATGCTGTGCAGGCAACGGCTCCACACTGCAGGATAAGGCCTGTGTATGCGTGTGTGTGTGTGTGTGTGTGTGTGTGTGTGTGTGTGTGTATGTGCGAGTGTGTTTGTGTGCTCATGTACTAAGTTGTGTATGTTGTGGTCAGAAGCTGAGAGTATCAATTACGGACCCTGCTACAAATGCATCTTGACATATGAACACATCAAGTGGTGGTCAGGGTCAGTGCACACCTTTTTTTAACCTTGTGCGTTTTTTATCCTTTTGCCAACCCATTCCTCAACAGTGCTGACCGTCTTCTTGGCAATATGGACCCTCTTCTTGGCAATGTCGTTCCGCAGGCTGCCAACCCCCCCTTTCACATCCCTAAAGTGCCGGGCCAGTTCAGCATCATGATCGTGGACCGTGGGCCAGGTGTGTGTGCTGTGTCCTCATCCTTATACCATCACAGTTATTACTGCATTTCAAGTGGTTCTGTAACAAGTCACGCTGCATTTCAAGTGGTCACTGCATTTCAAGTGCATTTCAAGTGGTTCTGTGATAAGTCACAAAACAAGTCGGGTGGGATCCATGGAAAGGTCATGGATTATGGGTAAGATGCTTGCTCTACTTTTTAACATGGAATGAGTGTTCCCAATTGTTGGTTGTAGTCAAATAGATGTCAATCAGATTGACTTTGTTAGGTCATGCCATTTGTAGGTCATGCCTTTGCGCCTCTTGCTGGCTGTTGGGCCCGCGTGCCTTTCCTTGCAAGAGTTAGGTAGAAGCAACTAACCTTGCATATTGTTGTGCCAGCTTTACGCCACTGAAGCTCCAGGACTATAGAAGAGTACCAAAAGTAATGACGGTCCCTCAACACACCATCCATCTGTAATGCAATTATAGAAGAGTACCAAAAGTAATAACGGTCCCTCAACACACCATCCATCTGTAGTGCAATTATAGAAGAGTACCAAAAGTAATGACAGTCACTCAACACACCATCCATCTGTAATGCAATTATAGAAGAGTACCAAAAGTAATAACGGTCCCTCAACACACCATCCATCTGTAGTGCTAATATAGAAGAGTACCAAAAGTAATGACAGTCCCTCAACACACCATCCAGCTGTAGTGCACCAACAAAAAATCCCATCTGTAATGCACCAACAAAGCTGCTTTGCATTACACGGATATACAGACCAAACAAAAAATCATTTGACTGCCGCTTCGGTGCTGTTCCTCAATAAGGTGGCCTCACAAAAACTGTCTCGGAATTAATTGCTGTCATGGCAGTGACGATTCGTGTGCTTTGGTTTGTTGGTTTTTCAGTTGAGGTTATTTTGCCTCGTCTCGTTCAATAAGCTGGAAAAGCGTTGGTTGTTGTGCTGAGTCCTATACTTTGCAGTGACGGTGATTTGCTACGACATTGCAAAGCACCAATATCTAGGGTTGGCCAGAACCATATATACACGGTGAATATACGGTATTTCTGGCAGGGATAATACACAATGTACGGTCATATACGGCGTATATATATATATATATATACGGTCCTGGCCAACCCTACCAATATCGCATACTGTGCGTGTCCTCCCTTTCATACTAAAGCTCATGTTTGTTCTACCAGATGTACGCAAACAATGTACCTCTTCTGCATGTGGATGAACGGTATTGGTGATAGGAACATGCACCATTCG
>Ga0307968_1003971_pt1 | contig 12166 bp, 13 predicted proteins | sample OrgLakmetagen650_FD_201834 | JGI IMG/M metagenome (GOLD analysis project Ga0307968, IMG submission 201834) | Saline water microbial communities from Organic Lake, Antarctica - #650 | ecosystem: Environmental > Aquatic > Non-marine Saline and Alkaline > Saline | place: Antarctica: Organic Lake... | reverse complement strand
TATACTGTGTGTAACGTCTATATATACATATATAAATATATATATATTTATATATGTATATATAGACGTTACACACAGTATATATACATTATGTATATATATGTACATACGCACACACACATGGCTGATCTAGTAGAAAATAAACAATACACGAGCAAGATTTCTCACCCAAATCAAGGTTGGGGTACGTTTTCCTGTACAGGTACGGCCAACTTTGCGTACATGGCTGATTTCTTTTTAAATGGCCAGCTTTTCCTACATGGCTAGTTTCTTTTCAAACTAAGTATTGAATTGGCCTACATGGCTGAATTGTTTTGGCGAAGCCCCCCTCGTGGGGGCTTGAGCCCCTAGCGTTGTCTCCTTCCCACCCCACTTCACAGAGGCCTGAGCTGAAACTCGACATAGGCTCCTAACCAAACTTTCTACCGCATCAATTGAATTCTGTGACCCTGGGGTGCTGTGTGTGAAGATCATTTTTTTGTTGGGGGGGTCCAGCCCTCCTCCCCAGGCCCATCCGCGACACTTCCCGGGCTGAGACTCAACATAGGCTCCTAACCAATCTTTCTACTGGAGCAAATGAATTCTGGGAGCCTGGGATGCCGTGTGTAAAGTTTTGGAGCAAATATTTATGTTTGGAAGCCCTAAGTAGCTGCCCAGGATTCCTTGGCCAGGCCCCCGGACCACTTCCTGCTGGTACAGTATCCATCAACATACTTCCCCGGCTGCGGATGCTGCATCAGGGGCCCTCGGTTGCGTTACGGCTGCAAAGTTCACGGTTGACCATGCAAGCAGAATCAAGTAATACTAATTTCGATGGATTATATAATCTTAGTTTAGTCAAATGCTCATGACACGCGGAAGTATGCTTGGACGGGACCCTTCAGGAACGCGGTCCGCGATGGCTTGGACTGTTTGCGGGGCATGGAGCGCATGGTGAAGGTGCTTGCCGCGCACTTCGTGTTGAAGCAGAGTCCAGACATCCTGGCTAGCCCGGGCACCATGCTCGCACCTGCCCTCTCAACAGACAAGGAACAGCAGAAGCAGCACGTCCTCACTCCTGTTTCAGCATAGGCTATTCCAGCACAGCGCCATGCACACCACTGCAGCATCTGTGGGGCAGCAAGACACACACACAGGCGTGCCTACACACACGCACACACGCATGCGCACGCACACACACATACAAACACAAACGCGCACGTGTATACACACAGGCACGCACACACACATACACATGCACGCGCACAAACACACAGACACATGCGCGAGCACACATACACACTCACAAATACACAGGCACACACGCACGCGCACACACACATACGCACACGCATACACGCGCGCACACACACACACACACTCGCACGCACACATGCATATGCACGCACACGTTCGCGCGTGATTGGCATCGCCAATTTTTCAGCGTCGCTAGCGACGCTCCCACACTTGTTAAGCAGAGTATTGAATTGGCCTACACGGCTGATTTCTTTTCAAACAGAGTAATTAATTGGACATTTGATCCTATTTTGTCAAGTGTCAGATTTTGGCAAAATTGTGCTGAGAATTTGCACTTGCTTAGGACTAGGCGTGGTTCTTGTTCCTGAAGCAACCTGTGAGAAAGGTAGGCCCAAAGGGAAGGGTGCCTTTGCATTAATATGCACATATATGTGTATGAACATATACAGAAAGGGTATAAGTAGTACCCTTTCCGTCCCCTGCTCCAGGTGTCGTGTCCACGTTCTTTCATCTCATATACATGCGTTGTCAAATATATAGAAAACTACACAGGAACGGTCCAGGTGAAGCTCAAAGCAGCAAAAGCGACGATATACTGGACGATAAAATGGACAAGCACAGCAAGGCAGCTCCACTTATAGTTACAATGCAGCCAAAAGTAAGCAGGGTGCAGAGGCCACGTGGTGTTGAGGTGCATATCAGAGTCTTACACACCAAGCAAACGCGTTGGCTTGCCAATGGTATGTGAGACCTTGGGGTGCAAGGTAGCTGAGTTGCTTGCCACGAAAAGTACCCAAGCCACGTGAACGTGCAAAAGTGACCGTACCCAAGTGAGCATGCCCAAGTGAAAGTGCATAGGTAGTGAAGTACCTAAGCCATATGAAGGTGCCTAATAAGTGCCCGTATCTGGTGGCTCACATGTTGCAGATAAATTTAAAAAAGATAATGGTTGAAGGTTAAAGGGGGTGTTTGCTGCAGATCCCAGACCTGTACCGCACTTCAGACTTTAACCACCGCACTTTTTTGGGTCGTGCATATGGTGCTGCTGGGTGCAAGTTGGTCGAACTACTGTTACACAAGACGTGGGTTGCTAGTACGGATTATAAGGCACCAGGACAAAGGAAAATTGAGCAGTAGTGACCAGCATCGACTGCGTAAGTGTATATATGTAAGCAAGTCGTGTGGGCCCTTACCCAAAGCGTTGACTGCCAGCACATTCACCAAGATTTGCAGGCTTGCGACGCAGGGCTTGCTTGCACAAACACACACCACACACACACACACGAGGCATACACATGCGCAAAGCAGGCACACGCATGCTTAAAACACACTTACATAACAGGGCAAGCCTCAGGGCAGGTTTGCCTTGTCTACGATCGTAACAAACATAAGCAACCATGAACAATCATGCACGCACGCAGGTACAGCAGGCTGTGCATGACAGTCGAGAGGTCAACGTGGTGCTGCACTCACTAGAAGAAATGCAGCAGATGGGCATGATGGGTGGGGGCAGCGAAGGGGGAGTGAGCAGTGTCCAGGTGTGTGTGTGTGTGTGTGTGTGTGTGTGTGGTGTATGAATGAGTGCATGGGTGCTTGCATGTGAAGGCTGTGTTTGTCCTCCATCTTGCTGTTGGTGTTTAAGAGTCGTATTAGGTTTCTGCGTTTCTGCTCTCTCTGTGCTGCTTGTAAGGGGCATGGAGACAGCAGGCACAGGGGTGGCGGTTGTTGCCATTTCACCACAACAAATGCCCTTGCTCTTTTGTAGAGGCATCATCTGTATTTCACCTTGTCTGTTATCACGAAGGGTGGCGATGGAGGAAGTGAAGGCCAGATGCAGAACGTCCGCTTTGCGCAGGTGAGCAGTGGCACATTGCGCAGGTGAGCAGTGGCACATTGCGCAGGTGAGCAGTGACACATTGCGCAGGTGAGCAGTGGCACATTGCGCAGGTGAGCAGTGGCACATTGCGCAGGTGAGCAGTGGCACATTGTGCAGGTGAGGAGTGACACATTGAAGTGTGCTGTGGCGTGTGTCCTCTCTCTCTCACGTCCCTGATCGCGTGTGCTGGGCCACACTCCATTACTGTATGAACAATGAGATATGCTGGGTGGGATAGTTGGGACAAAGCAGGAAATGTGCAGGCAATTCGCGAACACTCGCCACTCGGTGCAGTACTTAAGAAGAAGGAGCAATATTTTGAAGTGGGTATGCTTGTCACCTCGAACGCTTGTAGCTGTCCTTAATTGGATGGATGCATCTTTATCACATAGACTCAAGCACTCTTTCCTCTTGCGGGTAGTCTGTTGCCTGTGCCTGTGCCCACTTGCGGGTAGTCAGCTGTTGCCTTTGCTTGTGCCCACTTACGGGTAGTCAGCTTTTGCCTGTGCTTGTGTCCTTGCTTAAGGTCTGAGCTTATAGCCGGTTCAGTCCGTGCAAATCAGCGACAATGACACCCACACAGCACTTACCCTGCTGGTCTTACCTAGCTGGCTGTTCAGGAATCCCTCAGTACAGCACAAGGCAGGGCTGCGACCGCATCAAACATGAACTTATCCTACTATGCAACTGTGTCATGCCCATTGAAAGTGCATCGTCAATCACTTATCTTGCATCTGTATGTATCATGCAGCATGCAGCATATACCATACATCCTTGCTACCAAAGTTGTATTTTGGAAGGAGCTGACCATCTCTGATCTAGCCGCTGACCACCCATGACTAAGCCCATCATGCTGCGTGAGTCACTATTTCACAATGCGACTCAACCTATTTACTCACTCACTCACTCACTCACTCACTCACTCACTCAACTCACTCTCACTCACTCACTCACTCACTCACTGCGTGTCGTGCTGTCTTGACCTTTGTTGCAGAAAGTATGCGCTAGCTTTAGACGATCTGTATGCGGGCATCTTGCATCATAGACCAACATTTTAGTTTGGCTTTTGGCTGAGTATGGCACTCACACATGTGTGTGACCTTTGACACATTTAAAGGGTCCATCGGCTGGAGGTGGGCAGCGCAGCCGAGTGGGAGACGAGAAAGGCGAAGAGATTGCAAAGGTAGGAGAGAGGTCCTGGCTTTCACTTGTGTTCGGATTCCTTTCTCGAATTTAGGTTGAAAACAAGTGGAGGCGCTTCTCACTGCATAGCTCATTCAACAGCGTCTCTGCTACGACACATTGTCATCACAGCTTAGGGGTCACCTGTGCTTGGTGCTGCTTGCTTGCTGGCAGCCTCAGAGTGCTGCTTCTACTTATTTGTAGCAGAGGTGTGGACAAAGAACTTCAGTCTAAGAATCAGATGCTGTGGTAACGCTGCTGGTCGTATCTGTTGCGAATCAGTGCTTTATAACACCTTGTTGTAATTTGAAGAGCCGCATTTCCTTTATGAAGCAGCCGGCAGGTCGGATTTGAAGCTTGCATGGCGTACTTGCTCACCTGAAAGCATTTGTAACCAGTGCATTTCAATCGAGTCGTTTGTTGGCAAGCATCTGTGTGTCCTGTCCTTTCCCAGGTGTTGTCGGCTGTTGTGACGTTTTTGGATGGTGTAAATACAGAACTGGGAGTGATGCGGGGGCAGCTGGGGCGTCTGGAAGCTGCTTGCAAGCAACCCAGTGCAGAATTTGGCGCCCCTGTCTTTGCCTCGGACGGAGAGTACAGGCCATTTTTAGCTGCCCGAGAAAATGTGAGTGGGGTTGTGGGTTGGCTTCGTCTTCCACACTGCTTGGTGCCGCATTACCAAATACATTTTTCGTGTGTGTTTGGGGTTTTGTGCATACTTGAATTGCAACCAATATCTCGGCAAGTGGCCTCTTCTTCTTCCTTTTCATTCATACTGCTTGTTGTTCCATTAACGGCAAACTAGCCTTTGCCTAAATATTAAACTGTTTGATGTCTGTTGATGTGTGCTCGTAGGAGGCAGCAGCCGGTGTTGGTCACACTCAAGCAACAGGCAATCTACAAGGAGGAGGAGGAGGAGGAGTTGGAGTGGAATCTATGGAAGGAAGGGGTGAAGAGGAGGTCGTGAATGAAAAACTTTATGTTAGACAACATACTCCTCGTGCCACAAGATGGTGGGGGAGGTTTGGGGGGGGGGAGCAAAAACCGTGGTCGACGGAACAAGCGGCTGGGGTAGCCGCAGCGGTCGGAAGCGGCGTGGGAGCAGTCGTTGGAGCACTCCTTGTAGCTTGGTTTAGCAGATAACACATTTATTTGGGCCTTTCCCCTGTGATTCGCTTGACTAGCCATGCTTTTTAAAGATTTCCTCCTCTTTGTTCTGCTGACAGCTCAAACTTGTGAACGTTGGCTTAATGTCCAGTAGTAACCTAACTAATGAGGGGGAGGGGATTAGGGCCCAGCAAGCTGACGTTTTTGGGATGCTTTCCGCGTATGGCTCCCATAACTTGCTGCATTAAAGATAGGCGGTCCAAAGCACATAGCGGGTATGTCTGGTGCGCAGCGGCGTGACTTTTGCTGCCAAATCGTCATTGAAGACCTACCACAGCACCGAGCTGACTGATGTTTTCAGGTGCTTAGTACAGGGTTTACAGATAAAGCTGTCAGTCAAAACGTGCGACTGCTAGGCTAAGGTGCTCATTACAACGAACATCATTGGAGCTCTCCCAGACCGTTTTCTTATAGAAATTCCGTTTCCTTAAATATAAATTAAGGGGGTGCAAAAAGGGATCAAGGACTCGCACCTCCGTTGAAAACGTTGGCGGCACTTGGGCCGCGAAATGAGCCTGGTTGAAGCGAGGTGTTTAAAAACATGCCAAATCTCATCTCAGAGGTAATTATTGTAGTTTAATATACCGAGTTGCATTAAGAGGAGCATGACAAAGCTTTCGTCAAGTTCACCCTCAGCAAAAACAAGCATTGGTTGTATCACAGGAAATGTGCAAAGAACATCGTCGAAGGAATATGCTGACCGTTTGGACAAGACGGCAGTAAACTAAATTACACAAAAAATAAAAACGAACGAGGTACAATGCAGCGTCTGTGGCGGTTTTGCAAAAAGAAATTGGCTGTATAACGTGATATTTAATTAAGGTCATTAAGTCGCTCATTAATTTAGACAAACTATGGATCCCGAGGTTAGAAAAGCGGAGGGACTTCAAAAGCTAGAACAGCCTGAGGCCCCGTCAGAACAGCAAAAACACGTAGAGGAAAAGGTGACTACTGAGACTTAACATTGCTGCATGTGTCCGGCCATCCTTCCCGCCCTGAATCCAGTGATCACTGACGACGCACCATGGTGTACTATGTTACTAATTCATAATTTGCGTACTACTGCAGGCTCTCCCTCGTTATGAAGGCGACAAGATCATTGAAGGTGGCGTTCTGAGTAAGTCTAATCTTGTGTGCTGAGTATTGCGGTGAAGAAGGCGCAGAGTGACGATGACCTAGCTGTCGCGGTTTTAGTTTAAATACTGCATGGCTTTTTCCTTCAACCTGTTAGAAATACTGTGCAGTAATCCAGCAAGATGATGGGCTATGGGCTCTGACCAGTTATTGTGGCAGACCAGGCTGCTTGAGTTAGCCTAAGCCAACCTTCCTTCGTCCGATAGCACACACAAAACGTTGACTTTTTTACTCACTGCACGTACACTACTGGTACCGTACATGACCCCTCGTTCTTCTACATAATATGTTGGGATTCTATGGCATAAAAGAAGAAACTTAGACCATCCCGATGGTGTTAGTTGCTTATATGCCTTCCCACAACAATTTGGACAACCAGGCATGATGTCATGCCATTTGATTCCGTGGTTCCCGTATATTTAAAACTGCACAGAACGCAAAGGGCTCCCGTACATTTTAATCTGCACAGAACGCAAAGGAGAGTCCAAGGAGCCCAAACCGAGAGAAAGCCCCGTTAACATGAACCGTATGACGGATCAAAAGAAGGCAGCAGGGGTTATGGGTGGCGGGTCAGAAACTACCACATTTGGGGGCTTGGGTAACAAGGACTGGAGTGGTTGATTTGTTAGGTGGTTTTTGATAAGACGTTTTAAGCATGGTTTTTATTTTCCTGCAAGCTTCTGAGATGAACATTTAGGTGCTTCAACACGCAGTATCGAAAAGGTGTTACGAGCAATTGATGAGACCGCCTGACCGAGCTGGCGCTTGCAGATATAAAAATATATAATGCAAAAATTTATTAGCATCAATGTGAGTACTGGCTAATTGTAAAGGCTCGATTGCCAGCAGAACAAGACCGGCAGGTGGACAGCACAAGATCTTCAATCTCTTATAAAACCATTGCATTGCCTTCATTCTAGGTGTGTCTATTATTACAGCATTGGTAGAGCTAAGGATTTGTGTTTTTCTTCCAACTTGTATTAATCGCTCATGTAAAAACTGTAAGGTCTCACTTGAAATGGTCCTCTTGTAACAAGAAATGAATTGTAATGGTTTACCCATAATTAAGAGATTAAAATGTGCAACCATCCCCACGACCCACCGAGGCAGATGGCGAGGAATGGCTGACGTGGAACACAGTTTATTCCACCGCAATCTTGAAATCACTGTACACTATGCGGCAAAGCACACGCCAAAGAAAACCATAGTACTAATAGAGTACTACGCCAAATGGAAAGGGTACACTGATGATCACAACGACTGGGAGCAACAACTGGGAGGAACCTATTGTTATATTGAACTTGACGTTCTGAAAGGCTACCAGGCTAACTGGAACCACGCCCCAAGTTGTTAAGTCCAAGAAAACCGTATGGCCCACAATTGTTTTGTAAGCCTCACAACATTGCTACGAAGAAGTGAGCAACTTACAGTATTGCATTAAGAAGTGAGTTAACACAAACCCTTCGAGGTCGCTACTTATTGAGGGTCCCCTCTATTACTTTACACTCCTAAGATTGATCTAAAGGAAGCAAACAGCTTATCTCTCTAAAATAACTATGTATACGGCAGTTTTTTGGTACCTTCTGAGAACATAATATGGACAGAGGCACACTACTTATCATCTTAATCGTCTTTCACGTGTGCCTCGGCAGCATGTTCCCAAAAGACGGGCTTTGTCCAGGTTTGGGGGAATGTAACGATCCATGAGTTGCTGCCTTTATTATTTATGTAATATCAATGCACAATGGTAATCGACCATCTTCAATAAATGCGTGGAGGCTCCTCTACCCGCACACACATACCCCTACAATCTCAAGGTAAGACACCACCTAGTGCTTTCACTAGTTGTTCCACACGCTTGTTATAAGCAGAACCATCAACCAGGCAAACACTGCTAACACTTAAGGAACAGTTGCGGTCACAGAAGGCGATGACATGTAGAAGAATCCCAGCTGAGTGTGAAGTGGTCAAACACATCATCTTTTTCCTAAGGTTTGGCGGCTTCCCTGCTTTTTGTCACGTGCACGGCTTATTGCCTCACTTTGCAGCAGCCATCACCATGATCAGTAGCTTGAAGTTGATGGACTAGCATCAGGGAAGAAGATGCATTCACACATCGTCATACCAAATAAAGTGCTGCTTGCAGACAATCTGAAATGCTGCGGGAGAGAGATGAAGCATCTCGAAGGGGGAGGGCCAAACTTGCCCGTCGGGATTACACATTTTGTAGTTTGGGTTTACACTACAAGATCTGCTATTGGCGCGGCTAAGTTTTCTTCTTAAATCCTCGGAGGAGCAAGACAGAACAATAATTTGTAACTCTTAGTCAGGAGGCCTCAAAAGAAAAAATCCATGACAGTCACGTGTAAACTTTGGGCATACAGCCCAAAATGACCCCACCCCCCAAAACCCCTTCCTGACCCCCCACACTAATAAAAAGGGTGTCAATCTGCTCAGGGTTCAAGCAGCTGCTCGCCTGCACACAGTTCTCATGCCAAGTAATGCAAAAACCTGACGAGCTGTAGGGCAAAAACTGGTTTGCGCACGCTTTTGCACTGATCACCCTGTTTAGTGCACAAATCCAGCCAAAACATTTTCCAAAGCACTTCTTTACTTCAATTATGCAACTTACCCTTAATGCAATGCGTAAACTGCAAGTTTGGAATCAATCACTGGACATTCCATCAAAGGGGGTCAACTGGGAAAATGTCCAAATATTTGCTTTTTTTGCACTTAGAAGCCGGCCATCCACAGCCTTTCAGTCTGATTGTGACCATTTTTGCCTTAAGCTGAAACTGGCATTATGAGTTACACGAGAATGTGCTTGGATTCATCTGGGTCACTCTGTGTGCAAATTTTTGCAGCGGTGGGAGTAACTAGCACAAAATCCGGACGGCTGAAGGTAAATCTGTCTTTATCTGGGAAGCGGGGTGGGAAGAGCCATTTGGGAAGTATTCTACTTTCAGCTGTTTCAGGAATCTGGAGATTTTGCATGGTCATCCGTTTGTTGCTGCCTGTATCCTTGGAGACAACGCATGATCCTAAGGAGCCTGTTTTGCTGATAGCCTTAAAGATCATGCAGCATGCTAAATTATGTTGTCCGGTGATCATGTTCCTTATTTGCGTGTGTTGGCACCCAGAAAGGATGTGCAGGGCACTGTCTAATTGTGGGCAGAGGGGGCAAGTTTGACTTGTTGAGAGTTTAATCAAAACCGCATGATTTTGATTATATAGGGTGTCTGTTCTGTATTTCATAATGATACATTTGGTCTTAAAGGGGACATCGGATGATGTTAGGTAGGCATTGCTAGTGGCTCCATTGGCAGTGCCGTCCTTTATGAGGGTCTGGTAGTACGCATGGTAGTTCGCTTCAGTTTTGGCATTTCCCAGTTTATGGAGAAAATGCATGCGTGCTTGAAGGGCGTCACGGTGGTGTGGTAGGTACCAAAACTTTGAGGGAGGAGAATGGGCCATGTCTGTTGTATGGGTATGATTATGGGTTTGTGTTTGGTTTTCTATGTCCTTTTTTGCAAGCCAGTGGATGTTGTAGAAGGGATATCCCTTAGGGCCTGCTGTTTTGGTGGAGGTGTCTGCAAGGTCGGAGTAGGTGGTGCCTGACTTTTTAGCAAGGGCGTCGGCATGCTCATTACCGACAATACCGGCATGGGACTTTACTTTAAAGAAGTGGATAGGCGATGGTGATTGGCGGATTGCTTTAGCAATGGATTGAAGGACATCTCCTTGGATGTGGTGGCGATGGAGATTCGGGTGTGAGAGCTGCTTTTTAGTTTGGTGCAGTGATGTAAGGCTGTCTGTGGCTATATGTGAGTAGCCGTATATGACTGCAGCTGCTATAGCTGCTAGCTCTGCACGTGAGATGGTGTTGGTTATACCCATGCCTTTTGGGTTTACATAGTGGGAAACATTTAAGTGAAGGTGGTATACGTCTGATCCGGTGTTTTGCCCTCCTTCATTCTATTCCTTTCCAGTACTTTTATTGATTCTCATCGGGAGCTGATTTCAGGTCAAGCCTGTAACCCTGCCTCCCCATTGACCTTTTATTTTATTTTGTGGAGGAGGAGTTTTACAGTACCCAGTATCAAAGTGGCTCCTTTTCTTTCATAAATTTTGAGTGTAGTTTTTACTGGCTGCATATATTAAATTACCGACTACATCTCACAACAACTTCGAGCACACAAAGGGTTTACAAAGGGTTTACAAAGGGGGTAGCCGGCAGCCACATATGTTGGGCTGGCAGGCATTGCTTGATCAGCCAGCGTAAAGTAAACGTAAGATTGTAAAAGAAAAACTGGTCTCAGCCAGGCAAAACCTGAGATAATAAAAAGGGCACAAGGAAATATTCAATGTTCCAATGCACAACCACGGGCAGGCCTCCAAGCTGTAAAATATCCCGAGTCCGGCACAATTGAAACAGAGCCCACCAAGCAAGCACAAGTATTTGAAAGTACTTCAAAGATTCTTGGCAAGCTGTTTATTAGCTGAGTTCTTAAAGAGTCAAGACCCACCCCATTAAGCTTATGTGTCTACCTTTTAAGCCAGGACAACAACAGGCAAATTCTTTTTTTCTAAAGACCTTTTTTTTAATGGATCTAAGCTTTAACTACTTGATTTCAAGCAGGTTTATATTGCGTTTAAATGCTCTACAAGAGAAAAACTACGCACTGCCCGTAAACCCAGGCAGTGAAAATTACTCCCCGCATTACATGTGTGGTAGCAGAATTAGTTAGCCTAATTCCCTACGGTAAGGAGAAGATTATCCCTGTATCCTTTGCTCAACTCCTACACAGCCTAAGGTTCCCGCCAGCCACAGCAAGGTACTACTGCTGGTACTACACTTAGCGCCGTTACAGTTAATATTAGTGCTGGAAAGGGCACGTCTGGTATGGACAAGTTTGGCAACGTAATTGAGATAATGAAACTGAAGCTTAAGCTTGGAAGCAGGTTTCTTAACTCTTTGAGGATCAAGACCCAGCTCCTTACAAGGCTCCAGCGTGTGATCGTTGTAGATAGCGCCCTGTGTCTGCTCCAGTTTGGCATGATCATTTGCACAGACATTTCAGAGTGGCGAGGACTTTCGAAGAGCCTCGCCCGTCTGCAGTGGATATGGCTGTGCTGTGTAGCAAGAATCACCCTCCACCTGAGGTCCTTTTCAGGCGGGGCGAGCAGTCTGGGTGGACTCCTGATCCAGATGAGATTGAGATTCCTGATGTATCTGTGTTGGAAGGTGTAGTTTGCTGTCAATCTCAGAAGTTGAGTGCTGGTGCTTCTTCAGGGTTCGATGCTATCCCTATCCCTTTCATTAAGCATGCGTGCTTGCCTGTGAGGTGTCATGGTAAACTCAAGCAAGTGAATGTGCTGGTGCCTCTGATGGCACGCCTGTTCAGAGTGTTGTTGTCTGAGAGTAAAGTGCCTGCGTGCTGGAAGGTCGCCAAGCTGAGCCCCATCCATAAAAATGGGGAAGTGCTGAATCCAGGAAATTATAGGATGATTGCTGTTAGTAGGGTGATTGATCCTATTTTCGCCAACGTGCTGAAAGATTTGGTGACTGAT
>Ga0307968_1003967_pt1 | contig 12170 bp, 9 predicted proteins | sample OrgLakmetagen650_FD_201834 | JGI IMG/M metagenome (GOLD analysis project Ga0307968, IMG submission 201834) | Saline water microbial communities from Organic Lake, Antarctica - #650 | ecosystem: Environmental > Aquatic > Non-marine Saline and Alkaline > Saline | place: Antarctica: Organic Lake... | reverse complement strand
GTGCGTGCGCATGTGTGGGTGTGGGTGTATTATAATGTCAGTTTATGAGGTTGACGATATTACTGTTTGTGTGCGTGATTGATATATGGGTATATGGGTGGGGACTGCTCAGTTCTTAGCAATGAAGATTCCTATGTCGTTCGGTCATGGCGTGATTGGCAAGCAGCGTGAATGCAAGAACAAACTGCCAACAATGCGCATGATCAGCTCAAGCATGCCTGAACAAAACTAGCAAACTACTGTTCAGGCATGAAAAACGTAAGATGAGCTTGCAAGGCACTATATCCACACCGTAGCGGATGCCTGTGCAGTGGCTTCCTCACCTTTGGGTTCTGCTTGAGCATGCTGTCTACGATGTTGCGGAGAGGGCTTGAGTACTTGGTGGGCACAGGAGGGTATCGGCCCTTAAGGATTTTCACGACCTGCACAAATTAGAGTAATAATGGACCGCCCTGTCTCACACGTGCAAGCATGTTTTTGCCCCTTTCACGTTAAAAACAGACACTACCACGTACGTCTAATCCATACACACACACACGCACACACACACGCGTACCAGTGCAGGCAGGCTCTGCCCGTCAAACGCGCGCTTCAGTGTGCACAGCTCGTACAGCACACACCCAAGGGCCCACACGTCTGACTTGCGGTTATAGGGCCGATCCTCACACAGCTCTGGGCTGAGGTAGTAAGGGGTACCGATTACCGTGCGGGCCATCTCTGTGTCACTGTTGAGCACGCGAGCAATGCCAAAATCACTGCGTAGGGATATGGGTGCAAGGACTTTTGAGTTGATGTTAGGGAGGGGGGGCTTGCGTTGTTGGTGCTTGCTTTTTTTGGCTTGAAAGGACGGATCACGAACTGCCACTTCCACATTTGACATAGCACACACACCTCTACGTCCAAAACACACACTTTTACAAACACACACACCCATACACATACACACAGCTGGTGGTGTAAGCTCATGATGGTGGAACTCAAACAGGCTCAGACTCACCCCAGTTTTACAATGTTCCCTGCACAGTGCAAAAGGGCAGAAAGGGCAGAGTGAGAGCAGTGAGAGCATTTAGAGAGGGAGGGAGGAAGGGCGTTCGTCTAGAGGGAACAGAGCAGTTAGGGAAGAGGAAGAAGGTTTGTTTAGAAGAAACAGTGTTTGTGCACAGACTATGACAGGTGGAATTCAAAGGCTGACAAGACAGTTGAGCACGCTCCGCGAATGACTGCCAGCATGCTTGTTGGGGTTGAGGGAAAGATTGTCATAAGGTTGATAGAGGAAGACCGTACAGGGATCAGAAAGATGCTGTGTGCACTCGCCTTCAGAGATGAACACGTTCTGGCTTTTCAGGTCTCTGTGCAAGATGTTTTTGCTGTGGACGTGGTACAACGCCAGGACGATCTGTACGAACCTGCACATTGTGTATTCAAGCATCAGTGTGACAGGATGGGCCAAAGCTGCACGGTGGAAAGTGCAAGGACAGCTATCAATGACTGGCACAGACACACAAGGAATGAAGAAGCGCTTCGGGTGTACAATCGATAACAGGACCTGTGGCAACTTTCATATACGAATGTTGCTTGTGAGTTGAGTTTGGTCAAAGTGGTTTCCCCAACTCCCTTTCAGTTTCGTGCAAACTAGAGGAAAAACAGTCGTCACCTCCTTTTTATAGGAAATAAGCATTCTGATCTGTCATTGAGTGTATGTGTGCAGCATGCAACGTGAATGTGTACACCATGTGTGCTTTAAAATATGCTTGTGCCCTTCCACACCAGAACATGATCTCATCCTCCGTGAAGCCCTTCTTCTCCTCAGCTCTTTTAGCTATGAGGTCAGCCAGGTCCCCCTCTGAGGCATATTCCATCATGATGTGTAGGCAATCATCCTGGGTGGCCAGAAAGCGTGTGCGTTTGTCCAGTCGGCTAGGACAGTATGACATGCTAGGTCAATGGCACCTTCTTCGCTAGACACACCTCAGGCAAAAAGAACGGTTGTGCCCTGCAAGCGGGGATGCTACATACATATGCTCATCCATCACTGATCATGGTGTTCATTACTATAATTAGCTTAAGGGCGGGAGATGGAATGGCACTGTACAAAACGCTTACCTCTAAAACAGACTCGTAGTAATGGATGATGTTCTGCATGGGTAAGTAGGTGGGCAGGTGAAGGGAAATCGTAACAGCTGGTTGGGCAGAAGACGTGAAGCAAACACACGCACACACAAGCACACACACACACACTCACGATCATGCAATGCACAGCATGGACGGCTGCAAGTTACAAGCAACAGGCACTATCCTCAAGTACAAAACAATAGCAGCGGACTGTCCGTCTTGTGGTGCAAGCCTGGCTTCCTTGCCCTCTCACCACATGATCAAACTGGGAGAGCATCGTAGCCTCTCGAAGAGCGTCCTCTCTGAGTGCATCCTCCAGAATTTGAATCTGCTTTATCACTACCTTTTCATCAGGATTGTTTGCACGGCTAGCCAGCACAGCCTGAACGGAGCGCACAAACGGTCACTTGCTTGCACTTGGAAGGGCACTTGCCAGGGGTGAAAGTATAAACGCAAATGCTCATGATTGAGAGGGCTTGCACAATGCACAAACACCGAAACTGACTGCAATTAAAAGTCAGCTAAAATTACTGCAAGCAATCACGTGCGGAACAGGACATGTGCCTTTTGAGATTCTGTTATATTTCAGTGTTTAGGGTAATGCTGCTTAGGAGTTTCTGGCTCACAATCACGTCTACCTGGCGTACGATCAAGGCAAGAATCGACTCCTTGTCATAGATTTGCGCTACCTACCTTCCCAAAGTTCCCAGCTCCAATGGTGCCTTGCAGCACATATTTGCTTGCAATGGTTTGCTTGCCCAACGTCCCCTTCAGAACCTCCAGCTCCTTGACCCCTTGCATTCCGCCCTGTGCCAGTTGCGAGGTACTGTTAAATGCTTATGTGCACTCACATCTTGAACAGCTCTGTGTGTGTGCGTGTGTGTTTGTTGGTGTGTGTGAGTGTGTGTAGTGTGTGTGTGTAGCGTGTGTGCGTGTGTGTGTGTGTGTGATCGTGTTTGTGAGTTGTGTGTTTGTGTGTGTCTGTCTTTGTGTGTGTGTGTGTGTGTGTGTGTGTGTGTCTTTGTGTGTGTGTGTGTGTGTGTGTGTGTGTGTGTGTGTGTGTGTGTGTGTGTGTGTGTGTGTGTGTGTGTGTGTGTGTGAGAGAGTGTGTGTGTGTGTGTGTGTGTGTGTGTGTGTGTGTGTGTGTGTGTGTGTGTGTGTGTGTGTGTGTGTGTGTGTGTGCGTGCGTGTGTGTGTGTGTGCGCGCGCACGTGTGTGTGCCTGCATACCCTGGTTCTGTCCTCACACTAATTGTTCCTCATTTGCCCCTCCATTTTGACAGCCTTTGCAGGAATCAAGAAATTAGTTTAAGACACAACAATGTGTATTACCTTATTAAATGGTAACTACTGGAAGTGAGCTTACTCAAAATTTTTATATATCTATAACCAATGCTTGTCATCTGGCTTGAATGCGAAAGCAAAGTGCACAAGCGTCGCTTGCCTTCTCGACTAGTGTCGCTACGATAAATTTAATTCGAAATTGGTATGAAGTATCAATTTGGCGTTACAGACGGGAACGGAGAATTGTGGGTGCTTGAAACGATAACGTGATTTTTAGATTCCGTGACGGTTTTTTTTTATCCAATAAGTTCCAACAAGTTTAGCCAATATCACCTTACCGTTGAGATTTCTTTACGGTGTGTCCTGAATGCTTCCAACTACTTGCTTACGAAAAAGAGAACAAACAGAAAAAAGGAAAGAAGTTATTGGCTCAGTGCGTGCTCTGTGGGACATGTCTGGAGCATGTGCAAACACTGAAGCAAGCGTTCAAGCAAACGCACACGGTGATTGATGGTGGGCTAAATTTTGCCAGCATTCTTGAAGCAGACAATCTGTGCCATCTCCTCGGGCCAGCATCCTGTGCCCTTCAGGCCGTACGTGCCCCGTGGCTTTGCCTTGTGCCACAGCCCCTCAAAGCAACTTCTGCCTTGCCTACCAACGTTGCCAATTGTAAGCCGCCTTTTAATTGAGCATTCAAGGTGAATGGGGCCCTGGTGCTCGCAGCGCTGCTGCCTTCACTGCCTTTCCTTTCTGTGCTGCTTTGCTTGCTGCAGCTGCGTTGCTGGCCACAATCTGCTGGCTCTGGCATATCAGGCTGGTGGCTGGGGTGACAGCTGGGCTGTCAGCTGTGTGTCCTCCCTCTGCTGGTGCCGATGCGCATGCCAAACTGGAAGAGGTCCCCCTGCTTCATCATCTTTTTTCCAGGCGGGGGGTCCTCATCCTGTAACTCGTGAAAAGACCTCTTGGAAGCCAGCTATAGCTTACACTGATCACTGGGACTGTCTAGCTCATTATAAAAAGGTTAGTTTTCGGAAAAAACTTTTGGGCTTTTTGACTGTGGTTAAATGTTTCCGTGAAATTCTTTTACAAGTGATCACAAATACAGCCATTTTCTGAGATATAGATCATTGGGATCACGATCATGAAACACTTTCAAGCACCACGGTATACGAAGACGTTTGCGGCGCTTTCGAGTCTGCTTTCAAATCTGCAAATGCTTTCAAATCTGCAAAATTCCTCACATGAATCTCGGGTGATCAGGTCACTTCTGTGCTCAGTGCCGTCCCTCATTGCCAATTAAAATCAAAGTGCTGTTTGTTGACAGGTGTACGGGTGACACAGTGAAAAGTGAAAAGTGAAAACTTGGAAATACAATTGCAGCAATGAAGGGCTCAAAAAAGAAACCTTCTAAAGAATTCTGAATTAAATTAATGTATGCTTATATGTTGAGTTTGCTAGTGTACAGACAACAGGCAGAGGCTGTCGAGTTGACCTTAAACTATTAACTACAGATCTCAGTCAAGTTCTGAGCTAGGCCAAGGGTTTATCACTTTTTGTCTCCCTTCTCTCCTTTTTTTGTCATCTTTGTCAGTGTCTTTTGCCTCTTGCCTTTTGGCTCATTGGACTTGGCACCAGACGTGCTGGCGCCACCTGAAAAGGAAAGAGATGGACTTCAGCTGAATAAACATCTTAGACCTTGCTCGGGTACAAGTTTAAGCTTCATCCCCAACTGGGTGAAGTTGATGGCAGCAAATGCACAGTATTCGTGGTGTCAAGGGTCTTTCAACCCAGACAACTAGCATACTAGCACGCTAAAAGTACATAACCACAGCGGCGATTTGTTTGTCGAGTGCGACAATATGATTTGAGTGTAGTAAGAGCATGGCAAGAGGCTCTTTGTCAAGCGGGTATGCACGCCCTGTTAAGTAGTTGCTTTACCAGTAGTCAAAATGCTTCTGTTACACGTGTTAAATGCTTTGCCATCCTCACACGATAGTTTAGCATTTCTAAGCACTACCAGCCAACAGTAGAAGCACTGACAACAAACAAGCCCTCAGGCCACTCTCACCTGATGCCGGCTGCTTCTTGGGAGCTGCTTTGCCAGCTGCAGGCTCCTTGTTGGTCGCTTTATAGGCCACACCCATGCGTGCGATGCAGTCCTTGCTCGCAATGGCATGGTCCACGATCGGGGCGGGGTAATCACGGCCAATGATGCAGCTGCAGGTTGAGGAAAATAAGACTTTTGATGACAGCTCTGGTGGCCTTGTAACCCGTGGACTAATTGCTGCTTTGCTTTTCCTTACTTTGCTCGTTGCTGGACTTCCTTGGTAGCAGTCCAGGGCTCATAGATGTATTTGGCGGGCATGTCTTTCAGCACAGGCAGGAACCTGAGCATGAGAGCAAACAACCACGCCTCTTTTTCAAGTGAATGGCAACAATTGCCTTTTCATAGAAAGCTAGAGACACTTGGAGAAAAGACGAGATTTTGACCCCTGTACCCACTTGCGGATGTAAGCCCCGTCCTTGTCGTACTTTTTGCCAAACACAATCGGACTGTAGACGCGGAAGTACTGTGCAAAGAAGGCACTGGCGCTCAGCCACATCTGCCACACGGGAAAAATACAATGCTGTTTGTTATGAAGGTGTCTGGTGAAGACTAGATGCCACTGCGTGACCATGCAGCCCTTTGCATGTTGTGTTATGCTCAGCCATACATTTGCCACTCACCCAGTTTCCAGCGTTAATGAAGTAGTCAGCGTCTATCAAAAGCTCCTCAAACACATCCTTGCCTGTGGCCAACAGGAGTCAAGAGCCAAGCAGAAATGTATACGCCCATTGTGGCAAAGTCGCAACAAATTGATCTAGGTATACAATCGTATATTAATTTACGTCAATGTTGTTTACGGCAGTTGCAATATCCAGGGCTGGCCAACTGTAACCACCATAAACAACTGTACTTTGAAATCCTTCCAAATATCTGTACAATTACACCTAGGTACATGATCTTGGCCAACCCAACTGATATCACTCGCAAGGCTTATAAAATTTTACAAAAAATTAAGATATCACAGGCATTACACATATCTTGTGTAACTTTGTTACAAAATAGAGGCACTGTCCTATTGCACGTACCTGCCTCCCACGACAAATAGCAGTCGCCACGAGTCAAGAAGCAGGCCACGGAGTGGCGAGCAAGGTGGTGCATCCAGCCCTGTATTTTTGTTTTGTATGTATGAGGTTTGAGAGTGCAATTACGTGAGCACATACTTATGTGCTTATGTGCATACAAGGATTGGCGTTGATCAGGTGCAGGAGACATGCCTGAAAGGGCGATGCAGTTAGGCCTGGAAGAGAGCAAGTTGATGGTCAGTCAAGGCAATTGATATTTCTGCAGGAGAAGAGATGGTGTCAAAGAGGTGCAGCAAAGAATGACCCTTGAGGGCCGCACTAAAATAATTTACTTACCCATTGCTTCAGCTGCGTCATGGCTGCGTCAATCCAGGGATACCCTGTTGCCCCGTTCCTCCATGCTTCTAACATCTCTGGGTTGGTGTCCCATTTGATCTGCAGTTTGTGCATGCATGCATTTACAGTGTGTGCCCATGCAGTGCTTGGTGCACAAGTATGGCACATGTATGGCAGAACTGTGTATGGGCAAACAGGTGCTACAATGTGTACATGGTGGTGTAGGATGTGAGTGTTGACATTGTTGAAGCAGCATGCAGTTTGAGTGGTGTGGCAACTGAATGGAAATCAGAAAACCGAGAGGGCAAGGGGTGACCAGACGAAAGAGTGTGTGACTCATGCCGGTAAGAGTGATGTGTCCCAGGCCTGCAACCTGGACGATTATGGACAGCAGACAACAGGACAACAGAAACAGCAAGCAATGTATAAAAGATATACGTACTGCTCTTTCCTGAATGAACACCTTTTAGCCACTGCGTAGTGCAAACACGTAATATTTCCTTTACCTGTCGGCAGATGGGGTTCCCCTCGATGCGGGAAAAGTTGGGCGTGTTGGCGCCCACTGCAACGTGGATTGAGGACATGAATTTGCAGTTGTATCCTCATTGGATTGGAGTTTGGTGCACGAAAGCACAACAATAATTAGAAGAGAAATTAGTTGCAATTGAAGCGCAAGCTGTCGTTCATCCTTGTTTGTAGGGCTGTGCATGTTCGCTGAATTTTTTGGAACCAATTCGTTACCTGTATAGAAGAATTCTCGCCACAACAGTTGTCCACGCAGGGACATCGGTGGCTGAGAATGCTTAGGGTGCAATTTATACACCTCAAGTAGCCTAGGCAGGTAGAGGGAAGTGTTCAAACATCAGCTGTAAATAGAACGCGGGGGAGGAAATTGCACCATTGCCTCTGACGGTTATCAAACATCCTGCTCGGTCTCCCTTTGTGCTTCAGAGTATTGCCCTGCCTCAGAATCTTTGCCTATCGCTTGTATGAGTAATTGGTCTAAGATTAGGTTTTTACGCTTACACATGGAATCTTAGGAACACAACAGCTCACCCACCTCTGGTGGAAAAGGCGTGCTGACAGGCAACCGAATTTCAGGTAGGGAGATAGTACAGTGGTAGACGGCTCAGGATTGAACGTTGAGGGGTCCGTTGCAGGCTTCTCAAAGGCAGCAACCCACCTGCACGCCAAATTTTAATCCACTACGAGGTAATATGGGGGCTCACAAAAGCCATAGAACGACAAATTGCTGAAGAGACAAAGCCAGGTGGTTGCGTGAGGGAACGCTTGATTGTCCTTCACTCTTCTTCAATAGACTCTTCTTCAATACACAAAGCAGCAGCGGTGCATAAATGCGAGATCAACCCTCATGGCCTTTAAAAAGGAAAAGGAAAAGGGTCAGAGACCCAGTGCTGGAGTGCTCTTTCATACAGGTGTGGCTGGCAAACACAAACTCGTCTTTGGGTACACAGCCTCAGTGCACGCACTAACAACGTACTTGGCATCCTTCATATGGTGTTCTAGCCTTTTGAGCGCCTCTTTCTCTCCGCCCTGCAATTCGCACATGTGCAACAATGCTCTTTCAACTCTATTACAGGAGCAGGATAAGGGCACGGTGAGGAAGGATCTCCATATAATTAGCAAGAAGGGTTGGGTGATCAATCTAAGTAAAGTGAGAGACCTGTTCTGCCACCTGTTTTTATTAGAAGCAGCAATCATCCCTCGGCACGCACATGTATCAAGTCCCCACGTCCTATGTATCCCGCTTCCATCCACACGCAGCAACAATGGATATCCCCTGACCTTGAAGATCGACGTGGGCGCCTCAGTGAAACCCATTTCCTGCCATGTGGGCACCCCAGTCTCAGCTCCTTTTATGCCTGGAAGAGCTAAGTCAATGGTGGGGAGGGGAGTGGTTGGGGCAGGCAGGGCCGCAGGAGGGGTGCCGATCCTGTTCACAAGACCCTCAAAAGACTGCAAGCAGTGCCGGAGCAGGAAAGTGGTGATTGAGCAGCAGGCATGTGCTGCGTGACGTACAATGAGGCACTCAGAGCAGCAAATGAAAAAGAAGAGATCCATAACAAGAAAAAGCAAAACATTTTTGTATGTCACTTTTGTGTAGGTAGCTGACCAACATGTGGAATACCACGCTAGAAAGCAACATCCTTTTTGGGACAAAGAGTGTTTGGTGTGTAGTTAGTTGACCAACATGTGAATTACCAGGTTGAAAAGTAAATTTTTTTCCAGGACTCATAGCTCATGACAAAGAGCCTTTGCTGAAGCTAGGTGAGCAACAGGCCTGAGTCCAGAGCATTGAAGCTAGGTGAACAACAGGAAAAGAGCCTTTGCTGAAGCTAGGTGGACAACAGGCCTGAGTCCAGAGCATTGAAGCTAGGTGAACAACAGGAAAAGAGCCTTTGCTGAAGCTAGGTGGACAACAGGCCTGAGTCCAGAGCATTGAAGCTAGGTGAACAACAGGCCTGAGTCGCTAGGTGAACAACAGGACAAAGAGCTCTCGCTGAAGCTAGGTGAACAACAGGCCTGAGTCCAGTGCTTGGCGTACCTGCATCGTCAAGGGCGGCTTCCCTTTGTTCTCACGCACCAACATGTCTGTGTCCTGCTTGTGGGCAAACGACATGAGTGTACACAGATGATATTAAATATTCAAGTTAGAAAAAGTGCGCAGGCATGCCCGGCAATTGCAGCCTGGAGGAATGAACACAAGGAAATGGCTAATCTTAGCACAACGAATGGATGCTAAAATGTTTTCATCATTGTTCAGGTTGCGTGGTGCTGACTAGAAACGATAATAATAGGGTTGGCCAAAACCGTTAATATACGTATATACACACCGTATATTTGGTGATTTTCAAGCCAAAAATACCGTATGTACGCCGTATATATATGGTTCTGGCCAACCCTAGATATTAACTCTGAACTGCTTGTTGATGCTAACCAGGAGAGGCACATACAGTAAACTGTGATAAGAACGGGTGAAGTGCGCTCACATATAGGGTATGGCTAACCATCGCCTTCACTTCCACCCCTGCCTCCTTCGCCATTTTGTTTACGCTGGAGTCTCTCATTTTAGCGTAAGGCTCAGTGTCTACCTGCAACAAAAGCACCATTGTAATGAACTGGTTGCAGAGGTGAAGGCATGGTACAGAAGGGGTTGTTTTGGGCAACTATTATGCCCATTGAAGAAGAGCTGTAGCTGCTATAATTTTGGTGGTGGTGCAAAACTGTTCCAATGCAGAGAGCAGGTAGGGCAGGGATCTGTTGCGAAACAAAACCAAAGCTCGGCAATTCCTCTCACGCGTACAAGCTGAGAACAAGGAACACCTAAAACCTGGCATAATAGGTGTCATAGAAAAGAAAAAGTAAGAAAATAACATTTATATAAGGGGCAAAAAGCACGATGATGCCTGTGTTCCCTGGTGATCTCTCAATCCAATGCTGAAGGAGCCCTTTGTAGACTGACTTCACAGTTCTGATGAGAGGTGGTTTATGCTGCTTATAGTATGATCATAGCACACAGCTGCTCCACCCAGAGCGCACATGTGCAGGCGTCTGCAGCAGAGGAAAAGGACCCCTGGACTCTGTCGAAAAACGCACATCCCTCCTGAGTATTAACAGAGACACAGCAACTCCTCTTGTTTGTGTGCCCTGAGCTGGGTCAGCAAGATTTCTGAAGAACACGGACTGGTCCGCACAACCACCAGGACTCCAGCAACTGCCAGCATTTCAACTCAGCGACACCTTCCCAATTCCTCACAATGTTTTGAGTTCCTAGCAGGCACGTCCGATACACATGGATGTTCATCTCCCACTGGTACTGCTGGGCCACCGTCGTTCAGCCTCGTATTTCATTTTGCTGCTAGCACCAGGACTGCTGCTGAACACCACCAATCAGGTGCTGCTGGCCCAGCTCAGGGTCAGCAGCACCCGACCCTGACCTGACCCAGGAGCCCTGACCTGGCCCAGGAGCCCCGGACACAATGTGTTACGGGGCTCCTTCTAATTGAATTACAGCTACTACTGAAGGTAGCGGTAAAAACAAAGAAGTGCAAGTTTTGGCTGGACAACAGAAGCACAAACATGATTGCAGAGTCTTGACTTCACGGCAGGCTCAGGAATTGGGTATGGAATTACCTCGTAGCACAGCTGCCTGACGGTCCAATCCTTGAACACCTGAGGGAGCACCTCTTCAGGCGTCCCTCTCAGAACTAACAGCTGGGAGCCCAGCCCTCGCAAACTGCATCACAGGTCAATGTGATGATGTTGCACGAGAGGCTTTGCATGCCTGCAGTCAGCCTAAAGCTGCAACCAAGTACACAACAGTATAGGCAAGGAAGGAAGGAGTCCTTTTTGACGTGAGCGTGCAAATACAACCTATGGGGTGATTGTGACTTTCGATAGGCTCACCTCTCATCCAGGTCTCTCAGGCTATCCAACAGAAATTGATACCGGTTCACACCAACTCTGTGTGTGGCAGTGGCAAGCAATGGGTGTGATTCAGAGGATATATCAGTCACAAACAGAAAGCGTGATTTAGGATCACTTACTTATACTTTCCGCTTTTCACAAAGTACGGGTCGATGATGAAGATCGGAAACACGTGTGAGGCTCCTGTGCAGGCCTCTTGCAATGCAGGGTTATCATGCAGCCTCAATCCCTGCGCACACAGATTAGTGCACATTATGGTTCAGCAAGCTACATCCGGACTCTTGCCTGCAAATTTGTGGTGATTACATGTGGTGCTGTGCTGCGCAGCGTGCGTGCCAGGCAATGCACAGGTGCACAACCTTACGGAACCAAAGGATTTTGTTCCCTGGAGATGAAGCCATCAGAATCTGTCTGTCCCTTCCCCCGCTGACAGTCTTCCTGAATTTGCTGCGCAGAAATGATGGAACAGAATAACGTGTAGCAATTCCACTTGAGCCCCTGAGCATTAAATAAAAATAATTTGAGCAGGTATGCAAACTTGATGTGCCAAATGTTTTTGCGCACAATTGCAAACAGAACACCTGTATCAGAGCATATGAACAAGTGAGCAGATGGCTGTGCATACACACACGTGCACACACATGCATGCGTGCACATGCGCACGCGCACACACACACACACACACACACACACACACACACACACACACACACGAATACACACACATACACACACACACGAATACACATACACATACACATACACACACACACACACACACACACACACACACACACACACACACCCACCAACACACACACAAAAACACACACACACAAAAAACACACACACACAAAAACA
>Ga0307968_1003966_pt1 | contig 12171 bp, 17 predicted proteins | sample OrgLakmetagen650_FD_201834 | JGI IMG/M metagenome (GOLD analysis project Ga0307968, IMG submission 201834) | Saline water microbial communities from Organic Lake, Antarctica - #650 | ecosystem: Environmental > Aquatic > Non-marine Saline and Alkaline > Saline | place: Antarctica: Organic Lake... | reverse complement strand
CCATCCATCCATCCATCCATCCATCCATCCATCCATCCATCCACCCACCCATCCATCCATCCATCCATCCATCCATCCATCCATCCATCCATCCATCCATCCATCCACCCACCCATCCATCCATTCATTCATCCATCCATCCATCCATCTATCTATCTATCTATGTATGTATGTATGTATGTATGTACTATGTATGTATATACTTAACTGGTTACCTAATTTATATCCCTCCCTCCCTCCTTCCCTGCAGGTGACCTAGATGCATCCGGGCCATATTTAACTCTTAGGCGATTAGTAGTGTGGCTGGGCGAACCCTTGCGGCGTATGCGGCTGTTGGCACTGCTGGCAGACAGCACACAGGGCTTGGGCGGGGGTGCCTTGGCAGGAGCTCTGTATGCTCACGCTCAGGTACTGGGAAGGGAGAAGCAAGAGCCAATGCTGTTAAAGGTGTCATAAACTTTGAACGGTGTGCTGGTGAAAGGCGAGTGTATGATTGCAATCTAATGATTGAGCAAAGGAGCTCCACGTAGATCGTAAGGGCCCTGCATATTGAGGCACCTTTTTTAAGTGTTAGTCTGTGTGACACTGAGGGAGCAGCAAGCCATGCCCATGCCCTCGCATTCTGTGTTACAAAACGGCCCATCGCTCTCCTACTCTGCTCCCTTGTACTACGCAGCATGGAGATCCTTTTGTGTCTAGCTACGTGTCCAAGGTCTTGCACGTGGCTTGCGTGCCACTGTTTGACATGATTCGGAGGTAAGATGCTACAAATGGAAAATGATTTTCAAATGGGCCCAAAAAGCTATAGAAGGTGGAATGGCCTGAATCCAATGTACAAAGGTGTGCTCTCCTGGCAAGGCTCACGTCTTTTAAAAGGGGACAGACCGCCTGTACATGAACCAAAGATGTTATTGCTCAGATTGACATGCATTCTCCTCAACAAATTTGTCTGTTCCTCGCTTGCCTGGCTGCGTTTTAAACAAGCCTGACATAACTGTGCAGCGCTGCACAACAGTAAAAAAACAGCTTCAAACAGGAGAGGGACAAACTCGATCATGCAAGACAGGCATGTGAACAGTTTGCAAGGCTTGTGCTTGCAGGTGGGTGTTTGAGGGCGTGCTGGAGGACATGCACGGCGAGTTCTTTGTGCGCAAGGCAGACTGGGTGGGGGATTTGGTGGCAGCTGCAAGGGAAGGAGATATTGGAGGTGGGTTGCTCATACCCTATGTGACATCATTTCAAGGACACACTATGCACACGTGCATTGATCAGAGCAGGGTGTGTTTAGAGTTGTCAACAGCCGCAGAAGAGGAAAGCTTTTAGTCGGTTTGGCACCTAAATGATCTATGCTGGAGACACATTGCGGGAACACATAGTGCTGAACTCCGCTGTCATCTTCAACTGATCCAAATCCTAAGAACATTCTCCCTTCTGTTATGTCAATCGCCCAAATCAATAGGTGCGCTTGCCACCCTAGAGCTGTCAGGTGGAGGAGAGGCACAGACTGGGGGCGAGGGCCGCGATCTTTGGCGCAATGGATACTGGCTGGAGCCCGCCCAGCTGCCCTCTGCCTTCATCAGCGAAGGCCTGGCTCAAAAAGTGCTGCGTGCGGGCAAGTCCATCAACTTCCTGCAGGTGAGAATGACGGAAAGAGGGGGCGTGCTGGTAAGTAAGGGGGAAGAAAGTTTGTGGGGCACAGGCATTGCCCTTTGCATTAGCCATACCGTAGGGCACTTATATCACCACGCTACGCGAACTTTTTTGACCCCCTCGCGGTGTGTCAGGAGCAATTTAATATCTAAGTTATGGCACTTTTACAATGGGTGGATTAATGGATTAATGAAAAAGCATTAATCCACTTTTGCATTTACAATGGGTGGATTAACGGACGGATTAATTAATAAATGCGGATTAATTTGCATTAATCTCTATGCAGGGACTGGATTAATTACGATTTTTGCCTCAAAAAGTGTTTAAGATGGATCAGTTCTTCATCAGTTCTTAACCCGTCCGTTAATCCACCCGTCTCCTTCACCTGGACACACACCCTGTCTCCTAAGCCTTCCACCATGACTCTCAGCCACCCCTCATCCACACGTGTCGGGCCTTCTACCACCACACATGGACCACCACACATGGACCTGAGGGCAATGCAGAAATCAATCATTTAAGTTCCCTGCAGCTCTTTCTCACGCATGCAAACATGTCCACAACACAACACACACACACACACACACACGCACACGCACACGCACTCGCACTCGCGCACGCACACGCACGTGCACACGCGCGCACACACACACACACACACACACACACATACGCACGCACGCACACACACACATACACACACACTCTCTAAGAATTCTCTAAGGGGTCCCTAATTATGCCAGGCATTGAACACCACCAAGTCATTGGCTCAAGGGCATCCATCTGGCTTTAAAAAGTATGGTCAAAGGTGCTTGAAAAGCTATTTAGGCCTTATTACAATATTAACCCATTAATCCATTGTAAACGTGCAGGAATTAATGCTTTTTATTAATCCACCCCTGGAATAATTATGCATTAATCCAAATCCGTTGTAAATGCGCCATTACAAGGGCCTCGCGAAGTTCGCATGGTAATTAATTGATTAGTTTTAAGCATGAACGGGGACGGGCCGGGAAAGCCCCTCAGGCCTCCGTTTACTGCCCTGCCCTGCCCTGCCCTGCCCTTCCCTGCCCTGCAAGGAAGGAAGGACGTGACACGAATAATTCGTGAGGGGGTCCGAGGAAAATGTTTTGGGGTGGTCAACTTTTCGTGACGGGCTCTCAAAAAGCCCCTCAGGCCTCCGTTTACTGCCCTGCCCTGCCCTTGACTGCCCTCACTGCTACGTGCATTGAAGCAGTGAATGAGCAGCAGTGGGCTGGCTTGGAGAGGACAAAGATGGGCCTGTCTGAGTGCCAACTGGCGAGCACGCGCGCACACACACACACACACACACGCACACGTACACGCACACGCACATGTACACGTGCACACACACACGCACACACACACGCACACACGCACACGCACACGCACACGTGCGCGCACACACACACACACACACACACACACACACACACACACACACACATACACACACCACGCACACGCGCACATGCACGCACGCACGCATGCACGCACACACATGCGTGCATTGTCTTGACAATCAGCCTCTTCCTGCTGTTGCAGCTGCAGCAGCTGCTGCTTCTGCTCACGCTGCTTCCTCTGCTCTTCAAGCTCTTTCTCTGTTGGAGGGGGGGGGCAGGCGCAGGGCGCATGTTCAGTCAGCCTCCTGGCCCATTGCCAGGCCCCTCAGGGAAGCCCTCAGGCTGCATTCCAGTGCTATGAGGGCGTGGTACACATTTCGTGAAGCCCCCGGCAGGGGAGGTTTTATTTTGGTGGTGGTCGTTGATTTCGTGATGGCCTACATTAAAATTGGGGTGATACACATTTCGTGACGACCTTCCCATGATAGGATCACGAAATCATTTGGACCAGTACGGTATCAAGGCCCCCAAGGTGGACAAACAGCTTGAGAGGCTGGCCTTCTATTGGGTAGGAAGGACCAAAAGGAAGGGCGCCTTCATTCCCTTCACATGTGCACGCACGCACAAGTACCCGCATGCGCACACACATACACACACACCTACGTGCATGCACACACGTACGCACGCACACATACACATACACGCGCACACACACATACGCACGCACGCACAAGTACACAATGCATGCACTCATGTATGCACACAACCGTACACACACACACAACACACACACACGCACACACACACGCACGTACGCACACGCATGCACACGTGCGCACCCACACATACGTACGCGTGCACACGCGCGTGCATACGCATGCAGGTGCAGGTCATAGGGCCAGAAGGCCCTCGCATAGGCTCGCATTGTGTTTATTAATTATGTGTTGCCCCCCTCGCATTGCTCGCATTGGGGCTTATTAATTGGTTTTTTTCAAACCTCGGATTGGTTACGGTACCCTACGGTATATAATTATTATCACATGAAAGCGAGCATTGCTGTGAATCGTGCTCTGTTTAGCGTTGTTGTTTGCTACACTCTTTGTCGCCTTGTGCCTGCACCACAATTCTTGACTCTCCTGGCAATCTTGTGGCTTCAGGATGTGTGCGGGGACGGACCTTGGGTGCAAGAAGCTGCCTCCACAGCAGCTGCTGCCGCTGCCCAAGCTGCTAGCTTTGGGCATGTTGAGGCACTAGAACGGGTGGTGTCAGCTGCCAGTGCCATGGTGAGTGAACAGAATTGGTCGAGGAGTTACTAGGGCAGGTGGTGTCAGCTGCCAGTGCTGTCTGTGGTAAGTAGACCATGTTTTTTGTACGGTTCCAAGTACATGTCATAGTTACGAGCATTGTGCAGCTCCTAACCACGCTCAAACTTGGGCTGGATGGAGTCAGATGCTACGTGACTTTACTAAGCATGCTGTCTGCAAAGGAAGGTTTGATGTTATAAAAAAATTTTCAAATACACAAGGCAACAGAGCAAGTGTCGACGAACGTGCCTAATGGACATGTAAGGTGTGGACAGGTGCAAAAGGGTTCGCTTGCAATTTGAAGCAGCAGTTGTGTCTTACTGCCAAGCACACTTTGTTTGGTGTTGCCGAGCACTTCACACTCTGAAAACAACACGCTTTCAGGTGGACCGGCGTCTGATGGAAGTTCTGATGGGGCGCTTCCATTTTGCCAAACACTGTGACGCAATACGACGCTACCTGTTGCTGGGGCAAGGCGATTTCGTGCAGGCACTCATGGATCTGGTGAGGACAAGGGGTCACTGTCGTGTGCTGTGCTAGGTAGAAAAGACTATTGTTCATCCAAGTGACACCCACAGGAAAAGGAACGAAAGGCACTGACTTAGCCGTAATAGCCCCCACAGATTGCTTCCACTCCTGCCTTCCAAGACACTTAAAAGCCCGTCTTACCAAGAGTGAGGGCTACTGTTGTTATGATGATGCTTATGATGTGTGTAAGGTATGGCCAGTAAATAACAGCCATTCGACTACCAATTGTTAGAGATGCCGCTAGCACTTGAACATCGGGTGCTACTGGAACATAAACTTCATTCTGTATGCATCACCAAGCTCCACTGTCAGCAAAACCGCACCTTGTGCACACGTTTTATAAGGGAGGAAAGTCTGTTGACACTGCGTTATTCCCTTGTGCGCTCCTTGATCAGGTGAGCAAAGAGCTGGACCGAAGTGCAACCCAGGTGAGCGAGATCACCCTTAATCATGCTCTGCGCACCGCCCTGGGAGCATCTGCTGCACGCTATGACGATGAGGACGTGCAGGACCGCCTACGTGTGCGTAAGGACCGCAGTGCTGCAGGTAATCCATGGGGGAAGCGCTGTCTGTTTTGTGCTGAAACTGCCGCTGCTACCTGTTACCTGCTTGGGAGCATAAGCTTAGAGGCCTTTTACCAAGCATGTTGCACGGAAGCAGAAGGCGCTTTTACGTGTGGTGTAGGTTTCAGTGCGTCGGGCAGTGATTTGGACTGTTGGGCGGTTTCCATTCCGCTCGACGATCGTGAGATCCTACATGATTCTACAATGTGTGCCTGTGGGATGGCTGCAGGTGGCGAGTCAGGGTGGGACGTGTTTACCCTACAGTACGATGTACGAGGGCCCCTAGCCACGATATTCACTCGGGACGCAATGGGGCAGGTCAGTAAACAACAAATCGGCCTTGTTTCCTGACACATGCCTGTTTCCTGAAAAGGCCCCTGAACGTACCACATGAACAAGAAAGAAAACCACTTACGCCTGTCCAAAGTTTGTCTTTTTTTTCCTCTGTTAAATTAGAAAGCAATCGCGTAATTGCAATCTGCAATTTTTCTTCTGGCTTTTCTTGGCAAATTCGACCCTCACTTTTATCTAATGTGGTTAAAGTGTACCTGTAAATGCAGTACCTGCGTGTGTTTGCTCTGCTTTGGCGCCTCAAGCGTGTGGAGTCAGCGCTGTCCAGCAGCTGGATGGTGCTGCAGTGTGAGGTCGAGCGCGCACTGTCAAAGTTCCCCCAGAATCAAAGTGAGAATTGCAGATCCTGCACCATGAGCTGCGTTGCAGCCTTCTTTTTGCACAATGATTGCGGAAGAAAAAGGAAAAACTGCAGACTACTGCAAAATGGTTTTTAGAAGGAATTTAAAGGAAGGGAATTGATTTTTGCTAATACTCATACAAATTCGCATTGCTGGACTCTAATGGTCCCTAGTATAACATGTTGCTTGGTCACAGAGGGGCAAGCCGCAGAGCGGATACAAAGGCAATGCTTGCAGCTGCGCAGCGAGATGAGCCATTTTGTCACCAACCTTCAGTACTACCTTATGTTTGAGGTCATGGAGAGCGCGTGGCAGGTGAGTGGCTCCGCTCATTCTGCATATCTTTCATTTCATGTATCCTGGGGTGAGCATTTTTAGGGTTTATGTTGCTTGCCTCAAATGGGTCAGATTGAACTTCACGTGTGCTGAACCGTCTACAAGTTGGCCTGCATGCGCCAGGCAGAATTCAGAGTAACCTACCAAGGCACTAACCTGGCTTGTGTTCTTGTCATCCATCACTTGAGCACTGGGCACGTGATCTGGTCAACCCTGGACCTGCTCCCCTTGATACAATTGCTCGTGCAGGAGCTGTCACGCAAAGCATCATGCGCAGCTGACTTGGATCAACTCATTGTCGCTCATGAGAATTACTTAGGCACGTTGATACGCAAGGTGAGTGACTCACGTAATTAACTGACCCTGTGGATTTTTGTTAACATGTTAGTTATGCTGGAGCTTATGAACAGCGCTCAAGGCAGTTGATAATGCTTCCCTCATCAGTTGAAGGAGGCAACTGCAGACTTGAAAGCGAGCTTCACAGACCTGGAGGTGTTGATTCACAAACCTGGAGGTGTTGGCTAACCCAGATAACATAAGGGGGACGTGTTCTAAGGCAGAGTCCCAAGTGGAGGCTTCGACGGCAACATAATTTATAAAAGAGAAAAACCTTCAGTGGGTCTTTCTATACATCCGTGCTTGTTTCTTTAACTTTGGCTGCTCTATGGTTTAAATCACAGGCCCTTCTGGACGCTGCTTCCGAGAATCTGCGTGTGACGCTGGCAGAGCTGACTTCAAACATGCTGGGCTTGCATGGCGTTGTACAGCGCTTCAATGAAGTTGTGAGTTGAGCTCCTCCTGCAACAGTGAGATTCATGCAAAAGTGTGATCGCACATCTGCAAGTTGCATTACAAAACTCCATTTGTTTAGTTGTGTACATGTCAACATGATTAATTTTCTGCCTGTTCCATGCTTCATGTAGGTCCAGTCAGCTGAGCGGCGGCTACTTGCTAAGCAGTGGCGCATCAAGGAGCGTACATCTGCAGGGCAATGGGGAACTGTTGCAGGTACTTGCTTTGTAAGAAGTTTGGCATTCTGGTGGTAAACCCTAAGTAGGAACATCTAGGTTTCACGCTCCTTCGCTTTGTTGCTTTATCTGCGCGTTAGTAACAAAATGACTCGCTTGGAAGAGTATCTATCAAGCAAGGAAAGCTGCAGAGCCGACCTGGCAGCACTCCTCACCTCTAAATGTGTCCTCTTTACCTCTCCACCCTGCCTCTCCTCTGACTTGGACGTGCAATCAGTCAAGTAGATAAGCACGGCAATAAGCCTGGCGAGCCCTTTAAATAACAAACAACTTGCCTGTTCTGCCTCTCAATTTACCTCCCTGATTACAGGTCCTGCTTGAAGAATAACGAGTGTGCCTGCTTGATAGACGAATCATTTGACACATTGCACCTTGGCAAACATGCACCTTCAAATGTCTTACCCGCAGGCGAGGATGACATCAGCTTTGTGCCTCCAGAGGAACTGCTGCCTGTGGAGAAACGCATGGAGGAGCTTCAGCGGGTTCATGCACGTGCGCTGCAGACATTCACGCAGCAACTACCAGCCCAGGTAAGGGCTGTAAAGAGGCAGCACTGCCTGGGATTGTACAGCCTCACCTGATGAGGGTGCTATACAGCTAGCTCATGTCTGAAATCAACAGAGCTCCGTTTATGAAGGTGCCGAGCAAGTCATTGATGTGACATGAGCTTAATCAGCAGTTTGAGCTTTTCATATATACTAGCTAACAGCACTTCCGTTTTTACTTTTTTAGGAACAATGGCATTTCCCTTCTCGCACGTTTTGAAACTGATGAATCAAATTTTGTACGCAGGCCCACGATGAAGTCCGCTTTTTATTGTATCGCCTGGACTTCCAAGAGTTTTCACGCAGGAGGAATACTGTTGATGATTTCCTTTAGAGGCGTATTCTCAAAGCCCATTTTGCTTTGTTCCTGAAGCAAATTGCATGGCAACATGTACATATTATCAGTTTTGGATATTGATTGATGCTTTGCAAGTAATACGACACACGGGACGTTATAGACTTCTCTTCTGCTTTGTTCTGCATGTATGAATGTGTAATTTCTCAAGATAAGCACTTTCAGTACCTTACCTTTTAAGGCTTCAGTAATGCAAGGAGGCTCTCGTTCCCCCTTCTTAAAAAAATTCATTTAAAGCTCGTGTTTCTCACAACCTTTCAAGAACGTGTGTCCAAAAACTAAAGATTTAGGTTTTTTGGGGACCTTCAGCCAGAATGTTCGGCTGATCAGCCTGTGACTGGTCCTCGCCAGGCAGCAATACATCCATAAGCTCAGACACAAAGGAAATTAGTGTTATGCTGCAAGAGTAAATCGTAAAACACCGTTAATCATGAAACACGCACCGCTACTCTCCACATCATCCTTTTGGGTGTGGGTGGCCCCATCTACAACACTCACACTCTGAAGAAGCCTTTCAAGGAACTGGGTCTCAATTCTCAAAGAGTTAAGAAGCTTGCCTCCAAGCTATATGTGCACTCTGTGAACTTTGCTGCTAAACTTGACAATACCAGACGTGCCCTTTCCAGTACTATTACCAACTCTCATCAGGAGCCGGTTTCAGGCCAAGCCTGCAACCCTCTTGATCCCCATTGATTTTTTCCTTTCCTTTTCGCGGTGGAGGAGCTTTACGGTACTCGGTACCAAGTGGCTCCTTTTCCTTATTTAATGTGGGGAGCGGTTTTCACTGCCTGCGTAGCTTTTCTTTTCTTTTCTTTTTATCATGATGTACAATTGTGTTTTTTTGCATTGTTTAGACGCAATATTAGGGAGGAGCATGGTTACTGTTTAAGTAGGCTGGCCTAGACACATCTCCATAACTTCTCCTTAGATTTCACGGTTACTGCGTTGCTGTTTTTTGCTTGCCAATTTAACTACTTTAATAACCATTGCAAGCCACAGCAGGTTGCTGCTAAACTGAATATTGACCGTAATGTCCTGGCGGGACGCGCGCGTCATATATCTTCTTTGAGTTTTGGATGTCGATGACATTTGGAGCTTTACATTTGTGACATTAACACCCGAATTTGACTTTGTGTGTCATGCCCATCTAGTAAAGCCTCAGCAACATCTTGGCCACAGCGATCGGCTATGCATACTTGCCAAGACCCTGCCTTGCCAGGAAGTTTGAGTATGATGTTCACCCCTAGTCGTATAAATAATGTACATTGGCGCATTTTTGTCTCAAGGTATCAGTTGCAAGCTGATGCAGATACACCACTGGTCACAGGAAGTTAATGAGCCTTCATAGCGTAAATATTACCCTATCTTTATGTGTTTAATGATTCAGTGCTTCCTTATTCCTTGATTGGATCTTGTATACAGTTTTCATATGCAGTATAGCAGTCGCCCTTTGTTTGACTGATAGCTTAACTACCTGTAAACCTACCATAATATACTTTATAGGAATTCCTGCATAATTGCTGTGAGAATGTTTCTTAAGGTATAAATGGTGTCACCTGCAATCGTTAGTAATAATCTACACTCACCAAAACTGCCAATTGCGGGTGTGGTGTCGAATTTGCACTTCAACATGTCCACGTCCTCCTCAACTGTAAATATCATGCAGGCAGTAAAAACCAGCCACCAAATGGTACGTTCGAGTACCGTAAAAACTGTGTAACAAAGAAAAAGAGGAGGGCTGCAGGCTTGTTCTGAAACCGGCTCTTGATGAAAGTTGGTAATGGTAATGGTTCGAGTAAGGGCGCGCGTCTGGTGTGGACATCCTCAAGTTTGACGCCAGGTTGCCAGAATGTACCTACGTCGGAATCTGGCGAATTAAGCGATTGGTAACAGTTTCTTCCTCTAGATTATTAGACTGGAACAGTAAGCCTGCTCGCTTACTCAGCAAATCAACAACCACAGTAAGCCGCCAGCAGTAACCCACAAATGTATTGCACTGTTAACCCAAAACTACTTGGTAGGCAGTGCACAGCTTACTCAGTAATCGAGGTCTTTTCTGGTACATGGAAAGTAAGTGGCCTAGCAGTAAGCCAACTAGCTGTGGCAACGAGTAGGGAGGATTGCTTCTTGTCACAATTTTATTCCAGGAAGGGAGAAACAAAGAGGTATGAGGGCAGCAAATGTGCAAATCTAGCTGGGGCACTTAAATAATCTCACCCTTCACTTGAATGATCCCTCCTTACCCTGCTACGTTGTACTTCCACTTTCTCTCTTCTTTGTCGGCCTTGTGCCAACACATTATGTTTCCCCACTTCTTCTATTTGATTGCAGATGTGTCGTCCAACCCTTTTCTTCGGTCAAAATCCCCCCCTCTCCCCCTTCCCTCCCGCCCCTTCCCCCCACCACTATTTCCTTAGCTTGGTCATGTCTCACTGCCTTGGCTTTGGAGAGGAGGAGGAGAGCCAGCAAGCCCAGATCTTTGTGCACCACTCAATTCTGTGAGTTTTCTACGCATGCAAACGAGCATTGCCTTGGCAACACCCCTTCCACTACCCCTCATCTTGTGTGCCAATCCACTGCTCTGTTGCTGTGCTGGTGTGGAGGAGCCAATGTGTGCTGCTCCTTATTTGACCTTTTGTTACTCTTGTCTGTTACTCTGTGTGTGCAAATTTGAGAGAGCGCCCTAGAACGCACTCAGTGAGCAAGCAAGGTTGCTTGCAAAGTGTTAGATTCACTTGCAGAAGAGTGGGCGGAAAGAAGACGTCGCCAGTGACAACTCCGGAGCCGGTAGGCAAACCACCAAGGCTTGCTAGTAACCTGCTAGGTATATACCAGCAAGCACTGCAGGTCTTTGCCACACACATGCCTTACCAGTGTGGCTTACTAGTAAGCCAGCAGCTTCTTTTAATGGCTTTCTGCTTGAATTACCAGTATACTATGAAGTAACTGAGGCTTACTGACCTGGCTTACCAGCAGGCGTTTCAGTAAGCGCAAATGAATGCCAAATTTTAAGCAATTTCTCTGCTTACTAGAAAGTGATCAGTAAGCGGTGGTTACTGGTATTCCATCGTAGGCGCCTTCAAAAACCACAAATATGTCCGCTTACTGACCTTGGTTACTACAGCTGGCTTACCAGTGACCACCGCTTACAACTGCTAACTTTACGGTGGTTACCAGTAAGCCAGGGTTTGGTCAACGAGCAGTAAGCCTGGTAATTCAGTCTGGTAACATTAACAAACGCCGTAAATGAAGCTTGGAAGCAAGTTTCTTAGCTCCTTGAGAGTCAAGACACAAGTCCTTGAAAGGCAGCAATGTGTGATTGATGTTGATGGTGCCACCCACTCCCAATATAATGGTATAGAGGGTCAGTGGAGCCTCGTAGGCTCCTTGAGAAGGGAACTTTCGGCTGTTCCTGTGCTGCGTTCAGCTGGTTCTGAGGTCCTCAGGAGTGTCCTCAGTATTTGATCTCGATGAGGTAAATCTCACGTTGAAGTATGCTGAGATCTTTGGGTCGGTACTGAATGGGGAAAATGGCTTTGCTGGTAGTTGGTAGTGCTGCTGAGGTGCTCTCAGTCTCCCTCGGTTGCCCCCTGCCACTCCAAAGAACCCCCCCTCGCTCCCCATTGTTGTTTTGTTGCATTTTTGTTTTTGTAGGGATGGGAGCGAGCAGAACAGCATTTGTACGGCTGGAGGTTAACCTATTTTTGCCTGATAAGCGGGGTGGAAAGAGCCACTTTGGTATGACCCTAATTTCAGCTTTACCAGCCAGGAGTCTGGAAATTGGGCATAGCCAGCCGTTCGCTGCT
>Ga0307968_1003964_pt1 | contig 12177 bp, 16 predicted proteins | sample OrgLakmetagen650_FD_201834 | JGI IMG/M metagenome (GOLD analysis project Ga0307968, IMG submission 201834) | Saline water microbial communities from Organic Lake, Antarctica - #650 | ecosystem: Environmental > Aquatic > Non-marine Saline and Alkaline > Saline | place: Antarctica: Organic Lake... | reverse complement strand
ACTATCACACAAACTCTCTCACACACACACACACACACACACACACACACACACACACACACACACACACACACACACACACACACACACACACACACACACACACACACACACACACGCACACACACGCACACACACAGTTTGGTAATCCACCCAAGTACAATCATCACGGAGCATTCCCTGCAGTGTTCAGGGCGGAGCACACGACGTCGCCTCTCATGGTGGGTTGCTGCCTCCAGTCACCCAACGGTTTGGGTCAGGCATCTGCCTGAGTTTATTTATTTAACCATTCTACCAGTGCCTCTCTCTGGACAGCTACCAATGTTCTGTCTGAGATTGTTAGCGCGTAGGTTTCTCCCAGACCCAAGCACGGGCTTCATTCATGGCTATCGAGTTGCAGATGCCCCTACCAATTAATGCATAGTGCATCGCAAGTACATGCACCACGCATGTCCATGGCATTGAAGGTGCCCCTGCTGTTGTAATGCTTATAAACTTATAAGTACTGTAGGATGCTTGGCTTAACTTTACGCACCCTCGGTGTGTGTATGCTACATTTAGAAGGGAACGCTCCTTACGTGCGTCAGTGTGTGTATGGATGTTTGTGTAAAACGTATGGCGTCGGCCAATCGTTATAATGCACTGTGTCTGTATGGCTCTGGCCAGTTAAAAATCATGAGTCAGTGGCTGGGTTCTTTTCAAGGCATACCTTGCCTTACGCGTCTCACAGTATGTGGCACCTTGTTGGTCATTGAGATGACGCGCAGAGAGAAGGCTGTATGTCTGGAAAAAGAAAGGATGTGTGCACAGAGCCTGATGTGTTTACAGGACCTAGTCTTTGGTTATCCATGATCAGAGATCTGGAGACAGCACACCTAAATGTGGGAGAAGACTCTCTGCCTGCATAGATCCTCTTACTTCTCCTCCCTCTTCAAACCACACCTACTACCATCACTGGCATTGTTTGATGCCGCAGCCTTGTCCTGCATATGCATTGTCCTGCATATGCCTTGTCCAACATATGCTTTGTCCTGCATATGCCTTGTCCTGCATACGCCTTGTCCCGCATATGCTTTGTCCTGCACATGCCGTGCCTGATCAGACACCTTTTTCAGAGCTCATGTGCCTTGCCTGGCCAACTGCCCCTCCTCCCTAAAAGCTGCCCAAAGCTTATGGGCAGGGTTGGCCAAACCATACAGACATACGCACATATGGTGTGAACACGTTATTACTAGGAACATAAACCATACAGACATACGCACATGGTATGGTTTAGTGGTGTGTTCACGTTATTTGTAGACGTTTATAGTGGTGTGTGAGTGGTGTGTGAGTGGTGTGTGAGTGGTGTGTGAGTGGTGTGTGAGTGGTTTGTAGTGGTGTTTGTTGTGGTGTTTGTAGTGGTGTTTGTAGTGGTGTTTGTTGTGGTGTTTGTAGTGGTGTTTGTTGTGTTGTTTGTAGTGGTGTTTGTAGTGGTGTTTGTTGTGGTGTTTGTAGTGGTGTTTGTAGTGGTGCGTGAGTGGTGTGTGAGTGGTGTTTGAGTGGCGTGTACACGTTATTCTAGAAGGGAAAAAACCATGCATATACAATCTTGCACAGTGAATATGTTGTATGTATAGTTCTGGCCATTTCTACTTACATGACTTGTACCAATTCTGTCTGGTGCATGCTCAGGTGCCGCAGTGGGCTGGCGTGATCAACATTTGATCAAAATCAAAGTATCGGCCGTGAGAGTGTGAGGTGGAATTACAGGGACAGCTCACTGCAAGTGGGTTGCTGTTCAAGGTGTGTGGAGCGTGTGGAGTGTTTTGTAGGCAGCGGTGAGTGGGAGGCTTTTAACGAAAGGGATAAAGGTTTGCTGTTATGGTTGGCTTTGCGTGCATGAAGGAATCTGTAGTGTAGTAGTGTATTGAACTTGCAAGAAACACCGAAGGTTTAACACTGAACCCCCAAGAACGGCCAGCTCAAGCAGCATGAACAAATGTACTACTTACCTTTTGGAGGCGACAAAGTAATTATATGAGTGAAGTACAGAGGCAAAGAGATGTGGAGCGAGAAGGAGCGGTATATGCTGTCTTCAACAAAATTGTGGGGGGCGTTGTTTGAATGGATCGTGTGTATACAGTTTAAGTGCTCTAGTAAATCTGTAACTGCTACTTGAGTTCAAGCAAAGACGGAATGGTTTTTTTTTGTCTTACGTAACGAGAAAATGGTTTGTTTGCATGCGTTTTCCCTCAACATTGCCACCAATGATGTCTTGGCTTTTTTGATCTGTGTGTTCTCACCACAAGCGTACGTTGATCCCCTCTTATCTAAGGTTTCAGAGGAGTAATTCAGGAAGTGAGAGGAGTAATTCAGGAAGTGAATGTCGGCTAGAACTTACATGGGTATGACGGCTTATGATGCCTAAATTGTGACGTTTGAGATACTCTAGACGTGTAGACCTTGCTGTTGTAAACACTGCAGCTAGTGGGCACAGTGGTCACATCTATAAAATACTAGACATCGGGATCAAATTAAAATGTCAAACATCCCTTTTGTGTTGGATTCCTATTTATGCCCGAAAGAGTAAAAGTAAAAGTCTACGTTGCAAGTCACCAGCGTGCACTAAGGAAAGGCTCTCAACTAGTGCTCACACTAGCTAGAGCCCCGCCAGAAACGAGAAGAAAAAAAGAGAAACAACAGAGACGGAAGGTGTATTTTGTGTCTTGTTTTTGTAATCTTGTTCAAGCTTTCTGTTGCATGGCAGTGCAGTTTAGTAACTAGTTGGTGCACTTAGTGCGTGGGGACGCGTAAGTTTAGTAAAGGAGTTATGGTGTACAGATTGTAGATTGTGCCCCCGACTCCAAGAAGTATAACATGGAGTGTGACTTGGTTGTTTCGAGAGGTGCCTCGGAGGCTCCTTGTTCGTAGACGTTGGATAAGGGGTTGATGCCGGTTTTGCGCTTTTTCTAATGTCTGTTGGGGGCCCACCATTCCAATTGGGGGATTGATACCTCTTTTATTACGTGTTGAGCAAATTCTCATCTGACCCCCTTTCCTTGTTTTGTCATTTTCACCTTTTTTTCCACATGGTATTGCTAGCGAGGCGTAGCGTTTCAATTACACTGAATGCTGTAAGGTTTTTTCAAGAGGCAGGAAGCGAATGAGGATGATAGCTTATCATCCAGGAGGAAATCTTGTGCAATACTGCTAGCCACGACCAGCACCAAAAGCAGACAGCACTGACTACCAACATGTCATGACACCGTGACGTCTTTTACTGCGTTGAGATCAAACACTCTGAGAATGGATGATCGCCCCCAGAGCCAAGATGAAAGTCACAAAGGAGCATCAATGTAATTGTACCAACTTTAAGGGGCCTCTGTTACCCAAAGGGTTTCCCAAAGGGTTTCCCAAAGGGTTTCCCAAAGGGTTTGTGCACCTGTTTCTGATAATGCGCCATTGTACTCACAATACTAAAAAGGGTTAACAAAATATTTATGATTAGGGTGACTGGCAGTCAAACTTACAAATTTTGCCCTAGCTAGTAAGCAAGGCATTAGCAATTGTTTCTAATGTTGCCGTTACCTCCATCAAAACAGTTGGCCCTAAGGGAAATCCCTCTTATAGCATCTGCTAGCTCGCAAAAGAATACGAAAATCAGACCATCATGATAAAAACACAAATCACCCGGTGGGGGGTTGCCTGGTGCGGGCACCTCAGTAACCCCCTCCCTTAATCATGCGGGCTGTGTCATCACTACCAGCGGAGTTTTCTTTTTTTCTTAACACAAACCACCCAGCCAAACACGGCTCAGTCACCTACCTTAAGGCTCTGGTACCTATCCAATAAACATGACGCCTTGCAAGCACACGTGCACCCCTCCACAAACTAGGAAATGCTTACGATGTTGTAAGGGTTTACAAAGGGTTTACAAAGGGGGTAACCGGCAGCCACATATGTTGGGCTCATAGGCATTGCTGGATCAGCCAGCATAAAGTAAACGTAAGGTTGTATACAAAGTTTACGATGCAGTAAACTACCATGAATACTACCAGACCCTTACAGAAATGGCACAGCCAACGGAGTCGCTAGTAACGCTTACCTAACAACATCCTATGCCCCTGTAAAACCAAGTGCATCATTATGAAGTACAGAACAGGAACCCTATACAACCAAAAGCATGAGGTATGGTTTAAGCACTCAATAAGCCTAACTTGCCCCCTCTGTCCTCAACTGGATAGTGCCCTACACATTCTCTCTGGGTGCCACACACAAACAAGAGAGAAAACTAACTTAGCATGATCATTAAAGCACCAGAAACACAGGATCCCTAGGGTCCTGCTTTGTTTGCATGGAAAGAAAAAAACTACGCAGGCAGTGAAAACCACTCCCCACATTAATTAAGGAAAAGGAGCCACTTTGGTACCAAGTACTGATTCAATTGTTAATGAACAGCAAATGAACTCAACCTACTTCAACTGCAGATCAACTGCAATTGAATCAACCATATTCCTACTCGCACCCCGAGTTAAACAACTGGCGATTTCGTGGTTGGTTTTAGTTGATTCAAGCCACCTACAACAGCCCACTCTTTTCCGATGCGTAAAGCTCCTCCACCGCGAAAAGGAAAGGAAAAATCAATGGGGACCAGGAGGGTTGCAGGCTTGGCCTGAAACCGGCTCCTGATGAGAGATGATAACAGTACTGGAAAGGGCACGTCTAGTATGGACAAGTTTAGCAGCAGAGTTCACAGAGTGCACATGGAGCTTGGAGGCAAGCTTCTTAACTCTTTGAGAATCGAGACCCAGTTCCTTGAAAGGCTTCAGAGTGTGGGTGTTGTAGATGGTGCCGCCCACACCCAAAAGGATGATGTGGAGAGTAACGGAGGTTCCTTGGAATATGTTGCAAAGATCTTTGTGCTGTTTCTTTGCAGCGTTCAGCTGGCTCTGCGGTCTTGTGTCCTCACAGTACTTGATCTCAACGAGGTGGATGTCACGCCGAGGTTTGCTGATGTCTTTGGGTCGATGCTCTTTGGGGTTGGTGGCTCTGCTGGTGGCTGGCGGTGCTGCTGGGGTGCTTCCAGTCTCCCTCAATTGCCCCCTGCCACTCCAAAGAACCCACCCCCTGCAGTAGTTTGTTGTTTTCGTGTTTTTGCAGAAGCCGGAGTAACCAGCACAATATCTGGGCGGCTGGGGGTAAATCTGTCTTCATCTGAGAAGCGAGGTGGGAAGAGCCATTTGGGAACAATTCTACTTTCAGCTGTTTCAGGAATCTGGAGATTTTGCATGGTCATTCGTCCGTTGCTGCCTATATATTTGGAGACAATGCATGATCCTAAGGAGCCTGTTTTGCTGATAGCCTTAAAGGTCATGCGGCATGCTAAGTTGTGTCTTTCGGTGATCATGTTCCTTATTTGCGTGTGTTGGCACCCAGAAAGGATGTGCAGGGCACTGTCTAATTGTGGGCAGAGGGGGCAAGTTTGATTTGTTGAGAGTTTGAACAATACCGCATGTTTTTGATTGTATAAGGTGCCTGTTCTGTATTTCATAATGATGCATTTGGTCTTAAAGGGAACATCGGATGATGTTAGGTAAGCATTGTTAATGGCTCCATTGGCAGTGCCGTCCTTTATGAGGATCTGGTAGTATGCATGGTAGTTCGCTTCAGTTTTGGCATTTCCCAGTTTATGGAGAGGATGCATGTGTGCTTGAAGGGCGTCACGGTGGCTTGGTAGGTACCAATGCTTTGGGGGGGAGAATGGGCCATGTTTGTTGTATGGGTATGATTATGGGTTTGTGTTTGGTTCTTCATGTCTTCTTTTGCAAGCCAGTGGATGTTGTAGAAAGGATTTCCCTCAGGGCCTGCTGTTCTGATGGAGGTGTCTGTAATGTCGGAGTAGGTGGTGGCTGACTTTTTAGCAATGGCGTCGGCATGCTCATTACCAATAATACCGGCATGGGACTTTACTTTGAAGAAGTGGATAGGCTATGGCGATTGGCGGATTGCTTTAGCAATGGATTGAAGGACATCTCCTTGGATGTGGTGGCGATGGAGATTCGGGTGTGAGAGCTCCTCTTTAATTTGGTGCAGTGATGTAAGGCTGTCAGTGGCTATATGTGAGTAGCCGTGTATGACAACAGCTGGTATAGCTGCTAGCTCTGCCCGTGAGATGGTGTTGGTTATACCCATGCCTTTTAGGTTTACATAGTGGGAAACGTTTAAGTGAGGGTGGTATACACCTGATCCGGTGTCTTGCCCTACTTCATTCTTTTGGAGGCTGCCATCAGTGTAGGTCCAATCCCGCCAATCTTTTACCTTATGGGTTTGGTTTTGGCTGGAGCTGTTTTGGGGTGCTTCGTCGATTTTACAATTATGAGGCTGGCCAGTGCTAATCAGGGCACTTGTTTTATCTGTACCTTCTGAGGCTTGAGGGTGGTCATTGGGTAGCTTATTTATTTTGTCGAGTCCTGAGTGCAGTCCGAAGCCTAAGGCTGTTTGGTAGGGATGGTTATGTATGCTTTAAATTACCACTTTGCCTCAGCAGGTATTTCTTTAGCATGTTCTTTGAGGCAGTCTTTGTTGTGAGCATTAAGGCAGACCCTGCCCTTGGTGTTCCATATGGCAATGATCTGCAATCCCCAGGAGTGTTTGGAACGTGTTATTGTATGTTGTTCCAGAAGGGTACTTTCACATATTGGAGTTGTTTTGATGGGATGGCGCCCAGGAATTTACACAAGTGGGTATTTGCGGCAGATTTATGCATAGGGATTTGTAGTCATATCTTTATTCCAGGAAGGGAGAAGCATAAATGTGGCTATTGCCTCTGTGCTGACAGCAGCAGAGTAGATGGCGTGTCTTGTTGCTAAGAACATGGTGTTTTCATGGTAAATGGGATGGCAGATGGAGAATCCAGAGAATCGGGAGGAGAAGGCATTTGTGTTTGCCTCAAACACTTTGTCCCTTGGGTGCTCACTCCAGTAATGGAGAAATTTGTGGTCGGGGTCAAGGGGGGATGCCATTTTCTCTTTAGTGACCAAGGCCCACTTTTGAAAGACGGCGGTGACGTGGGAGGGGAGTATCCGTGTGAAAGAGTCTTTGTTTTTTTTGTTTGTATGTTTTGAGGCACAGGTGTCTTTACGTGCAAGGAGGCCTACAAGTTCTGATGCAAAGCTAATGGGAGGAGGTTGGACGTGATCGTGTAGACCGCTGTATTTTGCCCTGTTAAAGGCCTTTTGTAGTATGTTAAGGCGCTCGGGAGTAAGCATACCTTTACACTTTCCGTCGACATTGTAAATACAGGCTACTGTATCAGTGTACACTTCAGGAAGCATAGTGTCATCTGGGGAGGATAGGGTACTCTTTTCTTGATACTCCATGAGATCAATGGTTGTGATCCAGTACTCACAATGCCCTGTGGCCGTGATGTCAGCCTGTGGGTTGGTGGGTTGGATGTCAAAGCTAACTTTGTTCCGAAGATCAACATTGTAGGGTTGGTACTTATTTCCCTCTTGGATGGCAGAGAACCCTTGTTTTTGAAGATCATTTAGGTGTTATCTGGTGCAGGCTGAGATAAGTTTGGTGCGGCGATATGCTCTTCAAATATGTTTAGGCTCTGCTTGAAGCTTTCACACGTATTTTGTATTTCTTTTGGCTCCCAGGTTGGGTTCCATGAGACTTCCACAAACTCTCTTTACTGAAAGTGGATACGACTTTTCTTTTCATTTTGGTTCAGATCGATACAGGCAGGGCAGGCCAATGAATCATTGGCAGCAATAGCTCCCTTTTAGTGGCGTTGCAGCAGCTTGTTTTAAGCAAGCATTGCCAGTGGTAGGTACAGTTGCAGACATCGCAGATGTACATTGTCTTTAAAAGGTGGGGAGAGGTCTGGAGATTTAAGTCCTAGATGGTAGGAGCAAATTTCGCAGCTTGCGCACTTAATTTGGCTCCGGGCAATTGTCTTACTGGATTTGGGCACTAGCCCAACTGATGTAAAGAGGGGTAGGGCCCATTTCTCAATATCCATGGGGGCATAGTAAGTGTGGTATTGTTTGTCTTAGGGGTGTATCATCTCTGTCTCTTTTCTTGGGGGTGAAGAACCTTCAATTATCTATGTGCAGGATGTCCATATCATCATAGTAGAGTGTGTTGATGGCCTCTGTGGGTGTCATTGAAAAAGCCTTGTACTTCTTGTATGTCCAGAGTTCATGTTAAATATGCGTGGTGCGCAGGGGGGTCAGGTTTAGGCTAGGAAGATATTGAGGACTTCACATCTTCTTTTCCTTTGGGGTCTGCGCTGTGGTGATGGTGCTGGGTGGTCTGAAATCTCAAAGGTTGGGTTGTTGTGTACCTGGTAAGTTATCGGGTTGATGATATTGATAGTGATTATTTGTGTGAACGCTTGTGTCGCATGGTGGTTTTGGCTAGTGATTTGTGAGCTTGTGGTGCGTTTGTTTGGCTGACTGTTTGTAGGTTGTTCAGTAGGCTGAATTACTATTTGTGAATTTAAAGCAACAGTGTCTATGATTTGAGTCAGGGGCGTATGTTGCTGGCTTTCTGTTTGGCTGCGTGTCCTCTTTCTGGTACCGTGGAGGGTATCTTGTGTCTGCCATGCATGCTTTGCTTGTTGGTCTTGGGAGAGAGTGGCCAGTTGGCTAGTGGGTGCAGGGTCAGAGAGGCAGGTAATAGCTGTAGTTTGTGGCAGTGGTATTGGCGATGTGCTTATTATAGAGTTGTGGTTCCTTTTTGTTTGGTTGGATACCCTTTGTGAGTAGTGTTGTGAGCGCGGAGCTTCTGTTTGTGGTGAAGGTGGAGGCCCTTCCACTGTTTTGGCGAGGGAGTGTTGTGTTTGGTGAAGATCAGTGCGGGATATGTTGCCATGTGCTGTGTGTTTCCTGGGTCGTGCATTTGATTCTGTATATTGGGGGGTAATTTCATCTAAAGATGAGGGTGTAGGTACGTTAGCATGACCTTGAATTTCTGTTCGAGGTCCGGTTGTGATTATAGAGGAGGCAGGGGATGTTTGCGGCTCTAAGTTTGGTGTGTAAAAAATAGAGGAATGGTTTGGGTGTCCATTATTTGTTGGTGGATCTGTGTGTAGAGGTGGTGTGCCTCTGATTAAGTTGTTTGTAAATGGGTGCCTGTGGTGTGTTGCTGAGCGTGGCTGTGGTGGGGGTGTTGTGTAGATGGGCAAAGTTTGTTGGGTTTGGATGTTTGCGGGATTTGGGGGCACCTCTTCGTGAGCCGATGTGTTAATGTGTGTGTCTAGGAGACTTGTGAAGGAGGAGTTGTTTATTTTGCGGTAATTAAGTAGGATAGACTGTTTTGGATTCCTTTCTTGGAGTATTTGTGCAATTGATTGATGTTGGGCTTAGCTCCTGTGTTCCAGGCAGATTAGCAATGGTAGCAAGCCTATTCTGGGCTATAATGTGCTTTTTGAAAACTTGAGTGTTTTTTTTGAGTTGTTTGCCAGAGACTGACTGTATTTTTCGTTGGCTGATGTGAGGTCATGGGAGCCAGTTATGCCTAGGTCCATAAGCGGTTTGGTAATGCAATTGATGAGGATGGCTAATGTTGGGGGGGGGGCTTTCGGGCGGAGGTGACTTCTGAGATCGTCTAAAAACATGCTGTTTTCTTTCAAGGCTAACTGGAGCTTGCTGGCATGGATGCAAGCAAGTTGAGGTGCTCGCATATGTAGGTTGAGTTGCAGTTTTATTGGTAGTGACGTTCCTTCTCATGTGGAAAGGAATGTAGTGGCAAAGGCCTTGAGTTGGGCGACCTGGTGGGTCAGGAGATGCATGGTCACAGATTGGTGACGTTCAGAAGGGTCTTCTAGGCTTGTTACGAGTGCTACTGCTGAGCGCCTGTGGTATTCCACGTAGATGGAGGGGGCACCCAATCCAAAACTATGGACATCTTCACGGATCATGGCAGTCAGTGTGCTTCTCCATAAGTTGTGTTTGCTTTTGATCACCCTTCCAATCATTGCATCCCACTTATCCAGGTCTAAGCAGGAGCATGGTGTGACTGCAAAAGCATAGGCCAGACAAGGGATGATTGCTGTGCGTATTATGTTTAGTGTTTGCCGTGGTGAGGCATAAGAGCCTTCAAGGGCGTCAAGCTTTTGCTTTAGGTTTTCGTCCATGTGCCTGTGCTGGTGCTTCCAATTGAGATCCATCGTCAGTGTGACTCCTAGATAGAGGAAGGGGGAGCTGGGTGTGATGTTTTTTGTTGCCTGGTTTTGAACCAGTATGTTGTTTTTGAGTTGATGTTCGAGTGCTTCAGACGGTGTTAAGCCATTTGGGTCTTTAAAGGGGAACACGTTTGAGCTACCCGTGACTTTGGTTTTACTGCCAGATATAACTAGTCCGGCCCAATTTGAGTAGAGGGTGAGTTTATTTGCTTGCACTTTAAGGTTTTTCAGGTTACCCGTGGGGCAGAGGAGGTCGTCTGCAAAGGAGGCGCTGCTGATGTTGTTGGCCAGATGCGTCTGAAGCTCGTTTTCTTTGGGGATGCAGGTGTGGACGTAGCCGCGTCCTCCTACATGCAGTCATTGCAGGAGGGGTTCCATATAGAGAGGGAAAAGAAATGTGGAGAGGGTGTCTCCCTGGATTGTGCCTCTCTCTACTGGTATTTGACCTGTGCAGACCCCTGAAGGAAGCTTGACTTGGGTGGGGGCATTGTCATAGAGATTATTGACAGCATCTATGGCGTCAGTCGGGAAACCGAGGCCGTACATTATTTAGAGCATGCAATCGTGGTCAGTGGTATTGAAAGCTGAGGTAAAATCCACAATAAGGGCATAGATGTCTTTGTGAAAGAATTTGGCATCTTCTAATGCCATAATCACGTTTTCGAGCTGGTGAATGGTTTTTTTGTTGTTGCAAAAGCCAGCTTGTGTGGTGCTGAGTATGGAGTCTGCTTCTGCAAATTTGTAGAGAGTGTTTGTAATGAGACGCGTCCATAGTTTGTAGAGGGTATTTGCTAAGCCAATTGGGCAATAGGAAGATGCCTCCGTTTCATCTCCTTTGTTTTTTTCTATTAGTATAGTATTGCTGATTTTCCATGCTTTTGGCGTGAGCCAGTTGCCCACATAATAATGAAGAGCATGTGTATGGTTTCCTGGATTTCTGCGGGTAGCATACGTAGAAGCTCATTTACAATACCATCAGGTCCTGGGGATTTGCTGTTGCTCAGGGTTTTAATACATTCGTTAAATCACTTTTGTCAAGTATTGAGGAATGTAGCCAGTTTCTATCTTTAGTGCTATCTGATTTATTTTGCGTGATTATTGTTTGTAATTTAAAGGGGTCTGGAGGTTTATTTCTTCGCTCGTTATCTGTGTGTTCCCATGGGTAGTTTCTAGGTGCTTCTTCAGGGAGGTAGGTGCCGTGTTTAATGTTGATAGCTTGCCATGAGTCTTTTAAGTACTTTTCGAAGATCTGGGCTATTTTGGTGGGCTCAGTTTTAATTTTGCCTGTTTCACAGCTTGGAGGCTTGCCCGTGGCTGTGCATTTTTATCTTAAAAGATTTCTTTGTGAGCTTTCTTTGGTGCTTTATTTATCAGCTGCTGCTGCCTTTTATGAGCAATATTGTTGTCTTTTTTGTTGTGTAGGGCATCTGTATTTGTGATGGCTTGCCTGGTTTTTGTGTATGTCATCTAGTTGTTTTTTGAGGGGCTGTTCAGGCACGATGTGCTTTATACCTTGAATTGCCTTCAAGAGCGCTGGGTTGACGCTGTCTTGTTGTACGATTTGTTCGGTGGTGCCCTGGGCATTTATGAAGGGGGAGGACAGGTGGTTATTTTGAATTTTCTTGATCCGGTGTAGTTTTTTGCTTCGCATGTTTCTTTTGTTCTTTTCTGGTCGTGGGCTATAGTGGTGGTTTAGGGGGAGTGACCTGCCAGTTTGAGTGGCTTCTTCATATTGTTGTTGTTCATCAGTGGTACGTTTGGATGTGCTGGAGCAGGTGTTGAGGGCTGCCTCGTGTGCCGACTCAATTAGATTTGTCACTAACATAGCTACAATCTCAACTTGCTCTTCTGCAGGCTTTTCACTCAGGTGTTGCAGTCTACACTCACGCAAGCCACTTTTTTCGAAGTGCCCTTCTAATCTTAGAAGTGCACTTCGAAAGCTCGAAGTGTGTTCTAGCCTCTTCAAGGTTCAGTGCTTCGAATGTCGAAGTCAACTTCTAACACTA
>Ga0307968_1003963_pt1 | contig 12178 bp, 8 predicted proteins | sample OrgLakmetagen650_FD_201834 | JGI IMG/M metagenome (GOLD analysis project Ga0307968, IMG submission 201834) | Saline water microbial communities from Organic Lake, Antarctica - #650 | ecosystem: Environmental > Aquatic > Non-marine Saline and Alkaline > Saline | place: Antarctica: Organic Lake... | reverse complement strand
ACACACACACATTCCATCACACACACACACACACACACACACACACACACACACACAAACACACACACACACACACACAAACACACACACACATGCCTGCACACACATACATGCCTGCACACAGACACACACGCATACATTCCTACATACACAAACGCACGCACACACGCATACGTCCTGCACACACACACACATACACACGCACACACACACACGCATACATGCCTGCACACACACACACACACACACACACACGCGCGCACACACACGCACACACACACACGCGCGCGCGCGCGTAAATGCCTGCAAACACACACACACACAAACACAGACACACACATACATTATTACATACACACTCATATCCGCTAGTGACTACACTACCCTGCCCAGATACCCAGATACACAAACTGAAATGGGTTCGTGCGCTCACTCATACGCTCTTGTATACTTCTCTCTCTCTTTCTCTCTCTCTCTCTCTCTCTCTCTCTCTCTCTCTCTCTCTCTCTCTCTCTCTCTCTCTCCCTCACACATGCACACACTTGTTCACACATTTAGAGGTACAAACACGCACACAACATGCACACACACACAAGCACGCACATATGCGGCACGCACACAAGACACATCTTTCATCATTGGTAGCCTGAATTACTTGTTGTAATGCATTTACATACAAACACACACATACACACGCTCAAACGCGCGCACACACGCACACACACACAAACACACACACACAACGCCTGGCATGATGTATTTCTTTCAACACGCTTATTCCACCACTACATGCCCTACCGCTTTATGCCTTCACAAGTGCACGCAATCAGCTGCACGTGTGTTCGTTTGCACCTGCAGATCTAGCTACCTGCAGGACTATTCTGTTTCTGATGACCGCCCCCACTCAGCAGGCGTTCGTCCGAGGCTGCTAAACAAGGTTGCCAGTGCAAGTAACCAGGCCAGCTACGCACCCACCAGGGATCAGGATAGCGACGCTGAAGCTGAGCCGTGGGTGCTAGAGGGCTGGAAGGAGGAAGCCTCTGTGGTGAGTGTGTGAAGCCAGTAGCTGTTCAACCACTGGCAATTAGGTAGTGACATCAAGCCACAGGTATTTAAACGTTAGAGGAGTTAGAGGAGAGACGCCTCTTTGGTGAGTATGTGTGGGGATATCTTGCAGATCAGCGCTGCTGGATGCCAAGAAGGCTTTGGTCAAGGCTGTATTTTAAGTTTCTTGCAACTGTGTAAGAAAGTTATTTGTTTTTGGACTTTTTGTCGAGGTGTTAGCTTATGCTTGTGGTCCCTTCTTTTGCATGCACCCTTGTTCTTCAGGCTTGCTGTACCTGAGAACTGCACATGATTTGGCTTGCAGCATGAAGGTGCAAACATTACCTGAAGCTGACACTGCTCAGTCCTTATTCTATGGACTAGAGGGCATGTCTACATGTTCAGAGAACCACCGCCCTTGATTCGTATGTTTTAAGGGGGGGCCGGTGAAAGAACCGTCCAAAGCAATGGTATATACATGTTTTTGGATGGTGCATAGAGTTTTGTGTTCTCAGGGGTTGTATATTAATCGACAAAAAATGTAGAGTTTTTACGTAACTTTGAGGGGGGAGGCGCTGAGTATAGTATGTGTAGTTCACAAGATATTATGTACAGTTCACAAAATGCTCTGCTTGCTACACAAGATGACACACACATACACATACACACTCTTAAATACTCTTTTCCGTACCTCTTCACAGTCTGTTGATGGGTTGATGCCATCGCATACATGGCTCGCACATTTACACACTTGCATACACAAACGCTTGCTTACATGCGTACACTTATGCACACACACAGACACAGACACAGACACAGACACAGGCACACACAGACACACACACTTGTTCTGGCCCTCCCCCTGCTCGCAGTTAAACAACGCATGCCAGGCCGCCCAGCTGGCCTCCAAGTTCACACGCAACACGCCGTGTGCACTGCCCTCAAACACCAGCAGCAGCAGCAACAGCGTGCGCCGTGTTTCCTCTGCTGCTGTCAGTCGTACCCCACCCAAGGGAACCCCTTCTTTGAAACCCGGAGCTGGGCAGCGCCAGCGAGGGGGGGGGGGAGCTCTCACTACAAATGCTGATGGCGTGACACCAAACAGAGTGGTGAGAGGAGGGGAGACTTTGAGGGTGTTTGAGGTAGACATACAACACTTCCGTATTCGTTGTGTAGAACGGTTGCCAAAGAAGGGTGCTGGTGGTGTGGGTTCTGGCCCGTCCGTGTGAGGAGGCATTCTTCATAAGGTTATAACCGCAGGGATTTGATATAGAAGACTGTGCTGAGTGGCTTTGAAATTAGTGGGGGGGTGGCAAATGGTATTGAGAGGGTTATTGCAAGAGACAAGCGGGAACAGGTCTGTTATTAGTGAATTGTCAGTGAAACGGTTGAGTAGAGCTGCGGGTTGCTGCATAGCAGCTGGGAGACAGTGTCTAGGTTGAGTAACCTGTACGGAGGTTTAACAGGGAACATAACCGCCGTTTGCCTTATACAGGCACCTGAGCCCACAAATTTGCCTGAAATGGCTATGTGCCTGTACGGACTTCCTTCTAGCACCCCTCTGGCTATGTCTATGCAAACAAATTGCAGGCCGGTGCAAAGCCTAGGGCGCTTCCCTCCTCCTGCCGCTCGCCCAATAAGTCTGCAATTCACAACCTAGAAGTGGGAGATGAGTCCGACGTGGAAGATCCCCAGCGAGGAAGAAGAGCGCCCTCTGTTGTGGCTAATGATTTCATACCAAAGGCAGCCGCTGCTGCTGCTGAGGTATTGGGTGATGCAGCTCAAAGGGGGGATGCACAGGGGCACCCTCACACGCCCACTCATGAAATGACTTCGCCTCCAGGGGGGTGGGCGACAGAAGGAGCAGCAGCAGCCGCAGCAGTAGGAAGCCTTTCACATGAGCGAACCCCTCCCCAGCAGCTGCCGCCTTTGAGTTTGGGCAATGGCCACATTCATCCTCATACACACGTCCCTCAGCCACACGCTCCACATCTCCTGGCACCATATTTTCAAAAAGGGGGGCCAGCAACCTTGGGCCCGGTATCCGCTGCCCTGGTCCTGCAGCAGCAGCAGCAGCAGCAGCAGCAGCAGCAAGCAAACCAACTCCAGCACAGGCAGATGCTGTCACTCCCGCAATGGCAGGGTCCCCACTCAAAGATAAAATCACTGAGCAGCAACGGAGAGCACCAGCCATTGCATGGGAGGCCGGCTTATGTTCTTGGAGGCAGTAGCAGCAGCAGCAGCAGCAGCCCTCTGGCATCTGTGACCAGCTTGGGCTCCAGCAGCGAGCAGCAATCCTGCCCCTCGATATTGTACCCGCCTCCCGTTAAGCGTCTTCAGATTCCCGTAGAACCTTCACCGCAACAGCAGCGGCAACAACAACACCAACAGCAGCAACAACAGCAACAACAACAACAACAACAACAACAACAACAACAACAACAACAACAACAACAACAACAACAACAACAACAACAACAACAGCAACAGCAACAACAACAACAACCGCAGCAGCAACAACAACAACAACAACAACAACAACCGCAGCAGCAACAACAGCAACAACAACAACCGCAACAGCAACAACAACAACAACAACAGCAACAGCAACAGCAACAACAACAACAACCGCAACAGCAGCAACAACCGCAACAAGAACAACAACAACAACAACAACAACAACAACAGCAGCCCGAGCGACACAACTCTCTGTACCATGACAGTGCTTTGTCTCCCTTTTCTGAACTTAGACTGCAGCAGCTAGAGGAAGGATCCAGCAGCATTCAATGCAGCTCACCCCTTCATTTTGAGGCAGCTGCACCCCCTCTGCGCAGCAGCAACTTTTTACTCTTACAAGGGAAGGGAGCAGCTGCTGCTGATAATGCTGCCCACCTCCCCCCACCAAGAGGGGGTGTGTTGGCAAAGCCAGGCTTGCTGACCTCTCCTTCGCTTGAGAGAGAAAGGAAGAGGGGAGGGAGCAAGGGCCCTGCGCATGGAGTGAGTCAACACCTGGACCTCTTGCTTAGCGGAAAGGGGGTCGCAGCTCCTGCCCCTGCTGCTGCTGCTGCTGTTGGTCATAATGGGAATGCTGCAGTACATCGGGTGCAAAGGCAGCAGCGAGGTCAAGCTAGGCATAATAACACAGGTCTGTAGGGAGGATCATAATATTGGCGTACTAACACTCATGTTTCTGCATAATCCAAGCATAGCCTGTGAGGCAACCATGCACGTTTTTAGAAAAAGCAAATAGGACTTACTTGGAATTCAGGCATGAAAGGTGCTTCTTGCAAGTAAAAGATGTTATTTAGGCACTTGTACCGATGTGTGACTTGTTATCCTTCATGCATGGAGTTTTTCATTTCCTGCAAGCCGCCTTTAAGAAAACATAGAAAACGTTTGTTGCCCTGCAGTTGCTGGTCATTTATCACTGGAATGCTGACATCAGTTTTTTTCTCTTCGTCTTAGGTCTCCAGCCCGAAATCAAGGTTGGGATCTGTTGATTGGGGTCTATTGGGATACACTTTATTTTTGGTAATAAAAGTTTATGGTTGGAGTCAGGAAGGTCACGGTCAATGCCTCATATTTTTTAAGACGAAGGCGATTTAGCACGTGCATCCTCTCCACAAACTAGGAAACGCAAATACCAAGTAACGCAAACTATCAGAATATTACCAGCAGAGGACCCTTATCAAAGATGGCACTGCCAAAGGAGTTGCTAGCAACGCTTACCTAACAACATCATATGTTCCTGCTAACACCAAGTGTATCATTGTAAAGTACAGAACAGGAACACCCTGCACATCCTTATACAACCAAAAGCATGCGGTATGGTTTAAGCACTCAATGAGTCTTACTTGCCCCCTCTGCCCTCAACTAGACAGTGCCCTGCATATCCTTTCTGGATGCCAACACACTCAAATAAGAAATGTGATTACTGAGAGACAACTTAGCATGCAGCATGATCTCCAAAGCCATCAGCAGAACAGGTTCCTAAGGATCCTGCTTCGTCTTCATGGAGCGATATAGGCTAACGGCTGTCTATGCAAAATCTCCAGATTGTTTTCAAAAACAGCAACCAGGGTTGTACTGAAGAAGTGGCATTTCCACCGCCCGATCCTCAAACAAAAACAGGTTTACCTCCAGCCGTCCAAATGCTGTACTGGTTGCTCCCATCTCCGCGAAAACGCAAAGCAACAGGCTAATATTGGAGGGGGGTGGATACTTCAGAGTGACGGGGGGCGATTTGAAACGTTGCTAAAAAGGGTAATCCGACAGATGCCATTTCTGTGCTTCGTGCGATACATATATCCATGTAACACAATTGGGGGAGATGACCGCCGGTCCCGGCAGGAGCATCTTAGCAGCACCGCCAATCATCAGCAGGTCGCTCCACCCTACCCAGACAGCGTCGACCCAAAGATCTCAGCATTCTCCAACGTGACATCCATCTCATTGAGAAGATAAAAAGAAATGAGAAGGAACGCAGATGGTGTAAACGCTGCTGGCATGGAATAGGAATGGATGTTGTTTTGTGTTCTGCAGCACCCAATGGATGCAGAGACACAACATCCCACCTAGAGAATAAAATTAAGAGAGGCTTTTCAGTGGGGATTAAGTGGTTGGTCTCATTGGTGGTTGATCAAGGAGCCTGAACACCACCAGGAGTGTTGCTCAGATATTTGTGGGGGTTGTGTTCAATGTCTCGTCTCATCTGTATGATTTTTGATTGTGATCTCATCGAGATCAAGTACTGTGAGGACACTAGACCTCAAAACCATCCAGCTGAGTGCCGCGCAGGAACAGCACAAAGGCCTCTGCACCATCCTTCAAGGAGGATATAACCCTTGTTACCCTCCAGCCACACCAACAGGTTTCAAACCATCAGTCCACAAAATGCCAATAACTGCCAGTGACTGATCAAAGAAGACATTGTTGAGAAAGACATACTTAAAACCCCTTGGAACACGCAAGTTTCACCTCCTGAGAATAGAAACGTCATGCTCTGCAGCTGCAGCAGCGCATTGTAAAAGGCACACTTAGATCAGGAATTATATTCCTGTGTGACCTGTGAACTGCGAACTGCGAACTGCGAACTGCGAACTGCGAACTGCTCAAGGTAACCTGGAGCCCCACCTGGGAGCCAAAAGAACTACTGCACTCATGGGCAAGCTTTCGGCAAATGATTCAAATTTATGAAGCTAAGCAAATTGCACCCCCCCTTGATGAAGGACTTGACAACCTAGCAAGGTTTTTGCACATCAATGAATCATAGCAGATGGAAATCCACACAAGGCAAAGAACTAAGGTCAAAGGCCTGCTTCGATATGCACCAACCAATCCACATGTGGACATCACTCCCACGGGGCACTATGAAGTTTGGATCAGAACGGTGGACCTTGTCCGCCTGAAAGATGATATTGCGCAAAATAGATCGCCAATGATAAACGCCACACACAAGGCTTCCCTCCCAAAACTGTATGAAGCTAGAGCGGCCTGCATATATAAGCCAGATGGCAAATGCATATGCATTATGACTCCTGAGCGCTTCCACCTTTAAGAGAAAGGTTCCATGAAGTTCAGAAAAACGGACTACACAGAGATAAGTCTTCTCCTGTTCAATGTCTAGCCTCTGAAATTGCAGGTCTGCTTCAAGACCACCAAGCACGCCTCAAAAACCCTAAAGCAAGCCAACTAACACTGCTAGACCCCTACTCCCGTATCCTACCCCAATACATCAGTGCAGCATTACAACAATGTGCCATGGTCTCAAAAGAAAAAATGGCGTCTGCTCTGGACTTTGATCCTGGGAACTCCTCATATTGGAGCGAACATCACCGTGACACTGTCTTTGGCGCCAATTACAATGCATTTGTCACCAAGTTTACAGGTTTCTCAATCTGCCACCCAGTGCCCAGTGTATGATGACACAAAAATGCTCAAGTGCGTGCAACACTCCCTACGATCTGCGATGTGTAGCGAGCTACCAACCGCCACCTTCTTATTTCTACCCAACTGGGAAAACAAGAGCGAGCATCAATGCCTACAGAGCATTGGTGCGAGATAACCCAATATACTGCATCACGCTTGGCTACATCCCCAAGACAAAACTCACATATGCAATGCCAACCTCATGGAAGGGTGTACAACGTAATTTCCCCTACCACACCTGGACATGGATATTATGATATTATTGCTGTCTGGAACAAAGAAGCACAATAGTGTTTAACTGATGCCTCACCGAATTGGCTGCAAACACTGCAAAGGAGTATCCCAGAAGCAGTTTGGGAAAAAAATCAGTACCTTGCAAGAGAGGACACAGACCACATCACCAACCATGTTTGCCCCCAGTACTTTAAATCAAAAAGAGAGGACGTCACTGGCCAGGAAAGAGGCCAAAACGCTAACGTCCACATCCAATCATGGGACGATAAGCAGTTTGAATTGAAGTGCCCCAATTGGAAATTATGGGCATATACTGACGGAAGCTGCATAGGCAAGGCCGAAAATTTTTTAGGCGCAGGGGTATACTGCCCTCAAACCAAAGCTGAATGTTATGTGGACTCAGGAGGCGTGGGAATGACAAACACCATCAATAGAGCTGAGCTCACAGGGATAGCAGCAGCGCTTACCAATAAGTATACCCAGATTTCAACGGACAGTGCATGCTCCCTAAGCCAAATTAGAAAACAGCTACTCTCCCTGAAATGCAACGAGACCATATACACTCAAATCTGCTAGAACGAATTGTACCTATGATTTGTGCTTCGCCCAAACCTATCTGCTTCTATAAAGTTTAAGCCCATAGTGGCATTGCCAGAAATGAATGTGCAGATGCAATTGCCAAACACTTTGCCTTACATGACGGAGGTCATGATATGCACTTTCAGCCTCCAGCTCCAGACAGTAATGCAAACACACACCTTTACTGGCTTGCGGCTAAAGACACCGATGAGAATCCCAGCGGAAGAGGGACAATTACACCTAGGCTCTGGCACTCTGTGATCTAGAAGCCAAGCTGAAAACATAAATGTGCAAATCACACAGACTGGGGAGTGCCAAAACAAACACAGGGTATTACAGCTACTGGAAGGACCTTGGACCTTTGGTCAATAAACAAACCACAAATGCTTCTGGAACAATAATTATCTCAAGTTTTACGAAAAGCGTAATGTTATGAGGTACTGCACTGGTACAATTTTTAATCAAAAACGGCTTCTCTCCCAATGCAAACTGCCTCATCTGCCCTTGCACTGATAGTGCGCTTCACATACTCTCAGGCTGCCAACACACTAAAATGAGGAACATGATTATAAAACGCCATAACACGGCAAGCGTGCTGATTGTCCAAGGCCTACAAAAGGGACCATGCGGTCCCAACCAAATTGCCTACACTGACGTAGGCAGCGCAGATAAACAATCAGAGCAAGGCCTAGATCTGAGAAACACTGCCAACAAAACACTGCCCTCTTGGTTGCTTCCAAAACTAACAGCACATGCTTTAAAAGCCTTTTCTCGTCCTGACGCCATCCTCTTTCTACCTAGCACTGTGTGCTCCTCTCGCGTAACAACCCGCAACCCAAACTTTCAACAGCTTGCTAACAACAAGAAATTGAATCCAAACCAGTGGGAGGTTCACCTGATTGAGTTTAAGTTTTGTGAAAACACTAGGCCTGATCCCCAACTCCAAAAAGCAAAAGCACAGCACAGCATGCTTATGGCCAACCTAAATAGACAAGGATATAGGGAAGTCAAGCTTCACGTGATCCTCGTTGGAACTATGGGGACTATCTACAAAGACTATACAGACAAGCCTCTGGCAGACCTTAGTCTGGATCACCATAAGATTACAAATTTGACACACAAACTGAACGAACACTTTATCAGATATGCATCTGCACTCATAAAAACAAGGTATGCACTGCAATACAACACAAGCAACAACAGTCAAGGATTGGGTCCGGGTGCTACGGCACACAACTTCCCTGACCCACATTGATTTCTTTTCTTTTTATTTGTTTGCGCGGTGGGGGGTTGCCTGGTGCGGGCACCTAAGTAACCCCCTCCCTTAATCAGGCTGGCCGTGTTATCACAACCAGCGGAGTCTTTTCTTTTTCTTTTCTTTTCCTGTTTGTATTTTGTATCGTTACAGCCACACCGTGTGGCACAGATTTGATTCATGCTGTCAGGCTGCAGCCATCCCATTATAAATAAAATGATGGTAAACAGGCATAAGGTTGCTGGACAAATGATCTGGAAGCGATCAAACACCTATGCTTGCTACGCTACGCTACGCTATGCTACGCCGCTACACTAAGGCAACTCTAAGTACTGCCTTACAGGCCGGGCGGAGGCGTTTGGGTGTGACAGCCAAAGTACAGCCCAATTTCTTTCAAGCGCCCCAAATTACTATGCAGACATAAGCAGAAAAAGGGTCATTTGAGTTTATGCCCGCCGCCCACCAGAGATACGAGAGGTGTAACCAAATCTGCCCCCCTCCATGATGATCTTGTGCTTAGAGCAATGGGAGAGACCATCTGGCATACTTATAATGGCTAAAGCAAACGTTTGTTCATTAAAGAGTAAAATTATGACAGACACACTGGTAAAGGAATAGGGAATTGATATCTCTTACGTGCCATCCTGCAATCAAGTACCAATCAAAGATCATAGCGAAGCAACAACACATCCTGCACATCTTCAACCCTTCTGCCGCCTCCTATGCTTCTTATATCTCCTCCTCCTCCTCTTCCTCAGCCCCAGCTTTCTTGTCGCTTCGATTCACAACCGCTTGCATCCGGTACATATCAGCAACCTGCACAGAACATTCACAAACAAAGAAGAGCTCATCATGATTTGTAAGTGAGAACCGGCAAACAATTGCTTTGTAGTTTATGATTATAGACAGCAGGCATAACAAACGATACTCGATTGAATGAGCAACTCACAACTCTTGCCTGATGTTTAACCACTCTTGCTCTGTGTTTCTTCCCTGCTTATCTATGTATACAATCCCTTAATCCTCTAAACTTGCTCAAGCTTGGTATTGCTTTTCCCATTTGCCCGAGTTGCCTCCCCTTTTCCCCTCAAACAGCTTGTGACGGTTTCGGTGGGTTAAAGGTTCCTCAGTAGTAACATCCTGCCTATTGCATTCCACAATGCATGCAAACTGTGATCATTGGCCTTCCCTGATGTTCTCTGCGCCTCAAGTAATCACCAATGTAGACGAGGCGAGGTCTAGCCCTCCCACAAAGCTCACTAACGTAATGGCAAGCCTGCTGCATTTCTACAAAGCTCACCAATCCAACGTAATGGCAACCCTGCTGCATTTCAATGCGGGGTCGCCTCAGTTGCTTCACACTGAATGGATGTCTACGACCACACACACGCACTTCAAAGACCTCAATTCATCTATCAAATGAGAAACATCACACACTATGCAGAGAACATAGAATCGAACGCTTTAATATACGTATTATTGACAACTTCTAATGCAGAATGTGAATCTAGTATCACTGATCACGCACCTGTTGTGCGCTGGTGGCATCCTCTGGGGATTTATCTTCCCTGACACGCAACAAGCGAGGGAACCTGAGGCAAATTTCAAGGCAAGGTTAATTGCTTTTCAGATGCATGTGCGAGAGTAGCATACACACTTTTATGTAAGACATTCACTTCTCACAATAAGAAGGAGTCATTAGTCTGAACAAAGGCGTGATTGTACACGCAGAAACTGCACACACACGCGCACATAACAAACCAAGCACGCACCTGACAAAGGTGTGCGTCAGTGCAATGACCAGATCAAGCACAAACTTCACGCATCGTGACAAATTGAGGACTTGACGAATCGTGACAAAGTAAGACTTCACAAATCGTGACAAAGTGAGGAGACGTGCGTACAATAATCAAGTCCAGTACAAACCTAATGGAGATGCCCTTGGCCTCATCTACGAGGCCTTGTGCTGCTTTGTGCACTGGGCTGATGGACATGTCCGCGCACTTCACCTCCCACACCTGTGTGTGCATGAACATGTGGGAGTGTGCATGAGTATACATGAGTGTGCATGCATTGATGTCCGTGGCGCCTGTATGAGCGTGTGTGTGCTTGTGTATATGTGTGCATGACTGGGCATGTGTGTGTATGTGTGTGTGTGCACAATAATGTCCATGGTCTCTGTGCGACTGTGAGTATGTACATGACACTGTGCGACCACCTGAGTGCTGCACACCAATCCACTCTATCCCAATGTCACGCCTGTGCTGAACGCCCAACTCAAGCAAAACACAGGCAACGCCTGCTACGCCTTTCCTGGAATGTGCATGCATACCATGCTGCAGTTCGACATAAAACTCACACGCACACTCCCAGAACAAGCTTCACAATTCTACCATGGAAGTGCAGTGTTTTGTGTTATGTGGAAATGCGTAAAACATCTGCAACCATGCTCAATGTTTCGTGTCATATGCGACACCATCTTACCCTGATTAATTTATTACTAATTTATCAATTGATTAATTCAATCTTATCCTTGATACCATTTTAATCCTTGAGTAATGTTGGGATTGAAATTTTCACTGCCTGTGCAGGAGGCGCCATACATGTTTTTTGTATAGGCATGTATGATTTTTGGGTTGGCCCCTCCCCCCCGCCTAAACCCCCCTTCCGGTGCCCCCACCCGGACAAAAAGGCTACCAACTTGCTCCTTTTTCAAATAGGCATCCATCTGCATACTCATCAAGACCTGAAACTGAAGTGTTGCAGAGTTATGGGGCAAAAATTGAGATATAGACGCCGATGCACACGTGACCTACCAGGCACCCATAACTGGCTTGCACAGTCCCACATTGCTTCTATTTCTTCAGAATTCCACTGGATATTTCATGCTGGCACAGTCCTGTAAGTTTGGGGTAAATTGCTGCTTCATCGGCTTGACTCGCCCCGCGGCCTGCACCCGAGCACGTGTGCCTCTGACTTTTGGACATGTCCAGACCCCCCCCTTAACCCAATTTGCTCAAATAGGGTGCCAATCGACTGGGCTTGAGCTAAGGATTTCGATGATATTTTTAAGTTTCGTAGGAGCGGCCCAATAAATCTTTTGGAGGGGGGGCTTGAGCTGAGGGGGGGTCTGAAGGA
>Ga0307968_1003962_pt1 | contig 12179 bp, 10 predicted proteins | sample OrgLakmetagen650_FD_201834 | JGI IMG/M metagenome (GOLD analysis project Ga0307968, IMG submission 201834) | Saline water microbial communities from Organic Lake, Antarctica - #650 | ecosystem: Environmental > Aquatic > Non-marine Saline and Alkaline > Saline | place: Antarctica: Organic Lake... | reverse complement strand
GGCCAAGCCTGCAACCCTCCTGATCCCCATTGATTTTTCCTTTCCTTTTCGCGGTGGAGGAGCTTTACGGTACTCGGTACCAAAGTGGCTTCTTTTCCTTAATTATTGTGGGGAGTGGTTTTCACTGCCTGCGTAGTTTTTCGTTTTTTGATATGCTGGGTGGGAGGAGTGATTATTTGTGTGAACGCTTGTGTTGCATGGTGGTTGTGGCTAGTGATTTGTGAGCGTGTGGTGCGTTTGTTTGGCTGACTGCTTGTAGGTTGTAGTTCAGTAGGCTGAATTACTATTTGTGAGTTTAAAGCAACAGTGTCTATGATTTGAGTCAGGGGCGTATGTTTCTGACTTTTTGTTTGGCTGCGTGTCCTCTTTCTGGTACCAGGGAGGGTATCTTGTGTATGCCGTGCACGCTTTGCTTGTTTGTCTTGGGAGAGAGTGCCCAATTGGTTAGTGGGTGCAGGGTCAGAGCAAGTAATAGCTGTAGTTTGTGGCAGTGGTATTGGCGATGTGCTTATAGGGTCGTAGTTCCTTTTTGTTTGGTTGGATACTCTTTGTGAGGAGCGTTGTGAACGCGGGGTTTCCGTTCGTGGTAAAGGTGGAGGCCCTATCATTGTTGTGATGAGAGAGTGTTGTGTTTGGGGAAGCTCAGTGCGGGATATGTTGCCATGTGCTGTACGTTTCCTGGGTCGAGCATTGGATTCTGTACATTGGGGGGTAATTTCCTCTAAAAATGAAGGTTTAGGTACGTTGAGCACAACATGACCTTGAGTTTCTGTTTGAGGTTGGGTTGTGATAATGGAGGAGGCAGGGGATGTTTGCGGCTCTAAGTTGAATGTGTCAAAAACAGAGGATCAGTTGGGTTGTCCATTGCTTGTTGATGGATCTTATGAGTTCAGTGTGAAACACTTGAACTCAGGTTCTTGAAGTGTAGCATAAAGTGAGATGTTCTCACTTTCTGCTTTTCTCCGGTTTCTGCTTCCCTTCTCCATTCTTCTTTTTATTCCTTGGTAATAATGACAGAGCCCTATGCATCTCACGATGCAAGCGAAATAGAACTGTGTGTGTAGGTGGTGGGCCTCTGATAAGGTTGTTTGTAATGGGGTACCTATGGTGTGTTGCTGAGCATGGCTGTGGTGCGGGTGTTGTGTAGATGGGCAAAGTTTGTTGGGCTTGGGTGTTATTTGGGGGCATCTCTTTGTGAGCCGATGTGTTAATGTGTGTGTCTAGGAGACCTGTGATGGAGGAGTTGTTTATTTTGCGGAAATTAAGTAGGATAGACTGTTCTGGATTTCTTTCTTGAAATATTTATGCAATCAATGTTGGGCTTAGCTCCTGTGTTCCAGGCAGATCAGCAATGGCAGCAAGCCTATTTAGGGCTATGATGTGCTTTTTGAAAACTCGGGTGTTTTAGAGATGTTTCCCAGAGACAATGTATTTTTTGTTAGCTGATGTGAGGTCATGGAAGCCAGTTATGCCTAGGTCCATAAGCGGTTTGGTAGTGCAGTTGATGAGGGTGGCTAATGTTGGGGGGGGGGCTTGCGGGCGGAGGTGACTTCTAAACCTTGAGATCGTCTAAGAACATGCTATTTCCTTTCGAGGCAAAGTGGAGCTTGCTGGCTTGGACGCAAGCGAGTTGGCGTGCTCGCATATGTAGGTCGAGTTGCCATTTTATTGATTAGCAACGTTCCTTCTCTTGTGGAAAGGAATGTAGTGGCAAGGGCCTTGAGTTGGGCGACCTGGTGGGTCAGGAGATGCACGGTCACAGATTGGTGGCATTCGTCAGAGGGGTCTTCTAGGCTTGTTACGAGTGCTATGCTGAGCGCCTGTGGTATTCCACGTAGATGGAGGGGGCACCCAATCCAAAACTATGGACATCTTCACGGATCATGGCAGTCAGTGTGCTTCGCCATAAGTTGTGATTACTTTTGATCACCCTTCCAATCATTGCATCCCACTTATCCAGGTCTGGGTAGGAGCATGGTGTGACCGCAAAAGCATAGGCCAGACTAGGGATGATTGCTGTGCGTAATATGTTTAGTGTTTGCCGTGGTGAGGCATAAGAGCCTTCAAGGGCGTCAAGCTTTTGCTTCAGATTTTCGTCCATGTGCCTGTGCTGGTGCTTCCAATAGAGATCCATCATCAGTGTGACTCCTAGATAGAGGAAGGGGGAGCTGGGTGTGATGTATTTTGTTGCCTGGTTTTGAAGCAATATATTGTTTTTGAGAGAGCTTCAGACGGTGTTAAGCCATTTTGGTCTTTAGAGGGGGATGCATTTAGGCTACCCGTGACTTTGGTTTTACTGCCAAATATAATCAATCCGGCCCAATTTGAGTAAAGGGTGAGTTTATTCGCTTGTACTTTAAGGTTTTTCAGGTTACCCGTGGGGCAGAGGTAGGAGGTCGTCTGCAAAGGAGGCGCTGCTGATGTTGTTGGCCAGATGCGTCTGAAGCTCGTTTTCTGTGGGGATGCAGGTGTGGACATAGCCGCGTCCTCGTACATGCAGCCATCGCAGGAGGGGTTCCATATAAATAAGGATAAGAATTGGGGAGAGAGTGTCTCCCTGGATCGTGCCTCTCTCTACTGGTATTTGACCTGTACAGACCCCTGAAGGAAGCTTGACTTGGGTGGTGGCGTTATCATAGAGATTTTTGACAGCATCTATGGCGTCAGTCGGGAAACCGAGGTCATACATTATCCAGAGCATGCGATGGTGGTCAGTGGTATTGAAAGCTGAGGTAAAGTCCACAATAAGGGCATAGATGTCTTTGTGAAAGAGTTTGGCATCTTCTAGTGCCATAATCACGTTTTCGAGCTGGTGAATGTTTTTTTTTGTTTGTGAAAGCCAGCTTGTGTGGTGCTGAGTATGGAGTTTGCTTCTGCATATTCGTAGAGAGTGTTTGTGATGAGACGCGTCCATAGTTTGTAGAGGGTATTTGCTAAGCCAACTGGGCGATAGGAAGATGCCTCCGTTTCATCTCCTTTGTTTTTGTCTATTAGTATAGTATTGCTGATTTTCCAAGCTTTTGGTGTGAATCCAGTTGCCCACATAATAATGAAGAGCATGTGTATGGTGTCCTTTCTGTGGGTAGCATACGTAGAAGCTCATTTACAATATCATCAGGCCCTGGGGATTTGTTGTTGCTCAGGGTTCTTATACATTCGTTTAATGCACTTTTGTCAAGTATTGAAGAATGTAGCCAGTTTCTGTCTTTAGTACCATCTGATTCACCCCAGAGTGATTTTCGATTGTAATTTAAAGGGGCATGAAGGTTTATTTCCTGCCTCGTTCTCTGTGTGTTCCCATGGGTAGTTTCTAGGTGCTTCTTCAGGGAAGTAGGTCCCGTGTTTAATGTTGATCGCTTGCCAGGAGTCTTGAAGGTGCTTTTCGAAGATCTGGGCTTGTTTGGTGGGCTCAGTTTCAATTTTGCCTGTTTCAGGGTCTTTCACAGCTTGGAGGCTTGCCCGTGGCTGTGCATTTTTACCTTTTAATATTTCTTTGTGAGCTTCCTTTAGTGCTTTATTTATCAGCTGCTGCTGCTTTTTACGAGCAATATTGTTGCCTTTTTTGTTGTGGTGGTTATCTGTGGTGGTGATAGCTTGCCTGGTTTTCGTGCATACGTCATCTAGTTGCTTTTTGAGGGGCTGATCAGGCACGATGTGCTTTATACCTTGAACTGCCTTCAGGAGCGCTGGGTTGGCGCTATTTTGTTGCAAGATTTCTTCGGTGGTTCCCTGAGCATTTATGAAGGGGGAGGACAGGATGTTGTGAATTTGCTTGATCCGGTGAAGTTTTTTGCTTCGCATATTTCTTTTGTTCTTTTCTAGTCGTGGGCTGTAGTGGTGGTATGGGGGGAGTGACCTAACAGTTTAAGTGAGTTCTTCTTCTTGTTGTTGGTCATAGGTGGTACTTTTGGATGTGCTAGAGCAGGTTTTGAGGGCTGCCTTGTGTACTGACTCAACAAGATTTGTCACTAATATAGCCAAAATCTCAACTTGCTCTTCTGGAGGCTTTTCTCACAGAAATCCAGTTCAAACTTTGGCACTGGATGATTACGTATTGAGCCACCACACTCTACCCAGGGCCTCTTTTTCACCTCAAAACACGACAGGAGTACTTCTTTTATGATCAGGAATCGTTTGACATGCTGAAAACCGGATTTGGTGGAACTTGGTTTTCCACCCTTTTTGGCACCCCTTTTGCTGATTATTTTTAGGAAATGGCAGAGGGGGCTAACGGAGGAAATACCTGGAAATGTGCATTTTTGCATTCAGAAGGCAGCCACTCACAGCCACTTCATCCGATCGACACCATTTTAGTACCGAAGTGCAGCTGGCATTGAGAGCTACCCGAGCGTGTGACCAATTTTATGTGGGTCGCTTTGCGTGCTGAGATAGACTGGATTAAGCACACATGGTGCATTTAAGCCCTAGTATGGTGATTTCCATGGGAAAATGGCTCATAAAACACCAACCACTCAGCCGTTTTCTTTCATTTTTGTTGCAAAGATGCTTTTTTCCATTAAGGATTCTACGCCATTAAAAATATTCCAGATTGGTGCAGTGGGTGAGTTGGTATGAACAATGGTATGAACAATGGCCTGCACGCCACAGCAAATTAAGCACACGCCCCCAAAATGGCAAGCTCCATATTTTACATCTATGGACAGAGCAAGGATTCATATTTCATATTATGTAGATTTTGGAGCTTGTCAGTCATGGCGCCCATGCTCAATCCACATTTTAAAAACACCCTTTTTTTTGGCTCAGTCAGCCCCTCTGGAGAAATGGGCCAAAATGGGGTACCTGGCCAACTACTGCTCCGTTTTGCCCCATTTTTGTTGCAATGATATTCTTTATTAAATTGTAGACTATTTATATAAAAATGACACAATTCGGGTCAGTTGGTGGTAAGATATGACAGATTGGTGGTGAGAAGTGGGGTTCACGCCGCGGGCAATTAGGCACTTTTGCCGGGACTGGCAACATTCAAGCTCAGGTGCTATCAGCAGTGCTATCTCTGGAAACTGAGCTTGATTGTTGCCAGTCCCGGCCACCGTACTCAATTCACATTTCAAAAGTACCCCTGTTTGGGGCCTCAGATGACCCCCTCTGGTATTACATAGATCAAGGGAAGATAGCAAACTCCCTACTACGTGAGTAAATAAAGGAAAATTGAAAGAAGAAGGGCAGCAAGAGAGGCTGGTTGGACAGGAAAAAGGAGGCGAGGGGGGAGGCTTTTAAGGGAAAAAGGTTCAGGCGGAAAAAGTTGGATCCAAAGAAACCAAAGGAATTTGCGAGTAAAACAGAGGGCGTAAAACTGAGGCCTGGATACCTGCACTACCGAAATAAACAGCAACCAGACACAAAGGCAAGAGAAGCTAGGAGCCAGCCAGGATAAGAGCAAACTAAGCCATAGCAATGACTGGTGCGCCAAAACAGGCTCCAACACAACTCCCCCTAAAGAAACTGATACCCCTCTTCTAAAGCACAAAACCCAAGCCTAGCGAAAGAAAAGCCTCACGGGAAACCCTTTGAGAAGAGAGTTTAGAGAAGGAGCACAAACAAAATCCGAGGATTTTGGGCGCAGAGCAGAGCAGAGGTCTAGACCTACTCTCCCCAAAGTCAAAAAGAAAAAAGCTAACCCTGCGCAGGCAGACGGGCAGGGAAACCAGGTGAGGGGGAGAGGGGTGGGGTAACACCAAATTGACGTATAGCAAAGAGTGTAGCTGACCAACAAGCAAGGAAGGAGAGGCTCTGCACAGGGAGGCAACGCTCAGGGCTGCAAATAATACCAGGCAGAACACCATACCCTAGGGGAGGCTGCACACAGAGAGGCAGCACAGACGGCTGCAACAACACCAGGCAGCACAAGTCACACACTCACTAGGGGGACAGGCACGCGCTAGAGACGAGGCTTTGGAAAAACCAGGACCATCCAATTAACCCACTAAAAGGCCAAGACGAGGGGCGCCACAACTAATAGAGCAGCTAAAAGCCCTCTTGGCCAGCACAGAAGAAAGAGGCTGGGCTCCACTGGGCACCCCCCCCCTAAGCTATACCCATTAGCCTCCCCGCGTTGGAGCCCCTGTGGAGATGGAGCTGGTGCTGCTGCTGGTTGCCGGCGCCCTACGGCGGCGCCGAGCGGGGACGTGGGGGAGGGGATTAATAACGAATGTGGATAGCTCAAGATGCTGTCGGTCAGCACACAAGCTGTGGTAATAGGTCTTGTCTTCGGCAAACATGTATGTGTCATGTTTCCATTTTCAGGTAGTATTTTGTCTGCTTCCTTTTTATATCGAAAAAGAAAAAGATAAATGAAAAAACTACGCAGGCAGTGAAAGCCACTCCCTACATTAATTAAGCAAAAGGAGCCACTTTGGTACCGAGTATTGTAAAGCTCCTCCACCGCAATTCATTATATTCCAGATGGAAAACGCTCTTCCCAGGTTATAGACTTTTCTGTTATCACGCCTTCGCAGTTTAAATAATTGATCTGCATTCAAGAAGGTCTTGTTGTAAGCAATCTCAAATACAGAACTGGCCACAGCAACTCCCACCACGGTGGGGTAGGGAGCCACGCTGGCTCATTAACGAGTCACGCCCAATCAGTGGCTGCGGAAACTTGTGTTACCAGCAGTTACTTGGTTCACAGTTGAGCAATGTCTGCCTTTTTGATAAGGTAAGGTTTCTGGTGGTGCCAGGCCTATGGGCAATCACTTTTGCTTCTTGCTTTTTGGGCCTGAGATCTTTCTTTGTGTTTCTTCTCTCCTTTGTCTGACACGGTGGGATGCTGTATGGTTCAACCCATAACAGTGTTCTTTCCTAATCCAAGCCGGGAGTTGCACCACCACGCGTTGTATACTTTACTTTATGGATAATTAGTACGGATAATCGCATGAACATTTGGCCAGCCTCCACACTCGGCATCAACATGCATGTCATTCATCCCCGCCCGAGAATGTTTTTGAACCAACCAGATATGTTCATTGTTGCCTCTTTTCTGGTTGAGTGCCTAACCCTTTTCCCTTGATGTTTTTTTGTTTAGGTTACAGGCTTTTCCCAAGCTTCCGCTAAAATGCCCCCCAGAGGCATATATGCATAGCGATGTAACCTTACCTTACCACGGTTTGCAATCCTTATTAGGGGCAGTTCTGCACCGTCCCTGCCTGAAACACAAAAAGCACATTGCCTCTACTACCGGCTGTACAGGGGGTGGAACGGTAAAGGGCTGGCTACCTAACAGTGTCGGGAAAAATAAACTACGCAGGTGGCAGGAGGGTGTTTTATTTTTATTTTTGGAATATCTAGGGTGGACCACCCTGAGGGACCACCCACCCCCCAGACCCCCTTCCAGTGCCCCCACCCAGACAAAAAGGGTACCATTCTGCTCCTTTTGGAATTTTGCATCCATCTGCATACTCAACAATACCTGAAACTGAAGTGTTGCAGAGTTATGGGGCAAAAACTGAGATACGGACGCCCATGAACACGTGACCTACCAGGCACCCATAACTGGCTTGCACAGTCCCACAATACTTCCATTCCTTCAGAATTCCACTGACTATCTCATGCTGGCACAATCCTGTAAGTTTGGGGTAAATTGCAGCTTCATTGGCTTGACTCACCCCGCGGCCTGCACCGAGTGCGCGTGCCTCTGACTTATGGAAATGTCCACAGATCCCCCCCTGTATAACAATCGATACCTCTCGACATCAGGATTCCGAATATATCATTTTTAATCGATTTGACACGTGCCGTCCAACAGTTATGCTTCCTACACCCTCCTTCTTAATGTTGAATAATTTCAACTGATGGCTTTATCTGTAACACACATCTCTGAAATCTGAATGTGTCAATGTCCCTTCAGCCCTTTTCCTTTTATCTGTGTCTTCTTTCGATAGGTAGTATTAGAATGTTAATTCCCTGTCTATTCTTCTCTGCTCCCACTTGGTAAACAGCAGCAGCAAACGGATGTCCCGATCAGCCAAACTACCTGGCTGAAGGTCACCCCCCATTGTAACCATTGTAACCATTGTAAACAGCAGCAGCAAACGGATGTTGAGTAGCTGAGATACGGCAAATTCATTTTACACTGGACATGTCTGTCTAGTCTGCCAAAGGCTACAATGAGCAGTCAACACTACCGTCGCAACATGCTTGACTATAAATAAGTTTTGGAAAAGCCAATCTTTTCTAAGCTTATAAGGCTCTCAGTTTCTCCAGCAATGCAAAGGTCTAGGACACACAGTGTCCTAGAGCCCAATAAAAGAGTAAGAAATAAGGACATCAGGACACTCTGCTTCTTTGTAAGCTATCATATGGCATATCATGATGCGCGAAACAGAAGTTAATACTGCAGATATTGTGTGCCCAGGCAAACAAAGTTGATACGTAAACAGAGGGCCAGTAATCCGCATGTGACTCTCAGAGGTTCCATTCACCACTGTGAAGGAATCGCAATAAAAGTAGTCCGATGATAGCGGAAACGACCACCTCCGCAAACTGTCACTCCCTCTCAGTTCTCTCTCTCTGTTATAGCACAAAACAGCTTAAGATAGGAAACAAACCAACCCTTTAGATGATTTCGAAAAAGCAACCCCTCAACAAAAAAAAACTCCTCTCTTCTTTCTCTTGCACGAAAACAGCAAATGTTATGTAAAAAGCCAGCCGGGCCTTCCTCCTCTCTGCCCCTACCTCTCTCTCTCTCTTTCTCTCTGTCTCTCTTCTTTAATTGTCTCTCTCTCTATCTATCTCCCTCTCTCTCTCTCTCTCTCTCTCTCTCTCTCTCTCTCTCTCTCTCTCTCTCTCTCTCTCTCTCTCTCTCTCTCCTCTTCTCACCAGGTTTGCAGATCCGAGGTCACACTTAAAGGGGAAAACCAGTGAGACCAGCACTAAGCAGTCTAAATATCGGTGCCTGGCTGATATGGCGTAGCACGCACTACATATAGTGCGTATTATGTACCAAAACGGATTGGCTCTAAGAAGAGCTATATGGCCAAAGCACGCAGTGACTCTTGGGGTGAAACGGAGAACAATACGACAAGTATAAGTTGTGACCACGACCTCAATTAACACACCTCCTCCACAAGCCCTGATCGACAATTGAGTTCAGCGCTTGAAAACATCTTACTTGTGCTACTGTCTGATAGCTGCAGCCTCCTGCAAGATCTTGTCCCGCTGCCCTTGCACAACAACTCCAGCCTTGCGGAGCATTTGTTCGTCCATCTCGAGCACCTGGTTCAAGCTGTATCCGGCTGCAGCTAGTTTCTGTGCAGGCAAGAAGACGGGGGAGTGCACAGCGCTTTCATTAAAATTGAGGTTTATTCAGGAGGGCGCCAGTAAGCATAACTTTTGGACAGCACGTGTCAAATCGATTTAAAGTTATATATTCGAAATCCTCTTGTCAAGAGCTGTCGATTGATAATGTATGGGTCGAATCCAAGGGGGGGGGGTATGGGGGGGTCCGAGTTTTTTGAACCCCCCTGTGCCCCCCCTCCAAAAATTTACTGGGCCACTCCTACGAAATTTAAATATATTAGCGGAATCCTCAGCTCAAGCCCAGTCGATTGGCACCCTTTTTTTTTAGCAAATTGAGTCACGGGGGGGGATCTGTGGGCATGTCCAAAAGTCAGAAGCACACGCGCTCGGGTGCAGGCCGCGGGGTGAGTCAAGCCAATGGAGCAGCAATTCACCCCAAACTTACAGAATTGTGCCAGCATGAGATAGTGGAATTCCAGAGGGGGTCAACTGAGCAAACGTCCTGAAATGTGACTTTTTTGATGCAAATTATGTTTGAATGATATAACTAGATGGTTCATGAAGTTTGGGGCCAAAAGGACCACCCCAGTGGTCTGGACAGAAATACAGTTCGAATTTTGGCACTGAGTTTCCACACTACATGCCACCACGCCCCAACCAGGGCCTCTTTTCATCCCAAAACAAGACAGGAGGACTTCCTTTATGATACCAAATTATCCTGGGGTTTGAAAAGTATATTTGGTGAAGGTTGGTTTTCCACCTTTTTGGCACCCCTTTTGCTGATTTTCTCTGAAGGAAATGGGCCAAAATGGAGTATCTGGCCAAGTACTGCTCCGTTTTGCCCCATTTTTGTTGCAGTGATATTTTTTATTGAAATGTAGACGATTCATATAAAAATGACACAAATCAGGTCAGTGGGTGGTGAGATATGAGAGAATGGTGGTGAAAAATAGGGTTCATGCCGTGGGCAATTAGACATGTGCGCCGCAACTGGCAGTTTTCAAGCTCAGGTGTAGCCAAAACACCTCTGGGTACCAAGATTAGAAACTGCCAGCTCCGGCGCACATACTCAATTCACATTTCAAAAGTACCCCTTTTTAGGGCCTCAGATGACCCCCTCTGGTGGAATTCTGAAGAAATGGAAGCAATGTGGGACTGTGCAAGCCAGTTATGGGTGCCTGGTAGGTCACATGTGCATGGGCATCCGTATCTCAGTTGTTGCCCCATAACTCTGCAACACTTCAATCTCAGGTCTTGATGAATATGCAGATGGATGCCTATTTGAAAAAGGAGCAGATTGGTACCCTTTTTGTCCTGGTGGGGGCACCGGAAGGGGAGTTTAGGAGGGGGGGGGGGGCAGGGGGTTCCAGCCCAAAAATCATACGTGCCTATCCAAGGATTTTTTTCTGGCACCTCCTGTTTTATTTTGTTTTTTGCAGAAACACAGGGGAGAGAGGGATGTTTGAAGAAAGAGGGGTTCCCGCTCAGCACGAGCCAGCAATCTGATAAGTACTCGTGCAAGCCACGCTTGCAAAATAGACTCTTCATGCTCTCACTTTTATCCTGCATACCTTTATCTACTACTACGCATACCTTTATCTACTATCTACTATTCTATCCACCGCTGACGTAAAACCAGACGCAGTATAGCACGTGCTGCTTCCATTTGTACGTACCTTTCCGCAATACTCAAGTCCCAAGCTCGCACAAAATTTCAGGACGTCGCTTTGTGCCTGAGCAGTCGGGTCAAACCCATTCCTTCCTTGATTTGATGTTCGCTGAAACTGCTGTTCATCTGCCTGCTGCTGCTGTTGCTGTTGCTGCTGCTTTTGAAGCTTTTCTTGGTGTGCCTCATAGTTCTTTTGGGTCAGCGCCTGGAAGATAACGTATGCGTAAGAGACGAGGAGGTGTATATATATATTTATATCCAACAAACATTGCTGCACAGCACCAAACAGCTAAGATTTGCACGTGCTAGAATCGCAGCACCCACGCGTGCATGCATGTTCATGCGTGTGTTGCGCATGCAGGCGCAGCCCTAAATGCAGATAGGAGAAGCTTTGCACACCTTGTCACAATGCAAATGGACCTTCTGCAGCATCTTGTCACGCTCGAAGGGCTTGAGCAAGAAGTCGGAGGCCCCCGCTTCTTTGCACCGTTCGAAAGCCTCAGAGCCAGCACCCATGGCCGTGCACATGACGATGGGCATGGGGGTATCCCCAAACATGGCCCGCAGCTTTCTGCATATCTGTTTGGATAGGAGGGAGGGAAAGAACACGCAGTCAGCCACATGAGAAACTTCACAGTGCCCTCTCATAGTAACCCTTGAAAAGCCTCAAAATACGCATTTGGGGGGCGCGTGTTTGCCCCAGCCTCCTCACCTCATCCCCCGAGTCTCCTACATTCATCTGATAGTCCAGGAATATGAAGTCCGGCCAAGTGGCCTCGCCCTCCAAGAACTCATGGGCTTCCTCGCCGTCCTGGGCCGACACCACCTGAACAAGGTGATTAGATTCCCATCGTTCAAAACACGCTTCGAATGAGTATCCGATTTGGGCTGGGTCCGAAAGTTAAGTCAGACCGGCACAATCCAAAACCTACCCTCCAGCCCTCCGGAGAGAGCAGCTGTTCGATCACCAGAAGATTGACAGCATCATCATCGATGCTCAGAATGCACAGCTGCTTGTGGACGTCGATATGCTTAGGCTTCGCCATTTGCACCCCACATTCGGAAAATATTGCGTAATTGCTTTTTATAAAATCGAGTACGTTTTGGGTTTAAACAACAGGTACACGCACATGCACACGCACACGCACACATGCACACGCACACGCACACGCACACGCACACGCACACGCACACGCACACGCACACGCACACGCACACGCACACGCACACGCACACGCACACGCACACACACGCA
>Ga0307968_1003954_pt1 | contig 12190 bp, 17 predicted proteins | sample OrgLakmetagen650_FD_201834 | JGI IMG/M metagenome (GOLD analysis project Ga0307968, IMG submission 201834) | Saline water microbial communities from Organic Lake, Antarctica - #650 | ecosystem: Environmental > Aquatic > Non-marine Saline and Alkaline > Saline | place: Antarctica: Organic Lake... | reverse complement strand
TGCCTGCTTGGGTGCCGCCATGCAGATCACACACAATATCACCCCCACACACATACACACACACATACATACACATATGCATATACACACACATATACAAACACACACCTTGAGCCTGCACCTGCTTGGGTGCCGCCATGCAGATCACACATACATACACACACATACATTGAAACCGTGCCTGCTTGGGTGCCGCCACGCAGATCACACACAAAATTACACAAACACACACCCATATACACACTACACACACACCTTGAGCCCGCACAGCTTGGGTGCCGCCATGCAGATCACACACATCCTTACTCAACACACACTCATACACACACACACACACTACACACACACCTTGAGCCCGCACTGCTTGGGTACCGCCATGCAGATCACACACAAAATTACACAAACACACACTCATATACACACACACACCTTGAGCCCGCACTGCTTGGGTGCCGCCATGCAGATCACACACATCCTTACTCAAAAACACACACACACACTACACACACACACACACACTACACACACACACACACACACACTACACACACACACCTTGAGCCCGCACTGCTTGGGTACCGCCATGCAGATCACACACATCAAGTCGTCTTCCATATCATCCCTCACTGCCCTATCCCTCAGGCTCTGACGAGGCTGTGCGTTGAAAGGCGGGCTCACTCCTCCTCCTGCTGCTGCTGCTGCTGCTGCTGCTGCTGCTGTAGCCGATGGTGGTGGTGGTGGTGCTGCTGCTGCTGCTGGTGGTGCTACTGTAGCCGATGGTGGTGGTGGTGCTGCTGCTGCTGGTGCTGCTGCAGTAGCCGATGGTAGTGGCGGTGGTGCTGCTGCAGTTGTCAGAGGGGGTGCGGACGGGCCTCCTCTCATCCATGGGTTCATAGCAGGGGGGAGGGCAGGGGTCAATGGTGCGGGTGGTGTGTGTGCGGGTGGTGGGTGTGCGGGTTGTGCCACGAGTGAAGATGACGGTGCTGCTGCTGCTGCTGCTGCTGCTGCTGCTGGTGGTGGTGGTGGCGTTATTGCTCCTGCTCCTGCTGCTGCTGCTGCTGCTGCTGCTGCTGCTGCTGTCAGGGGTGGTGTAAGCAGGCCGCCTCTTGACCAAGGGTTCACCGGAGGAGGGAGTGTGGGTTTCGGAGGGGGCCCGCGAGGGTTATTGAAAGGGGCGCTGTCTACCAAAGAAGAAGCAGAGGGCCTTGCACCTCCTGCTGCTGCTGCTGCTGCTGCTGCTGCTGCTGCTGGTGCTGGCGCTGCTGGTGCTGGCGCTGCTGCGCCCCTGACAGGTGCAGTTGCTGCTGCTGCTGCTGCTGGTGCTGCTAGAGCTGGCGCTGCTGCGCCCCTGACTCCAGTTGCTGCTGCACCTGCACCTGCTGCTCTGATCGCCCCACCCCCTGCATGGCCTCCGCGGGTGTGGGTGTGCGTACTCACATGCCTAGTTGTAGACCCACGTGGGTGAGCACCTGACGATGAAGGCAGCCCCGCCGCTCCCACCCCCAGCTGGCGTGCGGTTGCTGCGCTGCGTGCAGCGTGCCGAGAGTTGGCTGTTGTTGTTGGGGCGGCAGCGCACGATGAGGAGGCGTCGTCGTGGTGTGTGTCGATGTTGGTGGCGAAAAAATGGAAAGTGGGGGCGCGTTTGGGGGGCTCCAAAGTCAGCAGCCGCTCCTCTTGTTGTCGTTTGTGCAGCAGCTGCCGCAGCGCCGCCTCCTCACGTTCCTGTGGATTGTGTGTGAATGTATGTGTGGGCTTGTGCGCGTGTTGCACGTGTTTGCGCTCCTGTGGAGTGTGTGTACTTATGTGTGTGTGTGTGCACTTATGTGTGTGTGAATGTATGTGTGTGAGCTTGTGCACGTGTTCGCACTCCTGAGGATGTGTGTACTTATGTGAATGTGTGGAATTGTGTGTGTATGTGTGTGTGCTTGTGCACGTATTTGCGCTCCTGTGGAGTGTGTGTACTTATGTGTGTGCGGATATATGTGTGTATGTGTGTGCTTGTGCACGTGTTTGCGCTCCTGTGGATGTGTGTATTTATGTGAATGTGTGGAATTGTGTGTGTATGTGTGTGTGCTTGTGCACATATTTGCGCTCCTGTGGAGTGTGTGTACTTATGTGTGTGCGGATGCATGTATGTGTGTGTGCTTGTGCACTTGTGTGTGTGAATGTATGTGTGTGTGAATGTATGTGTGTGTGTGCTTGTGCAAGTGTTCGCGATCCCGTGCATGTGTGTACTTATGTGAATGTGTGGAATTGTGTGTGTATGTGTGTGTGCTTGTGCACATATTTGCGCTCCTGTGGAGTGTGTGTACTTATGTGTGTGCGGATATATGTGTGTGTGTGTGCTTGTGCACGTGTTTGCGCTCCTGTGGATGTGTGTATTTATGTGAATGTGTGGAATTGTGTGTGTGTGTGTGTGTACTTATGTGAATGTGTGGAATTGTGTGTGTGTGTGTGCTTGTGCGCATGTTTGCGCTCCTGTGGAATGTGTGCACTTATGTCTGTGTATGTGTGCGCTTGTGCGCGCGTGTGTGCTTGTGCACGTGCGTGAGTGTGTGTGTGTGTGCGTGTGTGTGTGTGTGTGTGCGTGTGTCCACGTGCATAGCGTGCACATGCATGTGTGTGTCCGTGCACGTGCATGCGTGTATGCTTGTGTATGTATGTGCGTGTGTGTGTTTCTGTCTGCGTCCGTGTGTATATACGTGCATGTGCATGCCCGAACATGTGTGTGTATGTGTGTGTGTGTACGCACGCCAGCAACTGCACCTGCATGCGCTGCTGCTCCTCCTGCTGCTGCTGCTGCTGCGCTGCTTCTTTCTCCCTTGCAATCCTCTCCACGCAACGCAGCAGCTCCTGCTCCTCTTCATGCTGCAGCCACAGCAGCCGCTGCTTCTCTTCCTCCTCCTGCTGCTGCTGCTGCTGCTGCTGCTGCTGAACACGCTCGGCCTGCTCCACCTGCGGCTGCTGCTGCTGCTGCTGTTGCTGCAAGAATTGCTGGTGGAGGGGCTGCTGCTGCTGCTGCTGCTGCTGCTGCTGCAAGAACTGTTGGTGGAGGGGCTGCTGCTGAGGGTGGTGCTGATGCGACAGCTGCTGCTGGTGGTGGTGTTGGTGGTGAGGTTGCGTGAGGGGTCTGGCCAGCAGGGAGTTCCCACGCCTGTGTATGGAAGTGTGCGTGTGTGTGTGTGTGTGTGAACCTGTGTGTGCACGTAAGTGTGGTTGCGTGAGTGCGTGTGTGTGTGCATGTGTGAATGTTCTGGATGCAAGCTTACATGCTTTCTGGCTAAGTGGGCACATGCTTGGCACAATCAAACTTGCATGCATCACACTCTGTATGGTGAGTGGTTGCTGAACCAAAACATGCGGCTCTCCATCACCAATAATCTTTTTTCTTTGCTTGCCTTGCTCCTGCTAATATCCCTTTTTTCTTTGCTTGCCTTGCTCCTGCTAATATCCCTTTTTTCTTTGCTTTTCATCACCACGCCTTGTACCGTTGTCGGCTGTCATTTACTTTGCTTAGGCTCTTGCCTAGCAAGGGGGGTTGTGCTACAATTCTTTGTACAGACCCACCACCGGCTACTTTCAGCATTTTGGCACTTCTATAACCAATGCTTATTCAACTCATTTCGTCCCTTTTTTCTTTGCTTGCCTTGCTCCTGCTAATAGCCCTTTTTTCTTTGCGTGCCTTGCTCCTGCTAATAGCCCCTTTTTTCTTTGCTTTCCATCACCAATATCCCTTTTTTCTTTGCTTGCCTTCCTCCTACTAATAGCCCTTTTTCTTTGCTTGCCTTGCTCCTGCTAATAGCCCTTTTTTCTTTGCTTGCCTTGCTCCTGCTAATAGACCCTTTTCTTTGCTTGCCTTGCTCCTGCTAATAGACCCTTTTTTCCTTCTCCCTAAATAAAACCTCTTCAATGTTTGACTGTTTACACGCATGCACCCACACCCACACCCACACTCACGTCCACAACCAGACCCACACCTACACCCACACTCTCACACTCACACACTCACACACTCTCACACACCCATGCACGCACGCACACACACCCATGCACGCACACACACGCACATCCACAGAGGCACACACACACTCAGTCGCACGCACGCACGCACGCACGCACGCACGCACACACACACACATTCACACACGCACGCACGCACACAAACACCCACACCCACACACCTGCCCTCCTCCCCTTGCTCTTGCGCAAGCAGCAGCTCCAGCAGCTGTGACTCCTCGTCCACTTCTTCCTCATGCAAATACTCTTGGAGGTAGGCGCTCTGCTGCTGTTGCTGCTGCTGCTGTTGTTGTAGCTGCTGTGCTGCTGCCTCTCGCTCTTGCTGCTGCGTATGTGCGGCCAGACGTTGCGCCGCTGCCTCCTCCTCTTCCGCTGTGTGTTTGCACGTGTGTGTATATGTGTGTGTGAGTGCACGTGCGTATATATATGTGCATGCGAGCATGCGCGTGTGTATGTGCGTGTGTGCGAGTGTGCTTATGTGCATGCTTGTGTGTGTATGTGTGTATGTGTGTGCGTGTGTGTGTGTGCGTGTGTGTTTATGTGTGTGTGAGTATGTCTGTGCGTACAAGTGTGTGTGCATGGGTGGTGTGTGAGAGTGTCATCGCTCACCAGCATTTTAGCTTCCTATTTCTGCTGCTGCTACACGACACACACACACGCCTGTTGGCTCTCCTGGATACTAACACTCTTGCCTGACGAGCAAAATGAAAACCTACCAGCCCCACACCCTCTGTCACCTCTCACACCCTCACACCTTTTTCCCCTCTCACTCAAATACAATCTGCGCTGGCAGAAACACGGGCCTTTGCACACAAACAGGAAAAACGCCCCTTAGATGCATGACTTCATGCATGCACCTACTACCAAACACGCACCCACACCCCCAAAACACACCCCAGCCATCCTGCACGCCCCCTCATGCTGCAAGCGTAAGATGTTCACTTTCTGCCTTTCGTCAGACCAGCACACGCCCCCTCTATAAGCTGCAAGCATAAGGTGTGTAAATTGTTGCCTCTATGGTGCTTAATTTGCTGCCATTTGTAAGACCAGCACACGCCCCCTCTATAAGCTGCAAGCATAAGGTGTTTAAATTCCTGCCTCTACGGTGCTAAATTTGCTGCCTTCTGTAAGACCAGCACACGCCCCCTCTATAAGCTGCAAGCATAAGGTGTTTAAATTCCTGCCTCTACGGTGCTTAATTTGCTGCCTTCTGTAAGACCAGCACACGCCCCCTCTTTATGCTGCAAGCATAAGGTGTTTATATTGCTGCCTCTACAAAAAAAAGGAGCACCTGGGAGGTCCTGTAGGCCCTCGCACAATGCTTGATTTGCTGCCTTTTGTAAGACCAGCACACGCCCCCTCTTCATGCTGCAAGCATAAGGCTTTGCATCTGCTGCCCATGTCCCGCCCCAAGGCATCTCAAGAACAGAAAAGAAAAACTGCGCAGGCAGCAAAACACTCCCTGCCTCAATTAAAGAAAAGGAAACACGCCATGTGGCCCGAAGTGCCGTGAGTCTCCCCACCAAAGGCATCTCAAATTTCAAAGATAACTAACTTTTCAAAGCTAACTAACTGCCCGTCCCTTACCCGCCAGCTGTCGTAGCCTTGCTTCTTCCCTTCTATGATGTTGCTGCTGCTGTTGCTGTTGCTGCTCTTCTTGCTGCCGTTGGTTTGGAGCAGCAGACCCTGCGGTTGACGGTGCCGGAACCTGACCTGCTACCTCCTCCGCCAGGCGCCGCTGTGTGGCTTCTTCCTGTGTGTGAGTGTGTGTGTATGTGCCTGTTTGTGTATGCATAAGTGTGTATGCACATGCGTGTGTGAGTAATTATGTATGCATGCGCATGTGTGAGTATGTGAGTATACATGTATGTACGCATGCGTGCTCATTTGTACGCATGTGTACGCGTGAGTCTAAGAGTGCCTGTGTTTTTGGTGACACTTTTCCAACTGACCACCTGGAACAATGCATGTACATTTCACCTGAACACATTTCGCCTGAACACATTTCACCAGAACGGACCACCTGAAGCAACACATTTCACCTGAACACAACTCACCTGAACACATTCCACCAGAACTGACCACCTGAAGCAACACATTTCACCTGAACACATTTCACCAGAACGGATTACCTGAAGCAACACATTTCACCTGAACACATTTCACCTGAACACAATTCACCTGTACACATTTCACCCTCTCAACACACACTAAGGCCACATCATATCAGGCTTGTGCGACAGCGCCGTACTAGAGCGATTTTGACCGTGTTTACGGCACCGTACTGAATTACGCCGTATCATACTGAAATAAGACGGTGGAGTTGACTAGTACGATACTAAACACGACTAGTATGATACTTTTCACCAGTAACAAGACATGTAGGGTGTGTCAGAATCATTATGATATATATATACGGTGTATGTATAGGGTTGGCCAGAGCCGTATATATGCACCGTATATGACCGTATTTATGGTGATTTCCTTGCGTAAAATACCGTATATACACCGTATAGATATGGTTTTGGCCAACCCTGTGTATGTACGGTATTTCTGGCAGGGATTTCACCAAATATACTGTTATATACGGTGTATGTACGGTATTTCTGGCAGGGATTTCACCAAATATACGGTCATATACGGTGCATATATACGGTTCTGGCCAACCCGAATGATATGAAATATGAATTATACCCTGGCATTATTTTTAGGGTTGGCCAGAACCCTATATATAGGGTTTATATACGGTATGTTTGGCAGGGAAATCACCAAATATACGGTCATATGCGGTATATATATACGGTTCTGGCCAACCCTAATGATATGAAATATGAATTATACCCTGGCATTATTTTTCCTACATTATTTGTCACTCTATAACTCCTGCGTCAAAAGTTCAAAACCAATCTCTCACCTCGGCCATTTGTCGCCACACGGCGGCATCCTCCTGCGTGTGTGTGTGTGTGTTTGTGTGTGTGTGAGTGTGTGTGTGTGTGTGTGGCTCTGTGTGTGTGATTGTGTGTATGGTTGTGTGTGTGCACACACGCATAAGCTAGCAGCTTTTTGCAGTGTAATGAGCTTGCCTCGACATTTCCTTTTTGAATTTAGGGCTACATACACCCACGCGTTCACGCACACACACATGCACAAAGGCACACATACGTACGCACTCATGAACACGCTCACAAACTCACATTGCATGCACATACGCAAGCGCACAAACACAACAGCACACAATCACGCACACACACACACACACACACACACGCACACACGCACACACACACACACATGCAAACCACTCACTTAAAACGCACATGTGCAAAATATTATATTAGATCGACTTGCACTGTAACCTGCTGCCACTGCATCCACACCAAACGCGCACAAAAGCAGAGCGCAGAATACGAAAAACCGTGCAGTAAAAAAAAAACTGACAATTACCATTACCGGTCGTCCCCACGCCAAAAGTCACCCCAGACAGTGCCAATTAGCAATTCACCCAATTCAAAGCCCCCTATACCTCATCTGAATGCAAGATACTTGAAGTTATGTCCAAACCATTGACATTTGCTGGAAGTTTGGCATTCTGGGGAGTTCTGTGGGGCCCGGTGCGTAATTTGCACCCACTGTGGCAGGGAAAAGGTGCATTTCTGAAGTTGCTTTGATCGACCTCTACTTCAGGATATAAGCAAAATACCGTCCCTTTGCCTCTTCCTCTTGCAGCTCCTTGAGCTGCCTCTCCCTCTGCAGCTTCTCACGGTCCCTATGCTGAGCAGCCAGCCTTTCAGCGGGGAGTGAGGCTTCAAGAACCCGGCCAGGGGGTTCACACTGGCGCGCTTGGAGCTCATTTCGATTTTCACCCCTCAAAACCACTATAAATCTCTTCAATTTAGTTTGGAGAGGCCTCCAAAAATTAATAAAAATTTCCGTTTTCTGGCCAAATAATCTATTAATTTCCGAAGTGATCGTGAACGGACGGTAAATGTATTATGACAATGCAGTTGTGTCGAGTCTGGGGCAGGGGTACTGGGAATGCCGGCGAGTGGGAGGCACTCACACAAGAGACACAGGGGAAAAGGAGAAAAATCTGTAGCTCAATACCCGCTTTGAGTTTCAGCCTGGTTTTTGCTCTCAGAGTTGCGGACCAATACGAAGAATATCAATAAAGTTAAATGGGACCAATTGATGGCCTGGTTAAATTTTGGTGCAAATTTGTGTAGCATGACATGCAAGCAATTTTGGCTGGAGCTTTTTTTGGCCCCATTTCACACCCTCACATTGTACACCAAAGTTGTTTTGGCCCCATTTCACACCCTCACATTGTACACCAGAGTTGCGGACCAAATTATCAAGGATGATTAAACTCAGAGGGGTGATATGGCTGGTTTAGGCTTGTTGGCATTGTTTGGCCGGCGAGGGGGGGGGAGGTGCATGGGGACGACCTTACCTGTTGCCACAGAAGCATTGCATCCGGATCTTCCATCCAACGCGACTGATCACCCTCTTCCTCTTCCTCTGCCTGCTGCTCCTGCTGCTGCTGCTGTTGCTGCTGCTGCGGTCTTTCAGCACCTGTGTCTGTCGCCAGCTGTCGTGAAGGATTTTGCCGCTGATCAGGCCGCGTGGTTGCGGCTGTGCCTGCTCCCTTTCCACCTGATGTTGTAGGCTCCTTGCTCACCTGCGTGTGTGTGTGTGTGTGGTGTGTGTCTGATGCTTTAGGTTCCTTGCTCACCTGCGTGTGTGTGTGTGTGTGTGCGTGTGTGTGTGCATCGTGCATGTGTGTATGCATGTGCATGTGTGTGCATGCGCATGACAAGCAAGCTCAAAACAAGGGGGGCTCGTCATGCAGCATGGCCACACACGCACACGCACACTCAAAAGAATTGCAATTCCAAATGTACATGCCACAGACATTCTCACGCCTTTCTTACAGCCCAATTTCATTTCAGATCACAAGCTGTGTGTGTGCATGTGTGTGTATGTGTATGTGTATATGTGTGTGCATGTGTGTGTATGTGTATATGTGTGTGTGCATGTGTGTGTGTGCGTGCGTGTGTGTATGTGTGTGTGTGTGTGGGGGGGGGGGGGGTCATCTGATAACGGAACGCACCCTTTGGCCCCTCTCATACGCGCGCCTTGTGGCCCTAACATTATGGTCATATATTGGGTTGGCCAGAACCATGTATAAAACGGTGTACACATAGCATTTTTGGCAGGGAAACTACCAAATATACCAGAGGGGGCTAACTGAGGCCCAAAATGGGCAAGTTTGTATATGCTCTTTGGCTTTTAAGCGACCAAATTGGCAAGCGCCAAGTTTTACATAATATGAATCTGTGAATGGATGAAAAATTTGGTGCTTGCCAATTTGGGGGTGTGTGCTCAATTTGATGTGGCGTGCAGGCCATTTTTTACCACAAATTACTCATACCAGATCACCCACTGCACCAATCTGGAATATTGTTAATGTTAAAGAATATGTTTTAGGAGAGAATATCATTGCAACAAAAATGAAAGAAGACGACTGAGTGGTTGGTGTTTTATGGAGGATTTGAGCCATTTTCCCAAGGAAATCACCACGTTAGGGTTTAAATGCACCATGTGTGCTTAACCCAGTCTACATCAGCACGCAAAGCGACCCACATAAAACCGGGCACATGCTCGGGTAGCTCTCAATGCCAGCTACACTTCGGTACTCAAATGGTGTCGATCGGATGAAGTGGCTGTGAGTGGCTGCCTTCTGAATGCAGAAATGCGCATTTTCAGGCAGTTCCTCAGTTAGCCCCCTCTGCAAATATACAGTCATATACAGTTCTGGCCAACCCTACTCATATTCCTTGTCGCTATTCCCAAGTACCTGTTTTGCATCCCTATTCATTAAACTGAACATAAATATCCACGCACCTTGTCAGCCCTTTCAAGAGCCCGTCTTGCAGCTCGAGCTTCTAGCTGCATCTGTCGCTGCTGCGATGCCTCCAGCTCTTTCATTGCCTTGGCCGCCTGCTCATTGGCCTGTGTGGTTTGTGATCAGATTTACTAAAAAATTTTGCTAATCAAATACGCTAAACAGAGTTTCAACAAAAGTTAAATATTACTCCACAGAATCCTGCTGCGCAAACACACTAAAATTTGAACAGAACAATACTGGATGCGACCCAAAAATCAGGAATGCACGTAACATATGCAGCCGAAAAATAACAGAACAACAACAAGCTTTGTCTTTCCCTCTGTGAACTATTTGCTTTCTACGAGCAGGCTAGCAGTCGCACTTCTTGACTGACTGAAAGCCTTTCTAGCTTGTAAATAGAAAAAGAGTAGGGTTGGTCAGCACCATATATATATATATATATATATATATATACGGTGTACATACGGTATTTTTGGCAGGGAAACCATCGAATATACCACGAATATACGGTCATATACGGGGTATATATACGGTTCTGGCCAACCCTAAAAAAGGGCAGCGGGTGTTCTATTCTCTTTTGTAAACCTTGTTTACCATAAAGAAACAGAGTAGGGCATACCCAGTCATTTCTGACCTGGCCAAGACCAGCCATACATATACAGTAAACATAAGGTGGCTCCGTTTCCTTAGTTAATGCGGGGAGTGAATTTTTACTGCCAGCTTTTTCTTTCCTTTTTTCTTAGCGCAAAAATGAAAATTTAAGCAGTATGATTAATGGATTTGTGATTCAGGAGCTGGAATTGTGCCGTTCAATTCAGGGGATGAATATGTGCCATTCGATTCCCTTGAATATGTGCCATTTATATGGGGGGATGAATATGTGCCATTCGATTCCCTTGGATATGTGCCATTCAAAATAGGGGCTGGATATGTGACACTCGATTCCCTTGAATATGTGCCGTTCGAAATAGGGGCTGGATATGTGCCATTAAGTTCCCTTGGACTCGTGCCATTTAATCCCTTTCCAGAAAAAAAGGCCAATATATGGTCTCTGGATTTCCAACTTTTCATTTTCCAACTCTTTCAACATCAAGTCTGATCAAGTCTGATCATCTCTCTCAACATCATCTCTTTCAACATCATTTCGTTCAACATCAACTCTTTCAACATCATCTCTTTCAACATCAACTCTTTCAACATCATCTCTTTCAACATCAACTCTTTCAACATCAACTCTTTCAACATCATCTCTTTCAACATCATCTCTTTCAACATCATCTCTTTCAACATCAAGTCTGATTATCACCGTGGGTTGTGAGGGTAGAGAGCCGTGGGCTGAAATGAAAACATTTAAAGATGAGGTTTCTAACAGACGTAATTTTCCCCTTGCTGCTCTTTTTCTATTTACAACGCTTGCTCTGGATTTCCTCACCTGCTGCTCTTTTTCTCATTACAACACTTCTTCTGATATTCTCACCCGCTGCTCTTTTTCTATTTACAGAGTTTCTCCTGATATTCTTACCCACTGCTCTTTTTCTATTTACAACGTTTCTCCTAATATTCTTACCCGCTGCTCTTTTTCTATTTACAACGTTTGTTCTAAAATTCCTCACCTGCTGTTCTTTTTCGCGGCCCTTTTTCAGAGCCTTAGCGCTGCGCTTCTTCTCTCGCTTTGCCTCTTCCTTTTCTGCCTCCTCTTTCTGTGTGGGCATGTGTGTGCTTGTGTGTGTATGTGTGCGTGTGTGTGTATGTATGTGTGAGTGTGTGTGTGTGTGCACACATGCGTGAGCATACTTAGAATTGGCCATACTTCTCAGATGGCATGCACATTAATTGAGCTAGGACACACAGACACACACACACGCACACCCACACTCAAACACGCACATACACACACACACACTCATAAACGCACACACACGCGCACACACACACGCACACATACTCACCTCAATTTGCAAGATATCAGACTCTGCCTGCAGTGCACAATCTGATGCATGCTTTATGGCAAGCTCACTAATCTTGGCCTGTGCGTGTGTGCATGTGTGTCAAAGTGAGAGAGGTAGAGGTAGAGGTAGAGGTAGAGGTAGAGGTAGAGGTAGAGGTAGAGGTAGAGGTAGAGAGAGGTAGAGAGAGGTAGAGAGAGAGAGGTAGAGAGAGAGGTAGAGAGGTAGAGAGAGAGAGAGAGAGAGAGAGAGAGAGAGAGAGAGAGAGAGAGAGAGTGAGAGAGAGTGTGTGTGTGTTTGTGTGTGGTGTGTGTGTGTG
>Ga0307968_1003952_pt1 | contig 12204 bp, 13 predicted proteins | sample OrgLakmetagen650_FD_201834 | JGI IMG/M metagenome (GOLD analysis project Ga0307968, IMG submission 201834) | Saline water microbial communities from Organic Lake, Antarctica - #650 | ecosystem: Environmental > Aquatic > Non-marine Saline and Alkaline > Saline | place: Antarctica: Organic Lake... | reverse complement strand
CAATCTTGAAGTGCAGGTACGTGCAGATGTGTTGTGAGTCCATGCAGGGGAGGAGCAGTACAAGGCACGGATGCATGGCCTTGAAGAGCAGGTACGTGCAGATGTGTTGTGAGTCCATGCAGGGGCAGTACACGGCACGACTGCGCAATCTTGAAGTGCAGGTACATGCAGATGCGTTGTGAGTCCATGCAGGGGAGGAGCAGTACAAGGCACGGATGCATGGCCTTGAAGTGCAGGTACATGCAAATGTGTAAATAAAGATGAGTCCATGCAGGGGAGGAGCAGTACAAGGCACGACTGCGTGGCCTTGAAGTGCAGGTACGTGCAGATGTGTTGTGAGTCCATGCAGGGGAGGGGCAGTACAAGGCACGGCTGCATGGCCTCAAAGTGCAGGAGCGTGTTGAGGTGCTATGATGTGTGTAGGTAGTAGTGATGTGTAGGTAGTAGGTAGTAATGATGTGTGTAGGTAGTAGTGATGTGTGTAGGTAGTAGGTACAAGTGTTCACAACCTTGAGGTGCAAGTACATGCAGGCGTGCTATGAATGTGAATTGACCCTGAGTGGTATGAATTTGAATTGACCCTGAGTGGTATGGATTGAATGTGCTATGAATGTGAATTGAACCTGAGTGGTATGATTGTGAATTGACTATGAATGGTATGATTTTGAATTGACACTGAGAGGTATGAATGCGACCCTGAGTGCTATGGATGTGAATTGATCCTGAGTGCTATTCATGTACATGGATCCCTGCATGCGTACTAAAGATGAATCTTGCGCAGGCGTGTGAGGACTCTATGCATGTCTAGAATGTGTGAGGGGCAATATGTAGGGTTGGCCAAAATTGTATATGCACACCGTATATGACCGTATGTATGGTGATTTATTTGCTTTGAATACCGTACATACACCGTATATACGTACATCTGTATGGTTCTGGCCAACCCTAGCCATATGCAAGGGGAGTGATGACGCACACCACTAGTTTTGCTTCTTGTGTGCTGCACGCACCACAGGCAATCAATCACTTAGGAACCCACGCACTTGCACACACGCACAACATCCGCATGACATCTGTAGGTGCACCAGCTGAAAGACGACAACAACATCCTACGGCGCGAGCGTGATCAAGCAGAGACTCGTGCGCGGGGAGCAGAGCGCAAGCTGAAGGCACAAGCAGCAGCATCAGGAGGAGGAGGAGGAGGAGGAGGAGGAGGAGGCGGGGCGGCAGTAGGAAGTGAAGTCAATGGTGTGGGAAATGCGGCTGTTGTACAAAACGAGAGGCAGGAAGGAAAACGTGGTAAAGCGCCTGCCGGGCCTGACTCGGATGATGACTTTTAAAAGCTTTAGTGGAATGGCCGAAGGGTGAGGAGCAGGTCTTTCAGAGCAGCTGCTACATGTCAGCAAGAGTGACGGATTGAAAAGACTGACGTGATGTGTGTGAAGTGCTTATGCCGTCATTATTTAAAGACACTTTCATCCTAAACGTGCACAGGACATTAAAGCGCGCACCACATAAGTCTAGGTTCGGTACGCGTCATTGTGTTATTGGTGCGAATTTTGAGTTATTTTTGTGTTCTTGTGCTCATTTTAAAAGAAAACTGTGCCAAATTGACACGCAGGATGGAAAAATATACATTTGATCATGCGCAAAAGTGCCATTTTTTCACTGTTAACCAGGGCGTGGTTGTTGCATTCAATTTCAGTTATAGGAGCACTGACTGTCTGCACTAATATCTATTCAGTTGATTCATGTAGGTTACCGTGATCAGTGCAAAATGTGGCTTCCTATCCTAAATTGAATAAGGAAGGGGAGCCTTGATCATGCTGGCTGTTTTAAAATGTCGCTACCCGCAAAGTTCCTCTTTTCTGGGGAGGAGCAATATGACGGCCTGCACCAATGTCTTGCTTTGTTGGTTGGCTTGCAGGCTCTGGGGCCTTCTCTGAACAACGCAAGCAGCAGTTTCTTCTTTGTGCTGCATTGCAATTAGCTTAACGGCAAGAGTCGGACAAAAAGGCTGAGGTGCAATTCAGGCTCTGGGGCCTTCTCTGAACAACGCAAGCAACAGTTTCTTCTTGGTGCTGCATTGCAATCTGCTTAACGACGAAAAGCCTGTGCTAAATGCTGCCTGCATAGTAGTACTGTTCTATGTATACAAATATATGTATACATTCCTGAAGTTGTTAGGCAGCTTTAGCATTTACCAAAGATTCCTTGTACTGCACACTGTCAACCGACTTCATACAGTTGTAGGTAGCGTTACGTGGCTGAACGTTGGCACGCACGTTGTTGGTAGGCAATAAAGTGTTCATGTTTGCATTCAGTTTGGCGTTGCAGCAATTTGAGAAGGGAAGCTGCCGCTGAAGAGTTGCTTGAGCTCAGACAAAACAAGTACCTGCTCCTGGTGATCCGACAATCAAACTCTTACTGGCAGCCAAATATGGACATGCAGGAAATAAGAAGGGTATGTTCAGTTATAGCTCTTCTACTTGGTCATTAGATACATCAAAGCCACACAAGAACGTGCAGGACAACAACCGGCGTCCACAACCCACCTTATTCTGATTAAGTAAACTAGCTTTCGCGTACGTTAGAGAGCCGTGATCAGGAAAATATTTGCACTGGGTGTGACCAGTATCCTTAGCTTTACTTAATTCGTTTACTTCTTTGCCGTGCCCAATGAGTGGCAGCGACGAATCGTGTGACAGAGCAGTTAGTTGGTTGACAGTTGAGAGTTTCTGTTTTTCTTGTTTAATAAGCTGGACTGTGCCAGTCTTATTGACAACCTTTATCTTCTGGATAGGATAGTTTTGGTAATCAATTGACAACATGTGAGCATTTTAAGAGATACCATTAGAGGGGATTCTTAAGAGACCCTGTGTTGTGTAACGTCTCCGATTCTATTTGTTGGTTCGTTTATATTATCAAGGTGTAACAACAATGAGGCCGAGATGTCTATCTGAGTCATGGGTCCCAGCTCCGGGAAAAAGCAGCAGTGTGGCAGCAACGCAAAGTTGAGTAGACACAGAGTAGTAGACACATACATGTGTGCAGAGAGCGCACAAGGGCATGAGCCAGAGAACTGGTAAAAGCATTAGGGACCATTGCGATGCAAATAACTCACTCCTCTGCTGGATGGTTTTTCCACCTTGAAGGCCTTTCTGGTCCGGAGGCGTCTCAATTATCAATAAGACTCATTAGTAGATGTGCTGATGAGTCTTATTTTTTAATCTCTTCCAGCCTGCCTCTCTTGCTCCCTTTTTATTAATCAACTGTCAGTTCGTTTCAAACTCATAGTAGGGAGTTTGCTATCTCCTCTTGACCTATGTAATACGCCAACAACAAACTGGCCACTTATCCTGTTTCTGTCCTCGAAATCGTTACTTTCTTGACAGTGTTTGTGTGAAATGTATGAGTTTAGTTGGATGGCCACCTGCATCTTCACATTTTCAGTGCGTATGTCCTACATCAGCGGTCTAACTTGCCTTCTGAGTCTCGCTTTTTCAATTTAGCATGTTCTTTTCCACTGCGCCAATCCCCACATGACTTCTCTCCGCAGGAAATGCATCTCTGTTTTCCCAAACAGGAGCTCACGATGCGTTTACTTGCTTAAGCCAGAACAATAACAAGCTGTTTTTCCCTCCAGTAACTAATTGCGTTCTATGAGCAGGCTAGCAGTCGCACTTCTTGACTGATGGCCTTTTTTGGTAAACCTTGTAAACTTGAGTGCTTTTCTCTGTTGCTGGCTTAGACTAGCAGAAAAGCCCATCAGCCTAACAACGGCTGGCAGTTTGCTCCTTTGTGAACCCTTAAGTGGATCAAACTGGGCGTGCTATTCCGATGCAAAAGTTGACTACATATTTGAAGCATAGGATGAGAGGTGTTTGGAGAGACGCTGAGTTGGTGGACCCCAACACGCATAACAACAAACTGGCCACTTATCATTCTTGGTTTCTTGCCACCCCTTTTTTTTAGAAACGAGCGTACGCCGACTATTGTACCACTGTATCTCCATCTTAATCTGTCCAAACATATTATGCGCAATGCGCAATGTCAGTAGATTCCGCTTGCGTGCGCATACTTTGAAAGTTGAGGCAGCAGCGTGGGCTTGAAGATGGTACTCGCGTGTGTGACCAGTGTCCTGGTGAAGATGAACATGTTCAGAACATGGTGCATGCTCTTTTACTTTGCCAAGACCATCGAGTTTGTGAGCTGAGGAAACTGTTTTTCTTTCTGTTTACACCTTTTTTTGAGGACTTTTCAGCAGCCCAGTAGCCCTTTTTGCTGCAATAGGTCAACAACCAACTTGTTCATGATTTCCTTTCCCAGCAGAACACTAGACTTTCTTTTTTTCTTTCTGAGCTTATAGATTTATTTGTGACTGGCACACACTGGCACACACTGGCACACATCCTGAGACATATCGACAGCTTTCTCTCGTGCTCCTTGATGCTTTCTCTTCGCGCTTCTTCAAAACAAACGTTCTCTTTCTCTATAAACTTTTCTCTTCTACAAACATCAGTTTCTTGTTTCCTCTAGCTTCTGTTTCTTTTGTTTAGCCAGGTGTAGTTTCAGGCTTTTTCCAAACTTCCGCTGAGATGCCCTTTGAGGCATATATAGTGATGTAACCTTACCTTACCTTACCTTATAGATATATTTGTGACTGGCCGAGACCAGTCAGCAGCCGATCAGCCAAACAACCTGGCTGAAGGTCACCTCCCATTGTAACTATTAAGTGGACCAATTGGTTGCAACGGAGCCTTTTCCTCCCTTTTTCAGTGGGATGTTGTGAGGCTGTGCATCCATTGAGCGGTGCAGGAATCAACATCATCCTTCCCTGATTATATTATCAGCGTATGCTGCTGGCTGTGTCATCGCTACCAGCAGAGTCTTTTCTTTTCTTTTCCATCAGTTTGCTTATTCTTTCCGTTTCAGAGGACTCCCCATCACAAACGTGCATTCCTAAAACTCCACACGCAAGATGGCTGCAAGCTGTTTTTCCTAAATTGGCTAAGAAACAGCAGGAGGCGGAAATCCTTGGTCCCTAACCACATGCAATATTCCAAGCTGTGTCTCAATTAAGTCCGGTGTGTGCGTCGTCTGTCGTTTAACTGTGTTTTATTGAAGAAGGATGGAACACTAGGGAACTACAAACCTATTTTGTACGGCAATAATGCATACGCACACAAACACACACACCCACGTGTCCAAACATGTGCCTCACGCACCCGCACACGAGGCGACATGCAAGCCAGCAGCTATCCCAAGCCCTTGTCAGGAGTTATTTCAACCATCCCCACAGCTACGTCTGAACACAATTCATTCTACCACCACAACCACGCCAAGGGCAAGATATGAGCAAAGCAACACGTCATGCTTACAGCCTGCTGCAATCATGCCTAGAACAATAACATTGCATCTCTGTGTTCAACACCAGGTGCCTTGCTCAACGAGCTGCAGAAGCACGCATGAAGCTGAGCCGGCAGCGGTGTGGCATTCCTACTTAATTTTTCCTTGGGAAAAGATAGTCACACAAAAATTCACTCCTTACAAAAGGAAAAGGCCCCCCCTGGAAAACACCAACACCTGCAGAACTCCTCCACCATAGAGAGGAGAGTAAATAATGGGGAGGGCACACTTTATGGCGGATGCAAAGGGGCTTGACCGGACAAGGACATGCATATGAAACTAGGGAGACACGAGGGCAGTAATTAAAGTTGGAGCAGAAGCCCCATGTCACATGCCGCGCGCACGGACATGCCTCCTCAATTGAAGGCTGAGCACTGCTAGTGCACGATGGCCTTCAAAGGAGGGGCTTGCACTTGCCCCAAGTCGATCGCTGAGTCTAGTTCTTCATCGACCTCTCCTACCACAGCTCTGCAGAGCAGCACACAAATGTGCGCACAGTGAAAGCATGCCATGTGTGAATGAGCAAGAAAGCGCAGTGTGCGCATGCAGCATACCTGTACCAGCAGAAGGACTTTAATCTGCACCTGGGGCTCTAAGCTGGTAAATATAACAGATTTGCCCCATCCAAATCACCAACTCACACATTATCTCCTCGGATCAGGTACAATCCTAGGGCCAGTACTTCAACGCCAGACTTGGTGGAGAACACGCGTTCCTGGCAGTCTGCCAAGATGAGGTTGGTGGCCTGGTCGTAGCCCCTCAAAGCACCCTGTTCAGGCACGTCAGAGGGCTCTTGTTGGACTCGTATGCATGCATGCATGCACGCACATGCGGAAGCTGTACGAGGAAACATGTGGACATTTACACCCTTTGATGCACAACTGACTCATGTTCATCCTCAAAATTGCATGTCAAGACACGTACCTGCACATTCATGTGAGTATGGCGCATTTGAATGCAGGTACACATAGTAATGAACATGTACACATGTGCAAAGACAAGGAGAATATACAGCTGTCATCAGGCAAAGCGGGTGTGTCTTTCTGCGTACGGCAAGGCATGCATGTCATCCGTAGACGTGTGTGCACGTGTGTTCGTGTGTTCGTATGCTACACACCCACTTACCACTAAGTTGCGCCCATCGTTGGTGATGACTGCAATGGTTGCTGTGTGAGCAGCAAAAGAGGGAGCATGCAGAGGTGAGTCCTGTATACAACATGCAATCATACGCATGCTTTTCTCTCTGTCGTCAGGACCAGCCTGCACTTACTGTCAACCAAGTTGGCCAACCCCGTCTCACTGGCCATTGCAAGAAGAGCTGGACTGATCTACAAAATTTTACATACACAGGCACATGCCAATCAACTCGGGCAGTGTGTTACGGAAATAATTTATAATCAATCTGTTGTAGTATTGTGAATTGTCTACCGCAATTTAGTGGTCTGATATATAGTGGTCTGATACATAATAATCAATAATCAAAGTAAACATGCTTCAATCCAGAATCACCTCCTCCCTTTTCGCTTCAAGCAGGGGCCTCGTTCCCCCTGGTCTGAAAAGGCATTTAGGAAGGTCCCCTGTGACCAGGAATGCACCTGGGGGCAGCAGGAGGTCAGATGTGGCAGTGCGCGGCAAGGTATGGCCCATTTGTTATTTGGTGTGGCTGCATGCACACACGCTAAATGCCCGTGCATGGTTGCACACGCAGGCTGAAAAGATTAACGGGGAGCAGCTAGAAGTAGCCATTGCTACGCGCGACACCAACTTGATAGTGGACTTCTACGCAACGTGAGTGAAAACCACCATGAATCGGGATGCGACACGATTGTGCACATCTCCTTCATCAACACACGCTAAATTAGTGCTCGCAAGTGTGCATGTTCGAAGGTGCATACAGCACGTATACAAGTATGCAGAACTGCGCTCCCTGTTCATCTACAACTCTACAACGCATACTCACATTTGCACGTGTTGCGCAGCAGGGATCTTGGATACATTTATTTTTGCACACATCCGGTGTTGGCCCTATGTTTGCATGTGTACTGGCCACATTTACTTGCACGTAATGATTTACACAAAAGACGCAAGTAGGAATGCAAGCCACTCTTTTTATTTATGATGTTACAAGTGGGCGTTTGTGTCGTAGCTAATCTCTCATGCCTCCTCTCTTGTTATTTGGTGCTCACACACAGGTGGTGTGGGCCATGTGTACTCCTGGCTACGGAGCTTGAAAAGGTAGGTCCTAGTGTACTCACACTCCATTTACTGCTTGACATCTGCTCTGGGAAATTTGAAGGACGCTTTGGGGTTCATTCTATAACCTAGAGAATTCCTTCATGGCTAAATCTTCATCATTTCACTTATTTTGTAGTGCTGAACCTTCTCTTGGCTCCTAGGCCAGTGTGGTGCAATTACGGTCCATTCGTTTTTGCACAAAGCCTTTTGAATGACAGAATATCTGAACTTACAGACGCATAAGCACCACGAAGATTGCATTCACATAACAGAATGCGTCACTTATTTGAATCAATCAGGCCGCTGAGGAACTCAGTGGCGCTGTCAGAGTTGTCAAGGTGGATGTAGACGAGAATCCACAGATTGCCTCTATGCTCAAGGTAGGTCATATGTGAAATTGATTTCATGCTGACACAATAAAAACATGGTCTTTCTCGCTTAGAATAATGTTTCAATTATGTAGGCTTGGTACAACCTTCGGGCCCTGCACCGCAAGTTATGTTATTTTTGCTCTACTTCAATCTGCATGCCAACATGTGTTTACTTCTGCTGCCCATTCATCGGGCATGCCTTGCAAACCATATGCCCTCATAAGGCCGGTGTCGCAATTTGACTCCATTTCCTGACATGGGTGCTTTGCCATGCCCAGCCTGGCGTGATCTGTGTCAACCCCAAAAAAGATTTTATTGCGACACAAAGTAGACGTGTGCTATCACTAAGAATATCACGGGTAAGATTGCCGTGCCTGATGTGTGCGCGAATCCAAACATACTTCTGCCTGATTGCTCAGCGCCTCATCACAGGTGCAGCAAACGTCGTTGGTGTTTACTCCTGCACACAGATCGAGGGGCTGCCCACTATCGTTTTTATCCCTAAAGATGAAGGCAAGCCTGCGCTGCGCACCGAGGGTCTTCTCCAAGCGGCCCAGATTGTGCAGATAGTGAAGGAGATGTAGGATGCACTCAAAGTGAGGAGTGAAGTAGTGGGCATTGAAACAAATGAGGCTTGTGCTGTTTCCTTAGTGGACGGCATGCTTCGGGTAGGGTATAGCTTGGACGCAAGTGCGTCTTGAGCAGGGTGTTTGGCACCATGCTGCCTGTTATGCATTCACCGTCAACAACCAGGTAGCCGGGGGATCCTGGGGATTCATTATTAGGCCAGCTCTCCTCCTCCCAATTTCAATAAATGATTCTTTGGGCTACATGGAAAGCTGGAGCACAATATACCAAAAATCTTCTAATTCTATAATGTGTGTGCTTTTATTGCTCTTTTTATTTCATTCGCACCTACCATTGGGATTGCCTTATGCAATTTGGTTGTTTGCCACGACCATGATGCCCGCCCAATGGTTACAATGGGGGGTGACCTTCAGCCAGGTTGTTTGGCTGATTGGCTGCTGACTGGTCTCGGCCAGCCACAAATAAATCCATAAGCTCAGCAGATAGAACAAGAAGAAGTCTATTGTTCTGCTGAGAAAGGAAAACATGAACAAGTTGGTAGTTGACATTTGGTTGTTGCCACAACGGAAAACATGAACAAGTTGGTAGTTGACCTTGAATTTGGTTGTTGCCACGACCATGATGCCCACCCAAAAAATCATCAAAAGAATGGCACTGTCCTGCCTGCCATTACCTCTCTGAGGAGCAACGAGAAACTCGGCATAGACGGACAGAGAGCAAAATGTGGCTGGTCTTAGGGAGCCAACATGGGAAGCAGCAAAGATGATCAGATCCAACCCTAACTATGTAAAAATGGCTGAAGAGTACGAGAAAAGCACTATGTCCACCTCTAGCACAAGAACGGACCAAATTTCTTTGATGGAAATCTACCATGGAAATCTACCATGGAAATCTACGCTAGGCAAACATATCAGGGACAAGGTTCATTCCGACATGCAACCTACTGACCCGCAAAACAATATCAAGAGTACAGGCAACTGTGAATTAGGGAACAGGCAGGTTGATCGCATCAGACCACCTCCAGTACAGGAGGCATCACATGACACAAGCACATGACTGGCTAACAAAAGTCACAAAGTTTTAGACCCTCCCAGAGGTGACATGTGTGTACGGCATGGATTGAAAATGCTCCGGCACCATCACCCCTCAGCGCCTCAGCATTTTACAGGATGCGTGTAAAAAAAGAAAAGACTCCGCTGGTAGTGATTACACAGCCAGCATGTTTAAGGGAGGGGGCTATGTAGGTGCCCGCACCAGGCAAATTAATGTGGGTCGGGGGGGTTGTGTGCCATAGCACCCAAACTCAATCCTTGACTGTTAATGCTTGTGTTATATTGCAGTGCATACCTTTGGGTGCTTCATTTCCGGCAATGCCACTATGGGCTTTCACTTTATAGAAGCAGATAGGTTCTGGTGAAGCAGAAATCATAGATACAATTTGTTCTAGCAGATTTGAGTGTATATGGTCATTTCAGGGAAGAGTACCTGTTTTCTAATTTGGCTTAGGGAGCATGCACTGTCCGAAGCAATCTGGGTATACTTATTTGTAAGTGCTGCTGCAATCCCTGTGAGCTCAGCTCTATTGATGGTGTTTGTCATTCCCACGCCTCCTGAGTTCACATATCATTCAGCTTTGGTTTGAGGGCAGTATGCCCCTGCTCCTATAAAGTTCTGCCTATGCAGCTTCCGTCAGTGTAGGCCCATACTTTCCAATTGGGGCACTTTATATCAAACTGCTTATCGTCCCATGGTTGGAGGTGGACGTTAGCGTTTGGGCCTCTTTCCTGGCCAGTGACGTCCTCTCTTTTTAATTTGAAGTACTGGGGGCAAACATGGTTGGTGATGTGGTCTGTGTCCTCTCTTGCGAGGTACTGGTTTTTCTCCCAAACTGCTTCTGGATTACCCCTTTGCAGTGTTTGCTGCCAATTTGGCGAGCCGTCAGTTAAACAATGTTTTGCTTCTTTGTTCCAGACAGCAATAATATCCATATTCCAGGTGTGGTTGGAGTCCCAGTTGGATAAATATAAGAAGGTGGCGGTTGGTAGCTCACTACACATCGCAGATCGTAGTGAGTGTTGCACGCACTTGAGCATTTTTGATTGTGTCATCATACACTGCGTGGCAGATTGAGAAACCTGTAAACTCGGTGGCAAATGCATTGTTTTAATGGCACCAAAGACAATGTCACGGTGACGTTTGCTCCAATATGAGGAGTTCCCAGGATCAAAAACCAGAGCAGACGCCATTTTTTCTTTTGAGACCATGGAACACTGTTGTAGTGCTGCACTGATGTGTTGGGGTAGGATACGGGAGTAGGACTCTAGTGTTCGTTGGCTTGCCTTAGGGGTTTTGAGGCGTGCTTGGTCGTCTTGAAGCAGACCTGCAATTTCTGAGGCTAGGCATTGAAAAGGAGAAGACATTTCTTTAGGTAGTCCGTTTTTCTAGGCTGCATGGAAACTTTCTCTTAAAAGGTGGAAGCGCTCAGGAGTCATCATGCCTATGCATTTGCCATCTAGCTTATATATGCAGCAGGCCGCTCTAGCTTCATACAGTTTTGGGAGGGAAGCCTTGTGTGTGGCGTTTATCAGTGGCAATCTGTTTTGCGCAATATCATCTTTCAGGCGGACAATGTCCACCGTTCTGATCCAAACTTCATAGTGCCCCGTGGGAGTGATGTCCACATGTGGATTAGTTGGTTGCATATTGAAGCAAGCCTTTGACCTTATTTCTTTTCCTTGTGTGGATTTCCATCTGCTGTGATTTATTAATGTGCAAAAACCTTGCCTCTCTAGGTTGTCAAGTCCTTCATCAAGAAGGGTGCAATTTGCTTAGCTTCATAAATTTGAATCATTTGCTGAAAGCCTGCCCATGGGTAAATTATTTCTTGGCTCCCATGTGGGGCTCCAGGCTACCTTGAGCAGTTCGTGTTGTGATGCATTTTTTTTTGCGCGCACGACATCATTTGTGTGCAAAATGTGACCTGACTACTTTTTCGTCTAGGGTGAGGTCGTGACAGGCAGGACAGCTCCAGTCAGACTGTGCATCTATGTTAATTCTGTTTTCTTCCTTGTAACATTGGAGCTGTTATAGACATGACCAGTGGTAGGTGCGGTTACATACGCTGCATTGGTACATATCTGTGGTAGGTAGATTTCCTGCTCTGTGTGTTCCTCACGTGTTCCTGGGTCACAGCAGATCTCGCAGCCGGCATCTTCCACATCTATGCGGGCAATAGGCTCCGTGCTGATGATGGTTCTCTTTTTGTCGGATTTAAGCAGACGAAGAGCCCATTTTTCAATTACCAAGGGCTCATAGTGTGTGAGGTACTGCTCTTGGTCTTCGGCTTCTGTTTCATCTGCTCTGCGTTTGTTGTTGACGTGCAGGTGATGGTCTACCACTTATGCAGCTTACAGATGGTATTGGTACATATAGTTAAAAGCATCAGATGGGTCATTGAAAGTTCCCGCAACTTGGGGAAAAAAAAATAGAGCCACTGTACTCGTTGCAGTGGCTCTCTCAATTTTTGTCGGGTCTGGCGACCTGTGTTGGTTATGCATGGTTATCAGGAGACCAGCCTCGCCGTCTCCTCTTCACGTGGCCC
>Ga0307968_1003950_pt1 | contig 12211 bp, 15 predicted proteins | sample OrgLakmetagen650_FD_201834 | JGI IMG/M metagenome (GOLD analysis project Ga0307968, IMG submission 201834) | Saline water microbial communities from Organic Lake, Antarctica - #650 | ecosystem: Environmental > Aquatic > Non-marine Saline and Alkaline > Saline | place: Antarctica: Organic Lake... | reverse complement strand
ACTCGATGAGAATTACTGTTCACAGGATGTTAAGTCACGCACAGCTGTAACTGCACCGTTAGTTATCACCGCTCAGCAGAATGGTGACATTATTGCTACTCAATGACAAATACTGTTCACAGGATGTTAAGTCACGCACAGCTGTAACTGCACCGTTAGTTATCACCGCTCAGCAGAATGGTGACATTATTGCTACTCGATGAGAATTACTGTTCACAGGATGTTAAGTCACGCACAGCTGTAACTGCACCGTTAGTTATCACCGCTCAGCAGAATGGTGACATTATTGCTACTCGATGAGAATTACTGTTCACAGGATGTAAAGTCACGCACAGCTGTAACTGCACCGTTAATTATCACTGCTCAGCAGAATGGTGACATTATTGCTACTCAATGACAAATACTGTTCACAGGATGTTAAGTCACGCACAGCTGCAACTGCACCGTCAGTTATCACCACTCAGCAGAATGGTGACATGGTGGTGAGCTCCTCTGTGATGCAAGCTGTCACGTCAATATGTGACGTGCTGCCGCTTCCGGAACACCGTGACGAGCTGCTGGTGCGCTGCAAAACGCAAGCCACACAAGAAGATGCGGGGCAACTCACCTGGTAGGGGTCCAGGGAATCAGGGGCCTTATTGATGGCTGATGCGACGTTGGCAAATAGAGCGCCGACTGACTCCTGCAGGTGCAGGCAGTTGAAATGCAGGCTTTAGTGTATCATCTAGAAGCACCTACCAACTGACTCTGTAATCCAAACTAAACTAAACAAAACTATACAACTGACTCTCCTGCAGGCGCACATGGGCAAATGTGTTGACACTGGCTAGCATCAAGGACGTTACACAGTGACATACAGTCACACGGTATGCAAGTAGGGTTGGCCTGAACCATATATATATACGGTGTGGATACGGTATTTTTGGCAGGGGAAGATCACCAAACATTAGGTCATATACTGTTTTTACATACGGTTCTGGCCAACCCTGTATGCAATGAACTGACATGAACACACTCCTGCAGACGCACACGATAACAATGCAGGCTTCAAAAGTATAAAACTTATATAATCTTGAGAATGATTACATTTTATGCAGTCCCGTACACCTCCTTGCTGCATGTAGCAAGTAGGTGCGTGCGGTAAAAAGATGGACCAGCTTGCCCACAGGGCGTGTGACCTTGCGTCTGTGTCTCTTTGAAAACCCCCTCATTATCACCCACTCACGGACACAACACCTGTGCCCTAGCTCACCTTGGTGCCGGCACCAGTGACCACTAGATCCTCAATGACTCAATGTCTTGCCCAGGGCGTAACCTATGCACTGCGCCTCTTTATACACCTTTCATTCACATACACTCCATTTAGTTCACATCCCTTACACAACACCTGTGCCCTAGCTCACCTTGGTGCCGGCACCAGTGACACCTAGATCCTCAATGACTCAATGTCTTGCCCAGGGCGTAACCTTGCACTGCGCCTCTTTATACACCTTTCATTCACATCCACTCCATTTATTCACATCCCTTACACAACACCTGTGCCCTAGCTCACCTTGGTGCCGGCACCAGTGACACCTAGGCCCCAAGCAGCGTCGATGGCGTGAGCAGGGGTGAGGGAGGGGGCCGCACTCTGCAGAGCGGATGCCAGTGCCTGCGGAGAGAAGGGTGAGAGTAACTTATAACAGACCATGTGGTGTATGCAGGGACGAGGGAGGGGGCAGCATTCTGAAGAGCGGATGCCAGTGCCTGCGGAGAGAAGGGTGAGAGTAATCTTAGAATACAGACCATGTGGTGTGTGCAGGGACGAGGGAGGGGGCAGTACTCTGTAGAGCGGATGCCAGTGCCTGCGGAGAGAAGGGTGAGATTAATTTATAACAGACCATGTGGTGTATGCAGGGACGAGGGAGGGGGCAGCACTCTGTAGAGCGGATGCCAGTGCCTGCGGAGAGAAGGGTGAGAGTAATTTAGAACACAGACCATGCAGTGTGTGCGGGGACAAGGGAGGGGGCAGCACTCTGAAGAGCGGATGCCAGTGCCTGCGGAGAGAAGGGTGAGAGTAATTTAGAACACAGACCATGCAGTGTGTGCAGGGACGAGGGAGGGGGGATAGCGCCGTGCATGACAGATGCCAGTGCCTGCGGAAAGATGACGTCGAAGTAGAGTTGCGGAAAGAAAAGGTCAGAGCAATATCAAGTCGTATATTGTGTGGTGAGTGCAGGTATGAGGGAGGGGGGAGGGGTGCGCTCAGCAGAGCGGATGCCAGTGCCAGCAGGAAGGAGAGGTCAGAGCATCTCGAGACAAATCAATCTTAAAATACAATCAATAATAAGATACAATTGATACCAAGATACAATCAATATTATACATCAAAGAGGCCTGGCACCACACAGACAGTCGTGTGCCCTTATTCTGCCCAGGAGGCCTCAGCTTTCTGATTTCTATCGTCATACGATTGTGCTAACACAAACCTCCAGAGACGTTCCCGTCCTGCTCGACAACACATGCCACACGCTTGAGGGATACACTCGTGCCTAGGGTTGGCCAGAACTGTATATGTACACCGTATATGGCCGTATATTTGGTGATTTCCCTGCCACAAAACCGTATATATATGGTACTGGCCAACCCTACTCGCGCCTCAAAGCGAGGTTGAAAACGGGCAAGGTTGTGCCCCAATTCACAACCTGCACGGAAGACTCTGCACGTACCTTTGCAGTTGCGGCATCGGGCTTGTAGTTGATGTAGCCTAAGGACCAGGCAAGGGCAGCAGCATCCACGCCTGAGTCAAGCTTGGACCTGAGGGGCATATGCAGCATGTGTGTATGTGTGTGTTAGCGTGTATGTGTACGTGTGTATATGTATGCATACCAGTGCTTCTTTTTTGGAGACGTATGACGTCTTTAGACGTGAAACCCCTACTATTTGGGCGTGGGGGAAAGACGTGAAACCAGGGATTTGGGCCCCGGGGGGTCTCCCGGCAAAAACCGACCAAGGGCACCTTGAGGCCAAAATTTAGCCTCAGAAATCGGAAAATTTTAGAGTTTTTATAATTTTGTTAAAATGGTTGGTTCGCCTGAAAGAAAGGGAACCAAGCAGGGAGAGGGTGATGGAAGGTATAAAGAGGGAAAAAGCATGGTGAGACCAGAGCCATGCAGCCTGCATGGCTAGAGCAGAAGGATGGGCCTCCCAAGTACACACAGAAGGGCATGCCAATGGACAGGAATCAGCCTGCGCGCAGCAAGTGGTTGCAAGATGGAGGTCCGGGGGAGGACAACCTGTACTACCTCTGCTGCAGCATTTGCAGCACCAAGGTTGGCACCAGCATGCAAGCTTCAGAGCAGGTCCCAGAATATCAAATCCCATGAGGCAAGCCAGCTGCATCAGCGCGCAGCACTGAAATGGCAAGAGATTCAGGACAAGAGAAGTGTGTTGTAAGGTTACCAGGATGCAGCTGCACAGCTCACAGCTCAGCGCCGTGTCGTGCCGGACAAACAGCAAGCCTCAAGAAGCGCACAGTAGGCTTACGGACATATAAGTGTTGCATGCTTAATTTTTGTTTTGGGGCCATGCCTGAAACATTTGATTTATTACATGCACGAACATTGCTGGGCATGGGCTGGGCTGGGCATGAAAGGGTGTAAGACGTCAAACTAAGGTTTTCAAAATGGCCAAATCTGGCCGTGACGTGAAACGAAGGTTTTCCAAAATCGAAAAAAGAAGCACTGATGCGTACGCTAAAAATACCGTGTGTATACCATACATGCAATGTATATGTGTAGGGTTGGCCAGAACCATATGGTGTATATATATGGTGATTAAACGGAATTTCCGGCAGGGAAATCATCAATATACGGTCATATACGGTGTAAATATACGGTTCTGGCCAACCCTACACATATAATATGTTTGATTCTGAACAAATGTAGGCGTGTGGCATCATTAGTAATGATTCATTCCACACATACAACGCGATCAAACACGCGCATCTTAGTGTGCAAAAGCATATCAATTTGCGGCACTAAGCAAGGTTTGCTAATTTTGGGTCCACCCAGATGGCACACCCTTGCACACAAGCATGTAGAAACATGGCTGACCTGTCTTGCAGCATCAAATGCCACACTCATCCCTCCTGCTCCCTTTGCAGCAGCAAATGTCACGCCATCAGACACATTACTTCCATGGCGAGCGTCGTGCAAATCAGCAGGCACGTTACGTACTTGGCAAGTGACACGCCAGCAGACACGTTACTTCCATGGCAAGTTGCATGCCAGCAGACACGCTAATTCCTCCGCAAATGTCATGCCAGCACGTGTAAACAACGCTTACTTTGCGGCGCCGACCAGGGCGTCCAGCGCAGCTTTGTCAGCCGTGCGAGAGCGGGCAAGGCCCCAGATGGCTTGAACAGCCTCACGGCCTCCTAGCTCTCCCGCTTTGCTGGATAGGGCCTGAGAGAGGATGGTAGAAATAACGAGGCACAGACAACAGTTAAGAGCACACGCGTCAGTGTTAGCTGGGGCACTGATTTGAGCAGGCACGACACTATTGAGACACTATTAGCAGGGTTTAGGGTTTATTCACACGACACTATTAGCAGCGGCAACAGCTGGAGCGGCACAACACTATTGAGCAGGCTCAACACTATTAGCAGCGGCAACACAGCAATTAGCAGTGGCAACATAGCAATTAGCAGCGGCGACAGCTGGAGCAGTACACAGCAGTTGGGGCGGAGACCAAAGGAAGGGAGCACGGAGGCTACTTATTTTTGACCTGATGGCCTGAGATGTGAGTGTGTGTGTTTATGTCAACAGAGACAATGGTTTGAGCAGTGGTTAAAGGAACGTCACTTGTGCATTGGGCAACACGATGCTCAGGGAGAAAAAAGACATATGCTTCGCAGCGTGCTGGTGAGCGTTGCTCTGTCTGTCTACCAAACCTGTTGCTTACAACATTCAGCTTCACTATTTTCTGATGTGGACACTCCCATTCAGTGCTGCATCTCAACTATGCCCTCACTCTTCCAGTACTGCATCTCACCAACACCCCCACTCTTTCACACTTCGACCTGAAACTTTTGGAGGTCAACAGGGTCGAGTAGGTCAAGGTAGATGCGGAGTTAAACAAAGCAAATGTTGCTGCATCGTTGCGATAGCTGAGCACACAATTTCCCTTCACTCTCCTATGCACTTTCCTCGAACAAACTTGTGTTGCACTAACCGGGCATTCACTTCCCTACACTCCATGCACTTCTACACCACCCAACGACGTTGCCCACCAAACCGCTTTACAACAATTGCAATGTCGTTTGCACATCTTCGCTTTTGGTGCCTATAAAACATCCCCCTCCAGTTCCAATGTTCTCCGCATGTACTTTGGCCACAGCCTTCACCATCATGACATCATGACACCATGCATATGCACTTTTACCTTCTTCACACTCACCTTGGCCATGGCCTTGGCCGTTGCGACACCATACTTGCACTTTCACCTTCTTTAGAAATACTTTGGCTGCGACCCTCACCATCGTGCCAACATGCACTTGAACTCCACACACACACACACACACACACACACACACACACACACCTTGGCCACAGCATTGACCATCGCGGCATCCTCCACCCCTGCTGCGGCAAAGCCCCAGAGAATACGCGACAACTCAGCAGGCTTGTAGGTTGCGAGGTTGCTGGTCACCTGGAAAGAGAAAAAGGCAGTCCAGATGCATAGCTGTCTTTCATGCTTGTTGTATGGCATACATTGTCAGTATCATGTTTGAATAAGCTCATCACGCTTATGTGTGCGTGTTTGTGTGCATGTGAGTGTGTGTGTATGTTTGTGTGTGTGCGTGTTTGTATGTGCGTATGAACGTATGAATGAGTGTACAAATAGATCCTGTACGTGGTATTTAGGTAACCCTGTTTGTGTGCGTGCTCGCACCTGGCTAGACACAAGCCCGAAAAACTCAAGGTCCTTTGTGCCCGCCTTTCCTAAGGCCTCAACCACAATCGACAGCTGTGTGGGGGTGAGCGTCTTGAGCATGCTTGCTGCTGGGCCGGAGAGCTCAAAGAGGGTCTTGAAGTGGCCCACGCCTGTTTGCAAAAGTAGCCCTTGTCAACATTGTGTGCATGACATGAGGGAGCACATGAGGCCAGCGCTTGTTTGCATGCTTTTAGCATCACCGAGGTCATTTAGGGTCGAGGTTGTTGCAGGAAAGAAGTACGATGCTCTTTCGTCAACAATGTGTGAACCGTCACACCCAGGTCATTCAGTGTATGACTAGGGTCGGCCATAATTTCACATATATACGGTGTATATACGAAACAAGAATGCAGGTTCGTATAATAACTTATAACTTAAAAGCCACAAGGTTTTGTGCTGGACCGGGGTTAAAACACCGGTGCGAGGGAGCAGACGGTGCGCTTATCCAGCCGGGCTTTCAACAAGGGTGTCCAATTTTAACACGCACGGGTGAGGCCGGCATGTGAAAATGGCTAGATGTCGTGATACAATTATGGGAAAATTACGGCACTCTCTTTTATCTACAAGATAGCTTGCGTGACGCTGTAGAACAGGCAGCGCCAGCCAAAGAGACGTCTGCCCAAGCCAAAGGAGACTTGTGTGACAACGGGATGAGTGAGCGCGCTCTGTCTGTACACAACGTATCGTTCAAGACCTCCTTGTTACTATTAGTCCGTGCATACGCCGCAGGGTGCAGCCGGCTCTACGTCTTGAAGTTGCACATCTCTGAGACCCGTTTTGAGGATCTCACAAGCACGATTGTACGGAGTGCTGCTGCGTGGAACCCTAAGGCTTACATCGCATGGAGCCTGCTCCTGCAAAATTGGGTCCGCCAGCCCTGCACATGGCTTGAACACCCACCTGCAGTGCTGGCAGCCCACATAAAGTTGGAGAGGCTGGCTGCATCAAAAGTGGACTTCAGGGCTCCAGCCTTCTCGAACACCTTGCCCCATAGCCTGCGTGTGTGTGTATGTGCGCATGTGCGTGTGTATGTGTGTACATACATGTGCTTGGGTGGCTGTGAGCACTTGGTGTGTGTGTGACTGTTGCTGCTCCCTGCATCTACTGGCATTCACCCACAGTTCGCCATGACCCACGCAAGTAACACGTGAAACCCTCTGCTGCTGAAGTGACAGCTTAACGCATCCGTGTTGGTCTGTACAAGGTCAATTAGTTTTAATGCAGATGCGCAGCTCTCTCCCTCACCCCAACCTCCCTAGCCTCCTGCTTCCTGATGCCTAGGCAGTTTTGCAAGCAATAAAAATTTTGAACGGATTTTCCATTTACATCTCCCTCACAGTCAGCGTATCGTTGCGCGCACAAACACACAAAACGAGCACACATGCACACATACCTGCGGTTGCCCTTGGCTTGCACGTACGCCAGGGAGACGGCAGCATCGGACACCTCCTTTGCTGTAACAGCCTCGTTTGTGATGATGCGGTCAATCTGCTGCAGAAGGCTGTCCGCGCCCTCCACTGGGACCTCTGTGAGAGAGGCCTGCGCCAGGGGGGTGCTTGAAGACAGGTTGCGCTGTGAGGCCAGCACCTGCAGCGGCAGCAGCAGTGGAAAAGGAGTGCAGTGTGAGTGTGCACAAGAAACAAGTGAAATGCCTCGGAAGTGTGCTGCATATTTGTGAGTGTGCACGCGCACGTGCACGCGCGTCCACGTGCCGGGCTCCTGTGCACGTGCATGTGCGTGTGTGTATGTGTGTGTGTGTGTGTGTGTGCGCGTGCGTGCGAGCGTGTGTGCGTGCGTGTGTGTGTGTGTGTGTGTGTGTGTGTGTGTGTGTGAGAGAGAGAGAGTGTCTGTTTGTGAGCACTACTTGGCAACCTTATCGGAGAACTGCTAATTAGAATCGGGAAGCTCGAGCGAGGCCTCCCGTCAGGAACGGAGGAACAGACAGGCTCGAATGGAAGACATGAAACACCGCTGCTGCGATTCCGCATTCAATCAGTTCCCTCATCGGCCAGCATTACGCACATCAGCAAAGCAAAAATACCGTCCGGGTATTTGGAGCGGACTGCAAAGCAAACACCTCCTTTTCCCCATAGCACATGCTCTCCAAAAAGACACACACACCTGGAATGCCCCTCCATTGCCTGCCTGCTGCAAGCTGTGTAAAGGATGAGGGAGGGAGGAACTCAGAGTCAGTGCGTAGAATTGATGGTGTGCGCGTTCAATGCTTTTGGCACACACACTCACCTAGCTAAGCGCATAAGAGCAGGGCTGCCGGCAGCCTGGATGCTGCGTGCTGATCCTGCCTGAGCTGCCACAGCTGCGCCTGCAATTGTTGGCAGGGGAGAGTGTAAATGCGTTTCACCTGTGCCGGTCTGTGTGTGAGCACAGAACGCACACGCAACACACATAGTTGACGCCATGTGCATAGTCATGAGAGATGTTCATGTGTGCCATGTTCAGGTTGTGCTCTCGCGCGTGGGAATGAAGGGTGGCTGCCTGATTTGCGCTGACTGAGGCATCCGTGCACACTAATGTCATCAAAAGAGCAAGGGCTGATTGTTGCAGGCTACTAGTGCAATTGAAACATCATTGAGATGAGAAAACAGTGTACTCACTTGCTCTCTGCAGCATGCGCAGAGCATTCCTTTGAGACATGCTGTTGATACGCTCTCTCAGTGTCCACTACTACTTTCTAATCTTTACTTCCTTTATCTTTATTTTTCGTGTTGGGGGTAACAAAGGTGTAACAGAATTTTGAGGCAATATTTTTTAAATAGAAGTGCTGCATCTTTAAAAAGTGCAGCACTCCTCCTTGCATCCCCCTCCCATCTGCCTGAAAAAGGCACTCCTTTCTTGCGGAGATGGGAAAGGTAAGAGGACGCCTACCTTTCAAACATTTCCTGCTACCTTCCCAACGACCCCATTATTAAACCGGCGCCTGCGCGCACACTCGCAGGCCAAGCCTGCGAAGCACACGGCCGCGGAGCTCAAGCGCAAGGAGCATGAAGCGCTGACCAACATGGGGGGCGGGAAGGCCGGGAAGGCGGACCGTTTAGGCGGGGAGAAGGGGCACGCCAAGTTTGCGGTGAGGGGAAGGAAGGGTCCCTCTCTTTTGCTAGAGCTTGCTGGAGGCTTTCTCTCAGGAAAAGGCTGCCATTTCGTATTTCGTAGTGATGTGTACCACTTCAAGGTCTTTGAACCTGCTGTTCAGCTGCCTGTTTCAACCCACAGGCATGCGACAACGCTCACCCTGTGTTTTGCCTCTTTCCCCTCCCACAGTGCCATATCTGCAAGACCACTGCCCCCAGTATAGCCAGCATGCAGGTATGCAGATCGAGGATATGCCACACTCCTCCTTTTCAGGATATTTAATGCAATAAGCAGGAGGTACTCATGTACATACGCACAAACACACATGCGCAAACACACGCACATACACGCACACGCACATGCCAGACACACACACACACACACACACGCACACACACACATGCACACACGCGCACACACACACACACACATACACACACACACATGCACAAACACACGCGCGCATGCACGCACGCTCATGCACACACACACACACACACACACACACACACGCCGAACTACAGATACACCACGATGCCAAGCATCCCAAGGATCCATGGGAGCCAGAAAAATGTATAAACCAGCATGCAGATGGTCCAGTATATCAAGGCGTTGCCGTACGCGGCTCAAAGAAAAAGTAGGTTGTTTTTATAACTTGGTGTGGTGCGTATGTGTCAGTGTGTGCGTGTGTGCGTGTGTATATGTGTGTGAATGTGTGAAAATAGTGTTGTCAAAATACTGATCTATGGGCAAAGCGGTTTGTGTGAAGGCTCTTTCCAAAGGAAAAGAATCATGTGGAGGTGGTAAAAGAGCAGTGAACGTACTTGGTTGAAACTGAATTCTGTGAATGAGTGGACAAACTGGGTATTAATAAGGGTCAGTCTTCAGTAGTTACGAGTAGTGATTTTGCTTTTTAATTTGAAGTGCCACGACATGTCTTATTGAGCAATTCCACTTGACGTAAATGCTGTTTTAGAGCAGGTCACGTAGTGTGAGTGGTGTTTTTTGTTGCTGTTTTGTTTAGGGTATAAATTACGCACATTTCCCTTGCCTGTGCTTATTTCGATGTGTGCAACGATAAGATGGTCTAAAATATGTATCGTAATGCAATGGGTATTCTGAACCGGTCCTGGTCTAAAAATGCGCGCTGTTTGTGTACCAATGTAAGCCCCTTTCTTTTATAATGGTAACACAAGTGTTTATACTGAAGATGGAACAGCCACGTTGCAATACATCTGCTTATGACCTGCATCAGCAGTCGCAGTCAGTGCGTGCAACAAGTATGAGGCTGGCACACGCGGTATTGAACGTGACTGTGCGTTCACGGTCAAAGCAAGACAGGCAAAGTAACATTCAAGAATATTTATAACTATTCCAGTTACTGATAACATATATAGGAATAGGAGGAGATTGATATGATGCAAGTCGAGGACCCACAGCTGAAGATCTGGAAAAGTCAATTTTTTGGACACCTGGTATCAAAAAGAATAAGATAGCTGAAATTGAAAGTAAGAAGATGACTTGTACTCAAGCTTTGAGGCAACTCTCAGGTCTTGCTTAGCTCTCCTGCTGTTTACGATGAGCACAAGATACCTGTTGCAAAAGCCTGTGGCTGGACGACTTCACCTTCTCTTGCTTCAAGGCTGGGAATGTTTCTCCTCCAACGTTGTCTCGACTCACTCGACTTAATACTGGTCCTGGTATTCAGTCAAGTGAGTCGACAATTCACCGGCAAAAGAACCTGTCATGTTCATGGATTGCTGCTTCTTATCACAACTAAACTCCAGAAGGGCAGGCTGAAAATTGCGCGTGGTGGGCACGCTTGCCTGTACTCTTTTGCTCAGACTTCACTTTGAACTGTAAATATGACCAAAGGCACCTGAACGATGTGTAAAGACGTCGGAGCGATGCGTTTAAGAACATGTTATAAATTTGCATGGGGGTGTCTTCAGCTAGACTGTTCGGCTGATCGGCCTTAAAGGATAAAACTTGTCCTAGGGGCGGGTGAACCCCTGCGTATGTACTGCTAGCAGAGCCAGGGTCTGTCGGGTTGCGTATGCACAACCAGCAGAGTCAGGCTCTGTCTAGTTCCTATACAGATGCAAACTTTTGTACCCCTTAGTACCTCAGTTCACTGCTGTATGCACACAGCTGGCAGCAGCAGGCACTACGATGCAAACTGACACGAACACCAACCCAAAAACTGGCGCGCACATCTTTTCCTGCAGGGTGTTAGCAGGCACACACAAACCCACACACGCGCGCGCTCATTAACGAGGGTTTTACCGCTGGGTTTTTCTTAGACTCTTTTTCCTGTCATCCATTCTTGCTTCCCACCTGTTGTCCTTGCAGGGATCATGCTTGAGCAAGGGCCGGAAAAGACTGGCTATCTCCAGATTTGGTCGCGGTTAAGGAAAAGACATCATTCCTATGGCAAGATGGCAAGTTGCCTGGGTCGCCCATATCATTTGGAACATGCACCCTCAGCCTGTGTGCCTCTAGCTTTTAAATACGTGATGCCTTCTCACTAGACATACGTGGATCACCAGTGTTTCCAGGCTGTTTGCCAAAACCTGGAGGCTCTGTCTTTCCTGACTGACTTCATCCCATGGGAACATCCATGATGCAAGGACATCACAGGCACAACATTATACTTTGCGTGCTTTAAACACACTACTAAATGATAGTAAGTTTATGTTTTGCCCTCACCTTTTACTTCTTTTCTTTATTTATTTTTTCCCTCAATCACTCACTGGCAGTATGGGGCTACAAAATGGCTCGACGTTTTTAAACACTGAAGGATTGCGAGTTGCGACTAAGTTTACTATAGTTTGAATTATAAGCTTTTTGTATATTGCACCAAAGGCATCCTTCACAAGTCTAGTCCAACAATCAAAAGCACCGGAATTCCCAAGGAAATGTCTGCTGTTGTCACATCGTGTAAAGGGTTTACAAAGGGGGGTAACCGGCAGCCACATGTGTTGGGCTGATAGGCATTGCTGGATCAGCCAGCGTTAAGTAAGGGTAAGGGGTTACACAGCTATATCCGCCAGCGAGGGCAGTTGAGCTATAGCATAAAAAGCCAGCTTCAAGAAGAGAAAGAGGCCAGACTGAACAAGACACCAGAAAAAGAAGCTAGAGGGAA
>Ga0307968_1003949_pt1 | contig 12216 bp, 10 predicted proteins | sample OrgLakmetagen650_FD_201834 | JGI IMG/M metagenome (GOLD analysis project Ga0307968, IMG submission 201834) | Saline water microbial communities from Organic Lake, Antarctica - #650 | ecosystem: Environmental > Aquatic > Non-marine Saline and Alkaline > Saline | place: Antarctica: Organic Lake... | reverse complement strand
GCTGGTACCTGTAATTCAAAGCCATGCAAGCTTGCTGCTGGGGGTCTGCGCAATGGGGTCTGCGCAATGCCCCTGAGAAAGCTCTGCGCACCTCAATTGCTGCGCAATTGGGGGTGCGCAATGGCAATTTTTCCCACTGAAAGGGGTGCGCAAACCCCGCGCAATGCAATCAAACAATTCATGAAAAATCAGGGTGCGCATTGGTCACGCGTTAGTACGGTAGTAGGAATCAGGGGGTCTGAGATTGGCTCTTTTAGAGCAGTCAAATGTTTGCCATAACCGTTGAGCATCCGAGCCCCCATCTCCATAGCGAAGTAGATCAGCCAAGATCTGACACATTGCTACGTTCTGAACGCATTCCCCAGACCTTTGATTAATTCTGTCCAACGCAAAGTGCATCTAAAACAATTCTTGTATGCAGATGTGCATCGCAGAGGTGCAATGCAGACATGGATTAGAGGACATTAATCGCACTCACTCATCACTTTTTACCTTCTCAGGTCCCAACTGCAAAGCAGCCGCCAACAGCTCGTGCAAGAGCTGCGGCTACAAAGCACAGCGTTAGAGGAGGAAAGGCGGGAGGAGGAGGCCCGTGGGGTTTGGGGATTTTCTGGAAGCACGGAGATTGTGACAAATCAGGAAAACGTAGGAGGGAATGACGATGAAGAAGCAGCGACCTCTAGGTATCATTTTGGGACGGGGCGCACGGATGGAATCAAGGACAAGAAAAGGTAGGCACTGCTGTTTGGAGGCATGCTGCTTGTTTGGGTTTGTACTGCTGCCTTGCTTGTTTCTGGGTGCTGTGTCCTTTTGACAGGGCGGGAACCTTGGGCTGTATGCTATTGGATCTACCTTCATGCATGCCTTTGCTTATAATTAGGGCTGGCCATAACCGTATATACACACCGTATATGACCGTATATTTGGTTAATTCCCTGCAAAAAATACCGTATATGTAGGGTTGGCCAGAACCGTATATATACACCGTATATGACCGTATATTTGACGATTTCCATGCCAAAAATACCGTACATACACCGTATATAAATGGTTCTGGCCAACCCTACGTATATGCACCGTATATATATGGTTATAATTAACCCTACTTATAATTCAGCTAGGAAGCCACCAGTGGAAAACCATCGCTATGCCTGCATCATAGTGACCATGTCATCTTGTGTTTCTTTTTTAGGCGGGCTACCAGCGTCAAGGCTGAGAGGAACAACAGCCAGGCCTTCAACGACAGCCGCCCTCAACATCACAGTACAGAATCTACTGCTGGCGACCAAAGAGCAGGGGTGCTCCTGCCTCCCCCCCCTTCAAGTGTACTGCTGCAGCATGAAGTAGCAGAGGCCCTGCAGCACCCAGTGCTGCCTTACCACCATCAGCAGCAGCAGCAGCAGCAGCACGTGCAGCGGGGTGATCAGCACCAGCAGCAGCACCAGCAGCAGCACCATCAGCAGCACCATCAGCAGCACCAGCAGCAGCACCAGCAGCAGCACCAGCAGCAGCACGTGCAGCGGGGTGATCAGCACCAGCAGAGGGGGCTTTCCTCGCTTGACCTGCACATGCCCTTGGCTCACGGGGCTTCCAGCATGGTTCTGAACTTGGAGGGCTTCCAGGTGGGCACAGCCTGACAGGTGTTTGGTGTAGCGGTGGTGGGGTTGCCCAGAACCATATATATACAGTGTATATACATGGTATTTTTGGCAGGGAAATCATTAAATATATGTTGCTTTATACGGTTCTGGCCAACCCTAGGCGGTGGTAAAGCTGAGTAGCTGAGGCACAACCACTCTTGACTCTAATGACAGGATGCAGCTTCTTGTTAAAAGTATAAGGAGATCTGTCTCGCTGCATTTCGTTGGCAAGCTGGTACATTTAACCATTTGTATCAACATGGTTTGCAAGCTGGTACATCCAACCATGTGTATCAACATGGTTTGCAAGCCGGTACATCCAACCATATGTATCAACATTGTTTGCAAGCTGGTACATCCAACCATATGTATCAACATGGTTTGCAAGCTGGTACACCCAACCATATGTATCAACATGGTTTGCAAGCTGGTACATCCAACCATGTGTATCAACATGGTTTGCAAGCTGCAAAGCTCGTAAATCAAGCGGATGCCCCAGGGCTAAAGTCTATGGAAATAAAAACAAACACAGGCAGTAGAGGCCAATTTGATTAGAGCAAAGGAACCACTTTGGTACTGCCTACCGTTTAATAACATTCAACTCAAACACGTCAACCCAGGAACCATCAGAGTCACAGGCTTGGCCAAATTGCTGTTCTTCATAACGGTCCAAATTGCTGTTCTTGGCCATTTCGTTGCTGTTCTTGGCCAATGCATTGCTTTTCTTGCCCAATCCATCTTGGCCAAATTGCTGTTCTTGATAACGGTCCAAATTGCTGTTCTTGGCCGATCCATTGCTGTTCTTGCCCGATCCATCTTGGCCAAATTGCTGTTCTTGATAACGGTCCAAATTGCTGTTCTTGGCCGATCCATTGCTGTTTTTGGCCAATCCATTGCTTTTCTTGCCCAGTCCATCTTGGCCAAATTGCTGTTCTTCATAACGGTCGAAATTGCTGTTCTTGGCCAATCCATCTTGGCCAAATTGCTGTTCTTCATAACGGTCCAGTCTGCCAATGTCCTTCACCCCCTTTGATATCCCCCTTTCTTGTGCGGTGGAGGAGCAATTTGGTGTTTGGCTCCAAAGTGGCTGAGACGTCTCAATCAAATGGGGGAATTGGTTCACTGCCTGCACCATGCTCTCATATGGAAGGGCTTGTATATGCTCATGTAAATCTTGGCTGTACGAGCTCCAAGTCCTTACCAGGCAGAGTTACTGTAATACCTGAGCAGCTTTCTGAATATTTTATACAGGGCGGCAGAAGGTGTCCACTCATCGGCACTTGCAAGGGCTCTCCCTTCCAGACCTTCTTGTTCCATCCAGACCTCGCCTTGCGAGCAAATGTGTGTCAGAACCAATCTGACATCCTCTCAACCAGATTGGCAATGTAGCGGCAGGGCCAAATCAGCATTGCCAGTGTGAACTCAGTGTGGCAAGCCGCAATAGTTACAGTGGAATGGCCGATGCTCTGTAATGAATGTAACACGTTATCTCTTGTTCACATCTTCTTCTGTGGAGCTCGTAGGCTTGTTGGGACGAGGTTGCTACTTTCGGACCTTCTCAAATGCACGATGCTTTATTCTAGTGCTTATTTTTGCTTGCTTCTGCTGCCTTTCCTCAGGTCTTCATAGACGTGGCCCTTCTAAACAACTCCGTGATTTTTTTATTTGTTTCTGCTGCCTTTCCTCAGGTCTTCATAGACGTGGCCCTTCTAAACAACTCCGTGATTTTTTTATTTGTTTCTGCTGCCTTTCCTCAGGTCTTCATAGACGTGGCCCTCCTAAACAACCCCGTGATTTTTATATTTGCTTCTGCTGCCTTTCCTCAGGTCTTCATAGACGTGGCCCTCCTAAACAACCCCGGCCTGCTGGCTCAGAGTCAAGAGGCAGGGGGCGCGGATCCCAGAGTCACTGCTCTGCTGTGCCACGGCCCAGATCACTTTTGCTACATGCGCCAGAACGGCCCAGATCACTTTTGCTACATGCGCCAGACACCACCGAGTCATTCACGCAGCGCTGTCAGTTCCCTAGTAGAAACTGGGCATTTGAGCGCATCCAGTCGCCATCTTGAGGAGAGCAGTCAACGAGGGTTGTACCTGCGGGGGGAGCTGCTGTGGACGGAGCGTGTCCTACGGCGGCTGGGCTGGCGCGTCGTGCATGTGCCTTACTGGGAATGGCCTTCTAGAAATGTGGGGAGTGAGGGACAGAGGAAGGGGGGACTGCACATTCCTGCTGCACGGCCAGAGGTATTGCAACTGGCCAGGGTCAAATTCCTGTTGCACAGCTTGTCAGGGCTCGACCTCAAACAATAGTCTGGCGTTGACTCAGAGGGGTTATCTGGACGAAAGTCCAATTATGCTCCTTTTTGCTGTAAAGGGACAATTAGTAGTATGCACACGTCACTTCATCAGATTGGACCCAGTCTAGCTTCAAACTGATGCTGACTTTATAAACTACTGTGATTTCCAGGGGAAACGAAACATTGATTTGCACATCTCGCCAAAAACTTGATATATTTGCTCCATTTCTGTTGCAATGATCTTTGTTTATAATAAGAACTCCGAGAAAAATTCACAGTTTGGCGCTCTGGCTGGTCAGGAACAGCATTTGGCTGCTTCAAAGGTAGGGTTCACGCCGTGGCCGAGTAGGTATGGGCCCCGTAACCTGCTAGTTTCAAGCTCAGCTGCATTGAATTGCATAACAGGGCTCCTGAGCCTGAAACTGGGGCCCATACCCTAGGAGCATGCAAAAACATACCCATTTTGGGCCCCAGAAATTCCCTCTGGTGTTGTCTCTACACAAATTGTACGAAAGCCATCGACCATGCTTTTCTGAAACGACTAAATTGCATCAGAGTCGGCCTGGTGACTCTGTCATGTTCACTGCAATGCTGAAAAGGGAAACGGAAGGTGTTTTTCTAATGATGCATGCCAGATTGCATTGCTTCCAATTGGCAGGAGCAAATAAAGCAGGAAACAAATTAGCGTAGCGGGTGCATTTTTTTGCTTCATCGAGAAGAGATTCAAATCGTTTTCTCTTCAGTAATGATGAGTTCAAATGATCTTGCATAGCAGTGTTACGAGAAAGAGGGCTGCAAGTGTGCGATAAAGGTACTGTGTGAAATAATTAATGGTCATAAATTCATTTAATCTAATCAAGGAATATTCTTTATAAATAATCTGTTAAATAAAGTAAATTGTCTGCGGAGGAGCCCACGGGTATATCCGATAACCGTCATATCTATATATTTTTATTTAACAAACACATTGAGCTGGGCGCTATCAGAAGTGAAGTGAAGTTTGTGGGGGTCTGGGTTAGTTAGAAACGGCTAACCGCTGTTTTGTTATTGCAGGTGATTCAAGAACTACTACTAAGAATTTCAAATCGTAGCTTTTATACTGTCAAAGCAATGCGGTGAATTTCGATTTGGAACACACAGTGTGTTGGAACACACAGTCAGCAGGAAGCAAGCAGCCAATGCTGGATGAACAGGGAAATGGGGTTAGCTCAGTGTCCACTGTGGGCCGCGCTCCCTTGCACTGCAAAGTACCTGTTGGGCCTAGAATCAGGTGACATCTGAGTTCTGAAACAGCATGCTGCAGATACCCTCCTTCTACGTGCTTGTTTTTCACAAAGGGAAGGGGGCAAAGCAGCTTTCATCCCAGAACGTTGGAGCTCGTAGCTACGAGGGGAGCAGCAGCATGCAAATCTTTCTGCACAGCACTCAATCTTACTTGACAACGCCTGAATCACACACTTCCAGGCCCGTCGCTCAAACTTGTTAAAAACGCACACACTCGTGCACGTGCGCACCTGTGCGTACACACACACACACACACACACACACACACACACACACACACACACACACACACACACACACACGCACACACACACACACACATGCACACACACACTAATACTGCTCTTCTTCCATGCGAATGCGCAGCATGGATGGGAGCAGCAGCACGGGAGCAGCCAGCAGCAACTCGCTTAAATTTGTAGGCAATGCTCCTGCGGGCACCATTAGCAGCTCATTTGTCTACAACAGCAGCACGTAAGTGCAAATGACCGGAAACCATGCATGGCACGTACACATGCTCGTGAGTGAAGCCTTTACACACGTGTACATGTCAGAACCGGAGACTTGCACGCCCCGGGGCTACTTGCACCAGCTGACACTGGATGTTATGCACATCCACACTGCTTTTTATTCCACGCTTCTCACACGTACTCATGGAGCATTTGTGCACTGCCCCTTGCCACACTCTGTCACTCACGCATGCGCGTATGCAATCCCTTTCGACACGCTACTGCAGCGGCAGCAAAAGCTCTCCCAAGTTCCTGTCTAACACTGGTTTCACGGGGTTATTAAGGCCTGGGAGCGGCACCAGCACCAGCACCAGCACCAGCAACGGAGGGGGGAAGGGGAGAGGTGATTTCAGTAGTAGTAAAATAAATAGTAATAGTACTGCTGCGAGGACGGCACTTTCACAAGCACTGGTACAAAGTAGGAGTGGCGGGGGCTCTCCCAAATTTGTGCATACAGAGAATGGCACGGGGAGAACAGGTGAGGGGGTCAGGGGTACCGCAAGGACTCGTAGCAGCCGCAGTGAGAATGACAAGGGATACATGAGCGTGGAGGGGGCAGCAGCCACAGCCGCGACAGCAGCAGCAGCAGCCACAGCAGCTACAGCAGCTACAGCAGCCACAGGAAAGATGTTGGTTGGAGGAGGAGATAAAGGAGGAGGTGAAGGAGGAGGAGCAGCCATAACAGCCTCAGGGTCCCTTCTTCCCTCAAAGCAGCGGCACCTCCCCCATTCACGGCTACATAATGAAGGGCACGCAGGAGACGCTGAAGGCAAAAGTTTGTTAGAGGCCTGTAATCAGAACGGCAATGATGCAGCTGCTCTTCCTCAAGGAATGCACAGTGCGGCTGCAGGCCTCCCCCGTGCGCCCTTGACAACCACGCAGGTGCGCTGAGTGTTACGTGTGAGTGCTGAAGTGTAGCTGTGTACCTAGTGTTGAGTGGTATATGTGAGTGCTGAAGTGTATAGCTGTGCACACCTAGCGTTGAGTGTTACGTGTGAGTGCCAAAGTGTAGCTGTGCACGCCTAGCGTTGAGTGGCACTTGTGAGTGCTGAAGTGTGTAGCGGTGCACACCTAGCGTTAAGTGGTGCGTGTGAGTGCTGAAGTGTGTAGCTGTGTAACTAGTGTTGAGTGGTGCGTGTGAGTGCTGAAGTGTGTAGCGGTGCACACCTAGCGTTGAGTGGCACATGTGAGTGCTGAAGTGTATAGCTGTGCACACCTAGCGTTGAGTGTTACGTGTGAGTGCCAAAGTGTAGCTGTGCACACCTAGTGATGAGTGGCACATGTGAGTGCTGAAGTGTGTAGCTGTGCACACCTAGCGTTAAGTGGTGCGTGTGAGTGCTTAAGTGTGTAGCTGTGTAACTAGTGTTGAGTGGTGCGTGTGAGTGCTGAAGTGTGTAGCGGTGCACACCTAGCGTTAAGTGGTGCGTGTGAGTGCTGAAGTGTGTAGCGGTGCACACCTAGCGTTAAGTGGTGCGTGTGAGTGCTGAAGTGTGTAGCTGTGCACACCTAGCGATGAGTGGCACATGTGAGTGCTGAAGTGTGTAGCTGTGCACACCTAGCGTTAAGTGGTGCGTGTGTGTGCCCTTACTTGAGAGTACTATGTATTGCCAAGTGCGTTGCCTTAAAGTGTACATGTGGGTACCTGTATAAGCGTGTACACAGTTGTGTGTGTGTGTGTGTTTGTGTGTGTATGTGTGTGTGTGTGTGTCACAGTGGTGGTATTCCATGCCAGTGCCTGCGTTCAACTATTGTTGCAACATGTGAGTGTCCATGATAGTATACCATTAGGCACTAATAAGTGTGTGGCTTTGACGCAGGCACGGGCACGATACAAAGGTGGAAAAGGGCATAGGCATGAGACAGAAGAGAAGCTTTTAAGTGTAGCATTGTCATTTTACGAAAAAATGTGATTTGCCAAACCACATCACATTATCCTGTGACAGTATGCATTAGGGTATTGACATCATGGAAATGGCACACACACTCACACATGCACACACACACACACGCCCACGCCTACGCACACACGTACACGCGCCCACGCCCACGCCCAAGCACGCACATGCACACACACACACACACACACACACACACAAACACGCACACACTAGGCACACACACACACACACACATGCGCACATGCACACAGTTTCCGCATTTAATTGGTTTCTGCCTTGTTTGAGACCTACCTTCAACTTCACGCATTTTAAACGCACCATCAGCGCACACACATTTGCCACAGTAGCGCATCTTTCTTCCCCATTTCTTGCCATTTATTTACATGCACCTGCACAATTGCCATTACAGGTGCCGAGGAAGAGCAATAGCAAGAGAGGCTCACTCAGCAGGGGGACAGGCATGGCGTATTCCCCCAGGTGCATGGTGGGCTGTGTCCAGGAGAGGCTCGAGGAGTGTGTGTGTGCTTGTGTGTGTGTGTGTGTTTGGTGTGTGTGTGTGAGTGTGTGTGTGTGTATGTGTGTGTGTGTGTGTGTGCACGTGTGTGTGTGTGTGCGTGCCTCCTGTGTCATAGGATGCAAGCTGTGCAAGCGTAAAAAGGGCTGTCAGCTCATTTGTACGGAGGCTCGTCAGCACAGAGCCTACTCTTCCTGACCATCTCAACATTTGTTCCAAACAATGATCCCAAGCCTCTTTGCAGCATCGCACATATGTAGGGTTGGCCAGAACCATGTATATACGGTGCACATACGGTATCTATGGCAGGGAAATAACCAAAAATACGGTCTTATACAGTGCATATACACGGCTCTGGCCAACCCTATACATATGCACAACTACACGCAAAAGTTGTGCTGTTTGACTCTCGCGATCTGCCCACTGAGGTGCACCTGAATTGCAAAGCTGTTAGAGGAAGAACATAATTTTCTTAGAGGGTTTGAGACGGGCCTGAAAACAATGCTTTCTGTTATTGCTTGACGATGAGCACGCATGGTGAGCACTGGTATAAAGTGATGTATCTGCTTAACCGTTGGTTGTGTGGTGCGCAGGTCGGCAGCCTCAGATGGAGCGAGAACCCTCACTTCAACGCTTCGTGGTATGTGGTGTGTTTTGTTGAGGTGGATATGTGAAGTGGGTGTGGATGGAGGGTGTGGGGGTGTGGGGGTGAGTGTGAGTGTGGGTGTGGGTGTGGGTGTGGGTGTGGGTGTGGGTGTGGGTGTGGGTGTGGGTGTGGGTGTGGGTGTGGGTGTGAGTGTGGGTGCGGGTGCGGGTGCGGGTGCGGGTGTGGGTATGGGTGTGGGTGTGGGTGCGGGTGCGGGTGCGGGTGCGGGTGCAGGGGTGGGGGTGGGGGTGGGGGTGGATGGAGGGTGGGGACGGTAGGTGGGGGCGGATAACGAGTATACTGGGAATGTGTGGGTGGTTACTTGGGGGTGCATCATTGACAATTAACTTTAAACCCAGCATCAGTGAAACCTCCCTCATTGCTTCATGTCATGTTTGCTCATGCCATACGGCTAGTGTGCCAAGTCTCTTCCATACCAAGTATGACGTAGCCTGTGTCCCACAGGGTTGGCCGTACATAAAACATACCTACGGTGTGCATACACGATATGTTTGGCACAGACGTGTCGGAATGAAGCGTCATATTTGGTGCATGTTCTTATGCTGATGGCTGACCCTATGCATGCCCTATCTTCAGTGCAAATGAGCGCTGATTGCGCTCGATCGAGCTGCTGCGTTGCTGTTGCTCACAGACATACAGCCTAATGCCAGCATGATCTCTCTTGCTGATGTATACACATGAAGGCAGCCTACCGTACGTACATGTACTCACCCCACCCCCCCCCCAAAATAATTTTACACAACCACCCTAAAAACTAAAAATAAATATATAGTTAACCACCGATTCCGCAGTAACACCTCCAAAAAAGTTAATTAGGGGCAGTGATATATTTTATGTACGGTACCCACAGCCTAATGCCAGCATGATCTCTCTTGCGTATGCATACACATGAAGGCAGCCTACACACAGCCTACTGTACACGTCCAGTTAATGGCCTCAGTTTTCCATCCCTTCATACCTACGTGCTTCCCTCAGGGTAAACTAGTATCCTCTCTGTCTTTTCCGCACTCGTCACACACTTGTCACACACTCCGCACTCGTCACACACTCTGCACTCGTCACACACTCCGCACTCACACACTCCGCACTCGTCACACACTCGTCACACACTCGTCACTTACACACTCCGCACTCGTCACACACTCGTCACACACTCCGCACTCACACACTCCGCACTCGTCACACACTCGTCACACACTCTGCACTCGTCACACACTCGTCACGCACTCCGCACTCACACACTCCGCACTCGTCACACACTCGTCACACACTCCGCACTCGTCACACACTCCGCACTCACACACTCCGCACTCGTCACACACTCGTCACACACTCTGCACTCATCACACACTCGTCACACACTCCGCTCTCACACACTCCGCACTCGTCACACACTCGTACACACTCCGCACTCACACACTCTGCACTCGTCACACACTCGTCACACACTCCGCACTCGTCACACATTCGTCACCCACTCCGCACTCACACACTCCGCACTCGTCACACACTCGTCACACACTCCGCACTCACACACTCCGCACTCGTCACACACTCGTCACACACTCTGCACTCACACACTCCGCACTCGTCACACACTCGTCACACACTCGTCACTCACACACTCCGCACTCGTCACACACTCGTCACACACTCTGCACTCGTCACACCAGACTCCTTAGATGTAGATCACATAAGTGGCAAGCTCATCAGTCTGCCCCTAAAACACAACCAGTGATGCATTTAGATCAGCATCGCTCTGGTCTTGTTTTGGTCGCTAGAAACTCCTTACTCCTGGGTGCTCTGCAAAATCTGCATACGCCTTACGGAAGAAGGGACTTGCAAAATCACTCCACCACTCCCCTTTAATCCTTCACCTGCCAGCTGCTTGTCCGACCCTCTTTCGTGGGGTTCTACTCAGTGTTAGTGGGTTCTGGTGTTGGGCCTTTCCTTGACGCACCTTGATGTGACGCACCTTGATGTGACGCACCTTGATGTGACGCACCTTGATGTGACGCACCTTGATGTGACGCACCTTGATGTGACGCACCTTGATGTGACGCACCTCGATGTTTCATTTCAAATAAGTTTTTTCCTTTGTCATCAGTCTGTCAAGTGTGATCGATCCGCAGGTCAGGAAGGAGTCACCGACGCAATCCGCCTTACCCTGCACTGTCTTTTTGCTGCTTGCAGGAAACGAAACACAAAGGGTAGCAGCGGCATTGAGGCCTAGGGTCTGGTAAGTGCTTTGTCGCAATTGTAGCTGCAGCGTTGCTTGTTTGTTTGTTATTGATAGGATGCAGCGTTGCTTGTTTGTTATTGATAGGATGCTGTGTTGCTTGCTTGTTATCAATAGGGTGCGTAGAGGCCTGGAGCACAGCAGGCTTTTTTGCAAGTTGTGCCGTAATGGTGGGTTTAAAAAAGGCTTGATCCACGCAATCTCGCTGCTGCACCCTTGGTTTCCTGTGGCTTCTGTGATGCCGCCTGCACAGATTACAAAGGGGCGATTGTTGTTGTTTGTTATTGAGACATTCCTTGTTACTTAGACAGTCCTAGTTGTTGTGGGCAGCTTGTCAAGTTATCATATGTTTAGTGCCCCTTGTCCGCCCTCGTGTTTGTAATCAACCACACCAACCTACTTCAAGAGTCAATCAAGGTTTTGATTCCTGGCAGCTGTGTGTGCAAATCCTCGCGAATGGTTTCTTTCTAGACCTGTCATGTCACCGTGTCTTAATTTAGATGTCCCAGTCCCACTTTATTAATTGCCGCCTGCCTGCTTTGTAACGTTTCTAAAAAGGGTAATCCAACAGATGCCATTTTTGTGCTTCGTGCGATATATATCACGTAACATGCTTGCTTATTGCTTCACAGGAGCACGTTCAATGAAGAGGACCATTTGCAGGTGAGTAGGGTTGGCCAGAACCGTATATATACACCGTATATGACCGTATATTTAGTGATTTCCCTGCCAAAAATACCGTATATACACACCGTATATATATGGTTCTGGCCAACCCTACAGGTGAGTAGTAGCCCTACAAAACTCTCTCTAATTTATGTACGTGTAGGTGGACATATACATGTATACAGTCTTGGCCATATATTCACATGCCTTCCTGTGTTTTTGGGGTGCACTTCCTTCAAATCCACACACCCTCGTTCTAAACATGCGCGGGTCCCTTGGTGATGCCTTCCTGTGTTTCTGGGGTGCGCTTCCTTCAAATCCACACACCCTCGTTCTGCACATGCGCGGGTCCCTTGGTGAAGCCTTCCTGTGTTTCTGGGGTGCACTTCCTTCAAATCCACACACCCTCGTTCTAAACATGCGCGGGTCCCTTGGTGATGCCTTCCTGTGTTTCTGGGGTGCGCTTCCTTCAAATCCACACACCCTCGTTCTGCACATGCGCG
>Ga0307968_1003948_pt1 | contig 12221 bp, 13 predicted proteins | sample OrgLakmetagen650_FD_201834 | JGI IMG/M metagenome (GOLD analysis project Ga0307968, IMG submission 201834) | Saline water microbial communities from Organic Lake, Antarctica - #650 | ecosystem: Environmental > Aquatic > Non-marine Saline and Alkaline > Saline | place: Antarctica: Organic Lake... | reverse complement strand
AGCTCTGCGGTGAGTGTGTGTGTAAAACCGTGCCGAAAATGTGCTCCGAGGAGCGATGCAAGCTCTGCGGTGAGTGCGTGTGTAAAACCGTGCCGAAAATGTGCTCCGAGGAGCGATGCAAGCTCTGCGGTGAGTGCGTGTGTGCTTGTTTGTACTTCACGCAAGCGTATTAGAAAAACACATGCGTTCATCCCCCTCGTTGGCGTGCTTTTTCCTGACGAGATATGCACACGCCTGCCTATATGTCCTGCACAGGAAAAGCAGAGGATGGCTGCCTGTCTTTTAAAAGCACTCAGAGAAGGCATACGTGATGAATAATAATAACGCGTGTTTGCTTCCAGCTGTTTGACTTTGCCATTGCGTGCTGCCTGAACACACGCACACACACATGCACGCACACGCACGCACACACACACACACACACAATCACACACACACACACACACACAAACACACACACTCCATGACCTGTTTGTATGTGGCGCACAGGAAAAGCAGAGAAGGTCTGCCCAGTCCTTCAAAAAACTCAGAAGAGGCGCATGTGTTAGTGCGTGTATGCCCCCCCAATACATGGCAGTGGCCCCCAAGACCTCTAGGTGAGTCTTTAACAATGGTTTATTTGTCGTGTTTATGCATTGATTATGGACCCTAGGACATGAAGTGTCTAGGGCTTATGGATTGCTAGAGAAACAGAGAGCCTTATAGCTTAGAAATTGGGACCTTTCTCTAAAAACTTTTGTCGCCAAATCAAGTGAGAACCTCATGCTGAGAAGGATGGTGCTTTCTGATTGTCGTACAATGCCCTGGTTGGAGAGAGGCACCATTTGTTTTGAGCTCCTGGACATAAGAACTAAATAAATGGAAAGAAGACTTAATTTTAAGACACAATGGACCCTGCCCAAAGCACTGTGCAATGCCGTGATTTGCAATCCTGGTTCCCAGCGGGGTCGTGTTGTTGCATTTTTGCGATAAGCAGGAAGTTAAATTCAACATCGCTGGAGCACAATTGCATTCCGGCCACTTGCTGCTGTGATGACATGTGCTCGGTGCAAGCACTGTCCGGGGTTGAGAATGGCAGGGTTCAGAAATTTCCAACAGACATCTTGCATCACCCATAAGGTCTTTATAGCTGTGGAAGTTTGCACACCTGCCATGCCTTTTCACACAAGACTTGGAGGTGCACGACCTAGGGTCCCCAAGCGCAGCGCCACTATTTCTCTTCATTTCTTCAGTGGAGGAGTATTTTATGCCCGGTCACGCAGTAGATCTGTATTTCTGATTTCTGTGGGGGGTGGCTATGATTCATTCCAGGGACTTGATACCTTTTGCTTAATGAAGCTGTTTGACCTGCTTAATGGAGTTCTATTACATTTGCATCGTGAGATGGCGTTGGAATTATTCACAAGGAAATAAAAGCACAGATAAAAGGCAAGAGTGATGAAGTGATATCCCTTTGCTGCTCTGCTAGAACTGGAGTTCAAGTGTTACACACTAAACTCAGCAGTTCTCTGATCACAATTTTCTTCAGAAATGTACAATGTCAGACGTCATTCATTAGCAGGGTTGGCAAGGATTGCACACATGCTCTGTGTGTGACCGTATGAATGGAGACTCCTCTACCAAAAAACATCACATATACAAGTTATGTGTAGATGTAAATATCTTATACCTACAAATACCATAAGTTTTTTTACATATATTCAAACATGCTTATGTATACATATCTACATGTATATCCAGGCCAGCTCTATGCAGTCGTGTTGAAATGAATTTATCAACACGCCTGCTCTGAGGTCACTGCACCCTTTTTTCAAACTGGCAAGTATGTCTATCATTGTTGGCGGAGTCGCTGTATCCCTTGCGCTGGCAGTGTTGCTGTAACCCATATGTGCATCCCATTGGTAATCAGTCTTTTGTAGGGTTGCCTGAACCATATATATACGGTGTATGCATGGTGATTTTGGCAGGGAAATCACCAAATATACGGTCACATACGGTGTATTTATACGATTCCGGCCAACCCTAAAGAGGTGCTCAGTATTGGGGAGTGGGATGGGAGAAGATCACTTATTCCCAGATGCTAAGCACCTCTGTAGGGTTGGCCATAACTGTATGTATGTTTACACCGTATATCTGGTGATCTCCCTGCCAAAATTACCATACATGCACCAAATATATATATGTGGGTCTGGCCAACCTCACATCTCCGTCATCCCCACCTGCCACTGCTTTATCTCGCAGCTACAATTTTGATCAGAGCCATGCAGGGCGGGATCATGACCACGTACATGTACTGTATGTACTACATATCCCTGCCAAAAATCCACTTACCACACATAAATGAAAAGGTACAAGCAAAATAAACCGCCTACACATGTCAAACATCATGCTGGCCAGTACCAAAAGTTAACCCTAAAGTCAAACCTAAACCTAAACCCTACACACACATGTTACACGCACACATTACATACACACGACACACACACGTTACACACACACACACGTGTTACACACACGCACACACGTTACACACGTTAAACACACACGTTAAACACACACGTTACACGCACACGTCAATCACACACGTTACATACACACGTTACATACACACGTAAATCACACACATACACACGTAAATCACACACGCACACACATGTTACATAGACGTAAATCACACACGTTACATTTGTGTGTTACATACACACGTTAATGACAGTTTATATGATGTGCTCATGAGGCATACGACCCTCTGCCACTGCTGGGATTGCTTTCAGATGACCTCCTCCCTCCCAGCAGCAAACATCTTCCAAGCACGCTTGCCGCTGACCCCACTGATCTGGACAAGTCTGTGCCGCAGCAGCTCCCCATGTTGGAAAATGGCATGCAACCACAACAGCCCCAGCAGAGGTCAGTGGTGTGTGTACAGTCTGTGTATGTGGTGTGGGGGGGAGGGTGGGGGGGAGGGGGAGGGGGAGGGGGAGGGGGAGGCAATGGGTGTGGGCTGACAGCTACGCAGTGTAAGCTTGGGTGTGTATTCAAGCATGAGGTACGCCCACAATTGCCTAGTTAGAGGTCAGGTGTTACCGATGAGTGGATGAGCTGGATACCAAACATGAGCTTTTGTTCGTGTATGCGTGTATGCGCGAGTGTGTGTATGTGTGTGTGTGTGTGTGTGTGTGTGTGTGTGTGTGTGTGTGTGTGTGTGTGTGTGTGTAGAAGGGGGGGGGGAAGGCGTGCGTGAGTGCATGTGTTGTTTGTGTTTGTGTTTGTCTGCGTGTGTGTTTCTGTGTGTGTAAACACAAATTGTGCCCACAATAGCCTCCGTAGAGATCTGTGGTGTGGTAACGTCTGCGTATGGGTTAGTTGGTCTCGTGAGTGTAAGCATATATATGTAAGTATTTAAACCTGAGATGTGCCCAAGTAGCCTCATTAGAGGTTTGTGGTGCGTTTTTGAGCTGTGTATGGGTGAGCTGGCTACCTTGATTTCTTAGCCTGTGTCAAAAAATGAGGAGTATCCACATTGCATCATCAGTGGTCAGTGGGGTGTGGTTAAGAGGACGGATGGGCATGTTGGTGTGGGTGGGTCGTGTGTTGTAATATGCGTGAACGAATATGTGCGTTTGTGTGCGTGCGTACGTCTGGCTTTTGTAGCAGGGTTTGCCGCAGTTACAGTGTCCATGGTGCTGGCAGATCTGGATCAAGGTGTGCTGTGCCATTTGTGGCTGCACCGGAAAGTGTGCTGCTTGGGGTGTGTGTGTGCCATTGCTGTGGCATCTGAGTCACTCCCCATTAATACTCTAAAAGCTACTCTAAAAGCTAATCTAAAGGTGTGATGCCTTGCTCCTGTTCTTAGTAGATACGTAAACTGATGCTTTTCCAGAGACCATACCCCATCCAGACAGAGCCTCCTACACCCAGTACGTTCATGACACAGTTCTAGGCACTTTTAAATAATGTGCTTGTCTGGGCAAAGCACGTTGCTATGTCAGCTCGGACAGATAGGGCATAACTTACTCATTTATGTGGGTGACTGGCTTTCGAAGGAGCTTGATGCAGGTCTGGCAGAAAAGGTCTGGCAGCAACTGTCCGGTTGCCTGTGCATTGTCTGTGCAGGCACAGCTTCTTGGACATTGCAGCAGACCTAACCGAGGAGATGGGGCACAGGATCAGGAAAGAAGCGAGGAAAGACAACTTTAACACCTGCCACGTGAGTGTGCATGTCATATGTGTCAGGAATTTGTTTCTCGTGAGAATCAACGTACTGTTTCCAGACCCAGATGACCCATAAGCTTCTCCACAATTTCAAAGGTCGTGCTCTCTGACCTGCACAGAAGTACAGATTGAGCAAGTTTGTGTCGTAGGTCATCTGCATCTGAATGAGCTTGCACAGAAGCATAGATCTAGCCAGTTTGTGTTGTAGATCATCTGCGTCTGAAGAAACGTACACAGAAGCATAGATTGAGCAAGTTTGTGTTGTAGGTCATCTGAGCTTAAAGTTACATACACAGGAGGATACATCTAGTTAGTTTGTGTCGTAGGTAATCTGAGTCTGAAGTTGCTTACACAGAGGAATAGATCCTGCCAGTCTGTGTCGTAGGTCATTTGATTCTATATGAGCTGCTACCTTGAAGTCACGTTCTGTGAAGGAGGAGAAACTTATGTGAAGGTGCAAGCTTTCTATGTAGGTTCGGTCAGAACTGTACATTTACACCGTATATGATCGTATGTTTGTTGACTTCCCTGCCAAAAATACCGCATTTACACCGTCTATACCGTGCATCCACAATCACTTCGGATACTAATTGGCGGAAAAGTGAATCTTCTAATGATAATTCTCGGAGCCCTCTCCAAACTGCAATTTAAATTCTAAATATGTTGGTAATTTTGGGCACTCAGGGTCAGGCCAGCCATCCCTGTGAGAATTTTTGCCCCAAAGCTCCCACCCACTTCTGAGTATGCAGGACATCAAGCTGGACCTAACTGAGCAACTCTGCACACTCAGTTTGTGCCGGGGGGCAACCAGGGTGCGGGGCCAGGATTCCCCTGCCAAAATGGGGTCCTCAGAAAGTGGCCCCGCGGCTTGCCTCACCCACAACGATGGTTGGACATAATATTTGGAGCATTATGAGGGGGTTTCGGGGGGCCGGGGCGGGGGTCCAGGAAATCACTCAAATTTGGCCGGGAAAAGCTCGATTTTATGCAAGGAGCACAGGGTGCATGGTTTGGGGATCCGACTTGGTCGATTTGCTAATAATCATAAAAGAAAAAAGTTCATGTTTGAATGAATGAAATGTCGCGTGAGCATCAGGAGAGCATCCGTTTGGAGTTAACTTCTTAAGTTTATGGACCAAAAAGGCTGTCTGCATCCCGGAATGGTGTGGGCAGGCAGTGAAATGTGAATCCATAGCCTTTGAAAATCTCAGCTGTCGCTGCCCACCACGGCCCAACCCCAGCATTCCAGACCATAAAGCTTGACAGGGCATGTCTTGGGAGCATACTGAAGGGCTCCCGACACTCAGGTGGTGGCCAAGAAGCGTGTTTCCAGGTTTTCCAGAAATGCACCATTTTTGCCCAGCAAACAGGCCCACGCACTAAGTACTTTAAGAAAACATGTTCACCCCCTTTTTTTTTGCTTTGAAGGGTATGGTTTGACCATAGAACCTATCTGGCAACAAAAGGATTGGTGAAAATTGGACCAAAACCCGCATTTCTACACCCATACCTTTCTGGCAGGGAAATGGCACAAATCCAGCCCCCCACCTTCACCCTAGACCTCAAACTCATTATTTTTATGCTGAAGTGTTACCTTTGTTACAAATCGCGTTGCAATAACATGTGTTTGACACTGACAGAATGAAAAACAGTCGAGCTCAATATCGAGCAGCGTATATCCTTCTACATTTATATGCGTTTCACGGCGTGCTCGGCCTTCACAGAGCACCCAGCGCACAAACTGCCAAGTGCAACGCACATTACGGCGCCCAGTTTCTCTCTGCTGTCACAAGCTTGTGAGCCCTATTCCATCTAGGTTATATATATAAGTTGTAGGCTTTTAACGGCCGGCCTGTGTCTGTGCCTCCATTGCAGTCTGCTGCACTTGCGTTGTGGTCTACCATCTTCCTCCGCTTCTACAGCAAGCCCCTGCTGGATGCTGTGTATGAGGTACGTGCTCTGTGAATGTGCAGCAACTTGCGATTTGGGCTTGGGTATGCACAGGTATTGTTTCATGACTTTCAATACAGAGACTTCTTGAAAAAAGACACCGAAAGCTCATGCACATCAAACGGTCCCACTAACGCATCATGAACCGACTTTACAGTTGAGATGATGATCTGGATTTGATGTTGAACAGTTAATTACAGGGATTGCCCATTCCTATAATACCAAGCATTGCAAGCAGATCCCACAACAAGCTGCGTACTCCGACCAAACACCAGTTTACGCACATGCGCACATATACGGTGCAAGAATTCATGCACACAAACACACACGCACACAATAATCCACACATGCAAGAATCCATGCACACAAACACACTCGCACCCAATAATCCACACATGCAAGAATCCATGCACACAAACACACACGCACACAATAATCCACACATGCAAGAATCCATGCACACACACACACGCACACACACACACACACACACACAGACACACACACACACACACGTGCACACACAGACGCACACAAAAGTGCATACACACACACTACAGGTGGCATCGCCAGAGTTTCTAAGGGACGCCACTCCCCAGACCCTGTCACAACTGTCCTTCTCCCTTTCTCAGCTTGATGGAAACGCAGAGCCATGCAAAAAGGTAAAAAGGTTGGTGCAAGTACACTGTGTGAAACCACAGAGCTTTGGTAAGGCTTGATGGGAATGGCAAGCCCATGTGCCGAAATGTTCTGCAAATGTGTATTAGAAATGTGTAGGTGTAACGATACAGTGGACAGTTGGAGTTAATTTATAATTATTATTTATCGTAAAGAGGCCGGACTGAAAAGAGATGTAGGAGATTTTTAGAGAATCTCTCAAGGTGCGGTGCCTGGACAGGCATACGCAAGGCAAATTGGCCGGAAATAAGGTTCATATGTTCTGATTAATATTTGCTAATATCAGGAAAACAAAGTACAAAATTGCTGTCCATTTTGGGGCGTCAAGAAATGAAAGTCTGACACTTTCCTGAACAAGCATGTGACATCGTGACGTGCCTTTTTTTGGCATTTACATTACACAAGAGTACTTAATAATATTTCACAAAAAATGAGCACTTACTATTGTTTTACAAATAATGCGGTCGATTTCCCCATTTTTAGGAATTTCCAGGGAATATCCCCTGATTTCCCCCAAAAAACGGACATCCTAGTTGCCGTCTAGGCTATGACAGCAGTGACGTTGAGGATTGATGAGGCTCGACCTCGTCTAGCCTCGACTAGAGGCTGGCTCACCCTTACAAGTGCGTGTGTCATCTGTTTTGGCACAGATCTGTGCTGCTTCCCAATATTGCAATTGACGTGCGCAACTAAGTCTGTGATGACGCAAATAGGTCTGTGATGACGGTTCAAAGCCACATTTCTACAGAAATAGGGTCGGCCATAGCCACATTTCTACAGTAATAGGGAAGGCCATAGCCACATTTCTTCAGGAATAGGGTCGGCCATAGCCATAATTCTACAGTTATAGGGTCGGCCATAGCCACATTATTACAGAAATAGGGTCGGCCATAGCCACATTTCTACAGAATTAGGGTCGGCCATAGCCACATTTCTACAGAATTAGGGTCGGCCATAGCCACATTTCTACAGAAATAGGGTCGGCCATAGCCACATTTCTACAGAATTAGGGTCGGCCATAGCCACATTTCTACAGAAATAGGGTCGGCCATAGCCACCCTTTACCTTGAGCTTGGTACTTCAGTCTCTTTGTGACTTTATTCCTCCTTCTTTTAGTACTCTGTTGGTCCTACCTGTCTCTGACAGGGCCTTTTTCGTCTGCTGGTAAAGGAGTTCTATGCTACAGTTCACTGTAGGCTTTGTCATTACTCCAAGGCATACAAAGAATATAAGGGCCTTTTTCGTCCCTGTATTCGAGTTGATTAAAACAACCCGAGCAAAAGCAAGGCATAAAAAGAATGCCCATTACGAGAGTACACAGCACTTATGCAAAATGCCTGCCAGATCTCAGGCAACACTCACTACGCAAGAACTCCAGTTCTACAGCTGAAGCATGTTGAGCAGGCCAGGCTTGTCCGCTGCTGCTGCTGCTGCTGCTGGTTCTGGGACGAGCTTCTTGGCCCTCTCGCGGTGAAGGCAAAGCTCGTCATCAGAGAAGTCAGCTTCAGATGCAGGCTCTGAGGCCTCGCTGGAGGACTCCCCCCTCTTGCGCTTGCTGCTTTTGCTGGCCTTGCGCTGAGGTTCCAGGCTTTGCTGTACCAGCGCTTGCTGCAACTGCTCCTGCACCTGCTGCTGCACTTGCTACTGCATCTCCTGCTGCAGTTGCTGCTGCTGCACCTGCTACTGCATCTCCTGCTGCACCTGCTACTGCATCTCCTGCTGCAGTTGCTGCTGCTTGCGCGCTGCTGGGGCGACGTCATGGCCCTCCAGGGGGTCAGAGGGCTCGTTAGCAGAGAACTCGAGAGACTCCAGGTCCGAGCTGTAGCCCGCGCTTGCGTCCCAGTGCCATGATGTTCCCCTGTGACGCCCCCTGGGCGTGGGCATGCGACGAGCAGGACGCTGCAAAGCTGCTGTTGCACTGTTACCTCTGCCCCTACCACGGCCACGGCCATGTCCCCTTGTGGCCGGGGCAAGGGCATCTCCCTCCACGGCTCGGGCTGCTCTTCTTGTTCTCATGATCAAAAAGATATGAACCCGAGCAACAGCAAGGCATAAACAGAAGTCTCATTACGAGAGTACACAGCACTTTATGCAAAGTGCCAGATCTCAGCCTACGTTCACTACGCAAGAACTCCAGTTCTACAGCTGAAGCAGGAACTGATAATTTAGTTTTAAATTGGCTTTCCCTTAATCAACGTGGGGAGTGGCTTTCACTGCCTGCGTAATTACATTTTTTCTTCTTTTACGGTATGGATTTGAAATGGAATTATGGCAATACACGGTATTGGACAGCCCATCATGCAACATACAGTATAAGTGCTTTATAAATGGTTATGTGTACGGCAATTTGCAGGAAAGCCTTTTTATACTGGTAGTAGGATATATGGTCTTGTACGGCGTATTGGCAGATCCTAGCCGACCTACATCTCAACTTATATTTGAAGCTCAGCGGCACCTCACATCGCTCAACAGTTGTCCAGCTCACATGCATGACCAGCAGCACACCATTCCACCCACAGCCCACTTTCCTCCCCTGCAAACGACATCACATAAAAACAGGGATGGGTCATACGGCGTAGGCGTATTTTACGTCGTATCGTATTTATCGCGTATTTAACCGTATTATACAAATTGCTCCGTATAATACGATTTTGGGCACTTAACGAAATCTGCAGCCACAAGGCCCCCAGAGCCCCCCAGAAGTACTCCCAGGCCCCCCAGAGGCACTCCCAGGCCCTCTAGAGCCCCCCAGAGGAACTCCCAGCCCCTCAGAACGTAGCATGATCACTTGCCTATTGCTACCACAACCCAGAAGGTGGTGCCTGTAGCATAGATGAATTGTGCAACAGCTGCATCCACACAAGCCTTGGTCACTACCCTCTTGCTGCAGGTGTCCAATGACTGTGTAGATGCTGCTGCTGATGTGCTTGCTGTAGTCCTGTGCAGGTGCCTCTCTTTTCCTGCATGCTCCTCCCTCTGAGCGCTAGCGTCGGCAATTTCTCCCATGCGAGCGCTGCGACTACGCCCTGAGGATTCCTGCCGGGTCAGCTTTGCATGCTGCTTCACCTACGCTGGGCTGGGATTCTGCCTCATGAAGTGCTCGCGGATGCGGGGGGCACCGCTGCTGAATTCTCGGAACCCTGGCATCTGGCATCTGGCATCGGCATCTCGTAAATCTGCCCCTTCGGTCCCATAACAACAACACGATGCCACTCATGGCCTTTACCAGGAGGCATTATAATGTTCTGGAGGCTGGGGGACAATTTGGTGGTGGTTGGGGGGTGGTTGGTGCAAGCCCAGGGTACCCCCCAATATAGCAAAAATACGTTTGCGTATTATACGCGTATGTCGTATTAATGGCGTATTAATCCGTATGGGACGTCTCAAAAGTCCGTATGACCCATCCCCGCATAAAAACGATTCAAAGTAGGATTATCTACACTGAACTCTCACCGTAAGTATGAGAGAACACAGTTTTACCAGTAACAGGTAATACTGTAGCTAAGCTAGTAATTTGTAATCCAAATTAAACTAAACTACACGAAACTAAGCTAGTAATTACATTTGCACCCCAGAAGGACATTTGACGACATTTTGACTTTGTCGCTTTTGCATCAGATCACAACATTTTATTCCAAGTCCACACGTTGAATAAACCCGCTTCAGTGTCAGACAGAAGGGTGTGAACAGGACTATAATGGGTGCAAATAAGTTTTGGACTGGCATCTCAGGCCCCCTTCTTTCTTGTCAAGTGACACTTCTTATATGACACGGCGCATCACACTGTGCTCATATGCAGTCCATTGACTTGTGTGAGCAGATGGATGTGGTGTGTGAGCAGATGGATGTGGTGTGTGGGCAGATGGATGTGGTGTGTGAGCAGATGGATGTGGTGACACCTAAACCCTAATCCACCGCGCAGGAATGGCCATCTCCTAAAACAATACACTGTGCTTGTTTGATATTCACGAACTTACGTTTCCACGCATAGCTGGAACAAGAAGTATCTTTCCATACAACCGAGCGCCGTTGCACTTTTGCTTGTAGGTGGTAGAGATGTGTGGAGACGCCTTTACAAAAAGGCGCCCGTTCATGGACTCCATTTACTGGCAGGTGTGTGGGGGCAGATTGGTAAAGGCACGTTCAGTTGAGCCTTAAAAGAGGTCACGCGCAAGAAGAAGGAAATAATACAAGGCCACGCACGAGAAGAATAAAGCCATACAAAGTCACACACGAGTAGAAGACCTGCAAAGTTACACACAAGTATAATGAGTACTTACACACGAGTAGACAAGGTCGCACACACGCATTATTACAGACGAGTAGACAAAGTCACACACGAGTAGAACTAAGTCCTGCAAGGTCACACACAAGAGATTAGTTCATTGTGTGGTGCAAGGAAGCAGCCATTTGACTGTAATGGCTACTTGTAAGTTCTTTTTTGTTTGCATCGTGAAATGCAGTAGGCAGGGATTTGATACCAAAAAATAGATGATGGAGAAACGGTAGAGGAACACAGGTAAGAAACAAGGGTGACCAAGGCATGCCACTTTTACTGCACTGCAAGAACTGCTGAGTTCATGGGTTATACACTGAACTCAGCAGTTTGTGGGGCTTTGTGGGGGGGGAGGGGACACATTTGATCCTTAAAGAAACGAACATGCGTCGAAGGGGAAAAAACGAACATGAGTAGAAAGGAAGCATCGCATTGCACAAGGGAGCAGGCATCAATGAGGAAGGGCTACTGGTAGGTTTGTGGGGGCTGAGAGGCAAGGTGCGCGTTGCTGAAGTAGGACAAGGACGGGCACGAGCAAAACTAGCCCTTGCATCTGTAGCGGAGCAGACATCCAATGGGGAAGGGTGGCGGGTTGTTGTGTGTTGGACGGATGGGGGAAGGCACGCCTTGTTGTGCCGAAACAAGGTCAAACGTGTGTCGGACAGTGCCCTTGGAACAAACGTGTGTCGGACAGTGCCCTTGGGTTACGCAAGGAAGCAGCCATCCAATACGGTGGGGAGTGATGGGTTAGTGTGTGGGGTTCAAAAAACGAGACGCAAGCAAACAGTTATGATGCGCACAAAGCACTCGCTGCGACGATTGTTTAAATCTCCTGTGGGGGCAGAGGGAGGGAGGCAAGCGACAGAGACAGAGCAAGTACGGAGCTCTACACCGTATACAGTCACTGCATCAAGGTATACAGTCACTGTACCAAGATATACAGCCACTGCATCAAGATATACAGCCACTGCATCAAGGTATACAGTCACTGTACCAAGGTATACAGTCACTGTACCAAGGTATACAGTCACTGCATCAAGGTATACAGTCACTGCATCAAGGTATACAGTCACTGTACCAAGGTATACAGTCACTGTACCAAGGT
>Ga0307968_1003946_pt1 | contig 12228 bp, 15 predicted proteins | sample OrgLakmetagen650_FD_201834 | JGI IMG/M metagenome (GOLD analysis project Ga0307968, IMG submission 201834) | Saline water microbial communities from Organic Lake, Antarctica - #650 | ecosystem: Environmental > Aquatic > Non-marine Saline and Alkaline > Saline | place: Antarctica: Organic Lake... | reverse complement strand
TAACCTACTGAAACTGAGCATGGATTAACTGCTGCTACTGCTGAATCGTGGTGCCACCATCTCCTCACATACTGTGTCGACCGAGGTCTGGTAGATGGGGCACCTGTAGGTAAAGAATAAGAGCAAATAATCACTTTGAACTGAGTCTGTGTCAAAACTTCGAACATGTTGGTGGCGTCTAGTGTTCAAGTGCAGGCAGGGCAGCAGCTGGATATGTAGTCTGGCTAGCTGGTTAACCATTCAGAGTTTACAGCTGGCTAAGGAGGCTTGAGTTGAGGTGATGAACCAGGGCGAGGAGTAGTTAGGGATAAGAAATCATCAAAACAGATCAACGGTCGTCTGATGGATACATCCATGCAGGTGCTCCATAAATCGAATGGAAACGAAACGAATTCGTAAATTTCTAACTGACGCACACGTGTCCACGCGGTAAACCCTTAGTTTTGCCATTTTGACGTACTTTTTGCAGGCAGATCCCTGGACCAATATCCTAACAGATAAATTCAACAGTTATTTTATGTCTGGTCGAGAAGCTAGCTTAGCGCATCATGGACAGGAAATCTCTTGCTTGCGCGGATGAGGAGTCTCTCCTGGCACAACAGGTGCAACACCTGTCCCTGTAAATTTAAGCCTTTCATCAACAGCAACAGCCGCCAGTTTGCGCACGCAAGCACCGTGTCAAGCAAAGCGCGATGCTAATTCTACTTCTGCCTCCTTTCCCCTGTTTCATTCCCCTGTACAACATAATAAACACTCCCCATCACTAAAACCAACACCAGGCGGAATTCCTGCGACAGAAGCAGGGCAGCGCAACCAAGGTCACGCGCGTGAAGCGGTCTCCAGACAGCCTAGCTGCACAGCATGCTACGCAACTGCAACAACAAAAACAACAGCATCAACCTACAACTCCTTCTCCGCCCGTCCCAGGCCCCAGCAAACCTGCCATTGCATCAGGTGTGACATGATAGTGGACCCGCGCTTGGGGAACGCACTATTTTAGGCGCCACAGAGGACAAAAACTTTCGTTACTTTTGCTGCATGGTGAAACAGGTTTCTTCCCAACCAATATCGGGGATGTGCTAGGCAACATCAAGGAGAGGGACAGCGGCAGTAAGGAGGGCGCTGGCGTAGTACCGCCCAGCGCTGCTCCAGCCCCTGGTACCTTCTTCCCTGAGGCCACACACCGCAAGCAATCCAAAGTGAGAGTCAAGAGATATTGACAGATTTACGTGTCACGAATGCAAACACTGGATTTCTGACTCTATATTACACCTTATGCTCTGACAGCCTTCTTGTCCACAAGGCAGTTTACCAATTATTGTTCCTATCTACCTGCTTGCTTTGCTTACTGTAGCCAAAGCCTCCACGCATCTTCTCACGACATGCTGACCATCCTGACATACTCACACGTGCCCCACCCTCCTGGCCCACACAGTTTGCCCTCTCTCGAAAGGCATCCACACAAGGAGCAGCAGCAGCAGCAGCAGCAGTCGCAGCCACGGCATCAGGGCGACCAAACCAACAGCATGCCCCCACCGCCTCACTTGCACGGCACCAAGGAGTCGTGCCCCCCTTTCACCCACCTCCCCCACCCTCTACATCTGCAGCCGCTTCCTGCACAAGCAGTGGTGCCGTCCACCCTGAGGCAACTGGTATCAATGCACAGAATGAGGAGGCCCTTGCTGCGATGGGAGCTGAGGGCGTGGCAGAGGCGGTGCGTCTCAATGATTTCAATGTCGTCTGTTGCAGTGCTTGCGCGTGCAAAATGGAGGTCCTGCTGTCCTTCAGGGTGTTTCAATGTAGGAGAGAGTTAGAACGGAATGGCACACCACTGTTGGAAAGCGCTTCAATGACGGAGAGAAATAGAATGATAAGGCACGCCGCTGTGGAGAAGTGCACGAAGTATGGGAGGGTACTCCACATAAGCACCCAAGCACATCCGTGATACATGACATGGGACATGGGACCCAAGCTTTTCTCACAAATGAGAAACCCCCGCCTCCCAGCCAATTCACACATCCTGTCATATGAGCACTAGCACTAGCACACACAATCACGGCTATGACAAGTGACCCACGCTCCTCTCACAAACTAGAGAAGACCTTGCTTCTCTGACTAACAGGTACAGGAGCTACGTTCTCGCATGAGCCCCCAGACCTTAGCCTTCCTCCGCAACCGAGGCCACTCGGTAGTGCCCCCTGCAGCTAACCCTCCTCATCCTCAAACGGCTGCAGCTAAGGCCACAGCAGCACCCGCAGCAGCAGCAGCAGCAGCAGCAGCGTTGCCAGGCTCGCTACCAGGGCTCGCATGCAACTCACAGCAGCAGCAGCAGCAGCAGCAGTCAGGAGTGCTTCTCCCAAAAGGATCATCCACTACCCCTCCTGTGCTGTCTAACTCCTCCTTGTGTGCTCCCTTTGGAAGCACCCCCCAGCAGCAGCGACCACAGCAGCAGCAGCAGCAGCCGCACCCCCACTCACAGCAGCAGCAGGAGCAGCAGCAGCTGCAGAAAGACAAGCAGGTGGTGGACCCTCGTCTAGTGGCTCGCTTACGGTTTGACTTAGGGGGGTGTGTGGTGGGGATACAGGAGGAGGATGAAGCTTGGACAGAACAGGCCATGCTGCAGCGAGATCGGCTGAGGCAGGTAGGTCTGGAGGCTGCAGTGTCTTTTGTGTGTGTGTGTATATATATATATGTGTGTTTGTGGGTTGTCAAAAAAAATGCGTGGGTTGTATCATTGTGTACGGGCTACAATTGGGATTACGTGTCTTCTTGCTGCGTCCAATTGATGCAGCACTGCCCTGTTTTCTGAACGAGGCCAGTTGGTCTCAGCATTGTTGTGTTCAATGTTTGAGCGCTATAAATGCAAGCTCCCCTCTGCTTCCTGCATTGCATTAACAGCTGTTTTTATGCGAACATCCCACACACACACACGCACATAAGAACACACTCTCTCTATTTTCCAGGATGAAGGGAGCGCACCCCAAGGCTACAACATCAGTGAGATGCTGCTGCTGGCACGCAGCACGCTCACCAACCACCGGGTCGCCGCCCTGTACATGCTCGCTACCGTGCTTGTGCGCGCGAGGCCCTCCCCTCTTGATGTGGGACCACAGGTACAAGGGAGGGGGGCTTGTGCGCTCAGATGTATGTGTGTATGTGTGTGTGGTTGTGGTTGTGGGGTGTGTGTGTGCGTGTGTGTGTGTATGTGTGTGTGTGGTTGTGGTGTGTGTGTGTGGTTGTGTGTGTGTGTGTGTGTGTGTGTGTGGTTGTGGTGTGTGTGTGTGTATGTCAGTGCATGCAGATGTAGTAAATACTGTGTGTTTGCCTGCTGGGTTTCATACTTGCGCAATGACAGGACTCTTGCATGGATACCTTCTTTTAGGCCTTATATTCATATTGAGGATTGGTGGAGACATAATCAAGCAGTAGCAGTCGTCATATTTATAGCAGCTATTGTTGTGCCTGTTTTAATGCCCCTATTTTTATTCTCAAGCAGTAGCAGTTGTCATATATGTAGCAGCTATTGTTGTGCCTGTTTTAATGGCCTCATTTTCATCCCCCACAGTTAATCAAGGCATCACTCGTGGACTATTGCATGCAAGCTTGCCAACAGCTGGTGTAGGTAGAGAACTGTAAAAGGTAAATCACACATACACGCACATGGGCACTTACAAACACGCACCACCACAAACATGTGGCAGGGACAACTGCTCGCAACAAGGCTTGTGGAGGGAGTGCCTGCAGCGTTGGTGCAGGCGCAGCGCCAAGCTCAGCTTAAGCATGGCCACTGCACCACCACAGTGGGTGTGGGCAGCGGCACCCAGGAGGGCAATGGCGATGCCACTAGCAAGTGCACTGACGGCGCCAACAGCAGCAAAATCAGCAGCAGCAATAATGTGGCTTGGGTGCAGGTGCGTGTGCTCTATTGGTGCCGGGCCTGTGTCTGTAATAGCGTACTCTGTCAGTGTGTGGTCATATTTGCGTTGCACCAAAGTGTTTCTTCTGTAATAACTACATTTTCCTGCTAGCTAGATTTGCGGACAAGCTTTTGTTGTTGTGGGTATTGGAGGGTACTCAGGGAGGGAGCTTTCCTTTGATGATGCACATTTTGGCTTCATGAAATGCATGATCGGTTGCCGGAGCAAGCAGTGGAGCTGAAATGCAAAAGTACGTGTTCCCACATTCCCAATGAGAGTGTGCCAGCACGAGTAGCCTCTTTTGTTGTGGTGTCCCAATCGAGGTTTGTATGCCTATCACAAAGCCAGACTCATCGTCATGATAAGATTGCATGCACGCCTGCACGCATGCAAATGGGGGATGAAGGCTGTGCATGACAGGATTCCGGACAGATTTTAAATTTTTGCGTAGCGCACACGTGTGAACAAGGCAAGGGGTTAGCAAGCAAGAAAGCAAGGGCGCGCTGGCACATGGGCATGAGAAAAAGCATGCACACAGGTAGGCTTACAATACACTCATCATACAATTTGTGCTGGCGCTCAGGTGTGGGACTATGCTGTGCGTGAGCTGGGGGCTGTGTCTCACGTTCGCTTGGCCTTGGATGACCGCAGCCCAGGGGTGCGTGCTTGTGTATGAATGTGTTTGTGCGTGTGTACATACAGACGTGTTGCATTCGTGTGAGCTTGTGTGTGAGGAATGTGCTCCCCTGTGACAAATACACACACAGACACACACACACACATACACACACACGCACACACACACAGACACTGAGACACACAAACACACTATTCACGCTTCTATTTCCTCTGGCTTCCCTGAGTGCCTGCGTGAATGTTTTTGAATGGCGTGCAATTTGCAGTCCAGGGTTTTTTACTGATAACGGTCATAGGGCATGCTGCACCACGATCAATGCTTCACAATAACAGATGTGCTCGATGATTGATGGGGTTGGCGTTGTCAACATTCATCATAAAACGCTCTGCACATAGAGCTGCTCGGTTGCTTTTGCTCATTTCCTATGTGTGCGTCAGATGTCCCTTGCTGTAAAAGAAAGTTCAGATTGCTGCATCTCCTGCAAGAATTAGCAAAAGAAGACCATATGACAAACGTGCTGGAGCCTGCATGATTGTGTTGATATGCATCCCTTATCGACTTAGGAACCTAAACGGCTTCTACTTGAAGGCAGCATTTCAATGTACAAATTAAGAGGTCAAATTGCGCAAGTGAATGCTACCTAAGGAATGGCCTTGATAAACATGTGCTGTCAATACAAGTGTGCATGCATCCTCGAATCTTCTTTGTGCTCCTTATCGAATTGACGTTGCCATGCTGTGCGGTGTCCAAAAATAAGGCATTTGCTTGCAGCCACTATCTTTTGTTAAAGCTGTGCTACCAAAGCTGTGACTTAGGTGTGCAGCGTAACGACAGCTGCTGCTGCACACCTGGCGTACTCAGGGCATCTAGAGGCATCACCCATCATGAAATGAACATTTTTACGCAACTCTGTGTACGCTATACAGGTGTGCAGCGCAGCGGCAGCGGCTGCAGCCGCCCTCACGTACTCAGGGCCTGAAGAGGCTTTAACTGCTGAGTGCTCTCAGTGTTGCAGTGGCTTGGGGTGGCCAGGGGTATGGACTGGCGTGGCCTCACGACCACAGGTGCGGAGAATATGAAGGCTGCTTTTTTGTATTGATATTATACCTATAGCTGAGTGCAGGATGTGTGTGCTGATATATTGGCCAAATATGAGTCGGCCAAGGGTGCTGAGGGTGTGGATTGGCGTGGCCTTACGAACACAGGTGGAAAGAACGTTAGGATTGTGGGGGTCAGGGGGCTGGTTGGGTGGCAAAAGCCTTTTGCACACCTCCTGAGAAGTGTTGATCAGATATTTCTGAGGGTTGCAGCATTTGTGTTCATTGTGTGAAGGTGTGATGCCAAGAGCAGCAGATGGCAGGGAGTGTGGACTGGCGTGGATATATGACTGCAGGCGGGTAGAGGAGGATTGAGATAGGGAGGGTGCTTATTTGTAGGGTTGGCCAGAACCATATATATGGTGTATATACGGTATTTTTGGCAGGGAAATCACAAATATACGGTTCTGGCCGACCCTACTTATTCGTTGTTCAAGTCGTGCAGAACTTTGGGTTCAGCTTGCTGGGGGTGTGGATTGGCTTCATTGCCACAGGTGGGGAGTGAGGAGAACAAATAAAGGGGCCTGCTTGTGTAGAACGCGAGCTGACAGTGCTCCTTACGTGGATATGATGATGGGAAAGCCCACTATGAGAAGCATTGGTTTCAGGTGAAGTGGCCAGCACAGGCGTGTGGTGTCTTTGGATGGCGAGTCCCTGCTCACAGGGTGGCAGTTTTTCTAGCTGACTTGTTGCTGCATCGTCATTCCTCAAAAAGAGCTTGAATCGAGTGTGTGCACCCTCAACTGTGTGTGTGTGTGCCTTTCATGCCCGCACTGTGCATCCTGTGAAAACTTCTCTTTCCTCGAAACTCTACACACTTGGCTGAAAAACCTGAATAGTGGATCGAAGCTTTAAGTGAGAAACATACAGAGCAGCAGCAACAGCCTCACTGTGTTTGTGAACCAACTTAATAACATGCCTACCGCTAAGTATTTCTCAAACTTTACTTAAAACACACACACACACACACTCACCTGCAGGGTGCAGGCATGTGGGAATCACGCAAAGCGGCAGCAGTTACGGCATCAGCACCAGCAGGTGGAGGAGGAGTAGTCGTGCCGGGAGGGGGGGGAGAGGAGGAAGAAACAGCAGAGGATGTGGGGACAGTGGACACTGTGGCAGGACTGATGCGCATGCAGGTCCGTGTTTGTGTGTATGTGCGTGTATAAGGGTGCACTGTTGCATGAGCTGTGTGCGTTAACGTGTGTGTGTCTGTGTTGTGGTAGTAGTGGTGAGGATAATTGTTTACACTGTAGAGATGTGACGGGTCTGGTATGCATGTGCGGAAGTGAGTGTGTCAGGCAGTGTTGTTTAATTTATAGATTGGTGGAGGCTGATGCATAGGTGGTTGTTGCGTTGGCATTTTAGGATGAAAAGTGATGGATTTTAATCTGTGATCTTTCTGGTTTCCCAAAAAAGTGTGCATTTTCATAAATACGTACCTTCTAAAAGTATGCGCATTTCTGAAGCTATCTACCTCTTGAAGAATGTACAGTTTCTTATGCCATGTGCATTTCTAAATGTATGTACGTCTCTACTTCGATGCACATCTTTAAATCCATGGACATCTCTTCAATTGAGTGCATTTTGTCTCTGTCCTGCCCTGTCTCTGCGCTCTCTCTGTCTCTGCCCTGTCCTGCCCTGTCTGACTAAAACCCTGCCTTGCCCAACTTACTGCGATTTCCACCTCTGACTTACTCTCATTGCTTTACTGCATACACTCTGGACACTCACACATGCTATAAAACGCATGCATTCTGCCGATGCACACTCTCACACTTAGCGCATGGACATTCACATGCGCATTCACAGATAGAATGCACACAAACACAAACGCACATACACACATACATGCTCACAAATTTATATCACAAATACATGCACACACGCACAGATCCTCCCTCGCTTGCGCTACCTCCTGGAGGTTGTCAAGCTTAGGGGTGCTCCTGCCAGCCACTGTTTGCGCGTGCTGAGTGCATGTGCCACGCACAGCGAGGAGGCAGCCATGCTGGTTCTGAGGTGTGTGTAATTGTGTGTGTGTGTGTTTGTGCATGGTAACTTGCCTGTGTTGTACACAAGTGCCTGCACAGCGCAAGGGCAGCCATGCTGGTTCTGAAATGTGTTTCTGTGTGTATGTGGGTGTGGGAGTGAGTGTGGGAGTGAGTGTGGGTGTGGGAGTGAGTGTGGGATTGAGTGTGCTGAGTTTTGCTGCTTGAGCCTCTCATTCCTCTTGTTCCGCTGCATTTACTTCTTCATGCACATCTACACATGCACACCTCACACACACGCACACTCACACACACTCACACACGCACACACGCACACACACACACGCGCACACACATGCACACACACGCACACACACATATACTCGCACACACAGGTGCTCTGGTATGATGGCCCTGATACAATCCTTGCTCGTCCCTGGCACCACCACACCCAATTCAGACTCTACCCCCCTTTCCACACCACACACCACCCCCGCACCAACACCCACCCCCTCTACCCCCGAACCAGCTCCCGATTCAAGCCGAAGACCTCCTGCCTTTTCCCCTGCGAGCGCTGGTTTGGGAATGGGCTTTGGGGATGGAGAAGGAGTGGACGATGGGTCTGGCTTGCAGCTGCACGTGCTCTGCCTGCTGCGTCTGCTGTGCCAGGCGTCCCCCATGTGTGCGCAGCTTGTGCGTTCCTCAGGTGGGCGAGGGCTGCGTAGGAAGTACCGTGTGTGTGTTCGTGCACGTGTTGTGTGTGGTGCTAAGAGTGGGTGTTTTTTTCTGCATGTGTATGTGTGTGTTTTGTGTGGATGATGTGCGTGTTGAGGGCATGCATAACCACCGATACACAAATCTCACAGCATGTCCGTAATTCATACACGCACACGTTTACACAATCACATGTACACACATACACACACACACACACACAGGCGTGCTGCCTCTGGTCCAGGGCCACCTCGTGGTGTGCTGCGTCACCACACATCCCCGACCCACGGACCTCCTCAAATCCACCGAGGTGCTGCGTTTGTGGCGTGTGTGTGCTGCACATGGGGTGCCTGCTTTTGGCTTTGACGCACTGTACCCCCAGCTCGCTGCAGTTCTAGTGCCACCACCACCACCAGCACAACCACAACCAGCACAACCAGCAGGAGAAGCAGCAGGAGCAGCCGCTGGACCGGCAGCAGGAGTAGCAGCAGTAGAAGCAGCGGCAGGAGAAGGAGCAGCAGCAACAGCAGCGACACCAGCACAACCACACACCCATTCTACCTCCTCTGCACCTCCACCACCACAGCCTGATGGAGTGGCTGCGGACACCTCCACGAGCAAGCCCCCTCAAGCAAATGTCGCAGCTCAAAAGCGTGAGCAAAGCCAGCTTGAGGAGCGAGAGCAACACCTGCTGCACCTGCTGAGGTGGCACCTGGCGCGAGAAGGGCTGGCACTGTTGGATGCGCTGGTGGGTGGTGTGTAGCTTATTTAATTAAAAGTAAGTGGGGGGTTCATAATACAAGTAAGTGGGTGGTTTGTAACTTACTTAAATTATAAGTAAAGATGGGTGAATGAAGATGTCTGGGCTGTGGGCAGCCGTGATGCATTGTGCAGGGGGATTGTGTGGCAGTGTCTGCTGCACATGTAGGGCTGGCACATATGTAGGATTGGCCAGAACCGTATATATAGGTACACCGTATATGACTGTATATTTGGTGATTTCCCTGCTCAAGATACCGTATATGCACCGTATTCATATGGTTCTGGCCAACCCTACACATATGGAGTGGCACGTGGCGCAGAGGGCTGGAGTTGTTGAATAAACGAAGGGGAGTGGTTGACTGGGATGTCTAAAAACGGCGTTGTTTGGGGTTGAGGCGAGCGCAAAACATCAGTACAGGCGATTGTGTGGAAGGGCCTGCTGAGCATTTGGGTGCAGCATGCGGAACAGGAGGTTGGCGTTGCTAGTGCGTTGAGCTATTGTGCAGTGAGTGGTGCAGTGGATGAGGAGACGTTGACGTGACGCTGAATGCTGGTAGTATGTGTGCATGCACAGCATCCGCTCTCCACCACTCATGCTCACACAGCACCAGCTTCCTGTCACTCACACACAAGCTGGTGGCATTTTGTTACACACAGACACACAGACACACATACACGCATGTGCACACACACGCGCACACACACAGACACATATGCACGCGAGCTAGGTCTCCAGCCTCACAACAGCTCTCACATCACACTCCAATGTTGACAATGGCGTGCTTTCCTCTGCAACACTGGCATATGCTCAACCAAATACATTGCACGCACTTGCCCTCAGCCACACAACAGCTCATTGCTCGATGGACCACAAAATCTACCGCACGCCTTCCTCTTGCTGCTCTTACACACTTAAGTAGCGTGTGAGCGCACACACACACTCACACACACACACTCACTCACACACACGCGCACACACACACACACACACACACACACACACACAAAAGGCGCACATCCTTGTTCCCCCTCCCACGACAGGTCATTGACAGACCAACTTGAAAAACCACGCACCTTCTTTCTATGGCTTTAACAACACCAGGTGGCACACGCACTTGCTCTCCAACCCCACAACAGCCCTCAAGGAGGAGCGGGGGCTGCGCTGGGTCGTCCCATGATCAGCCCGGGGGCAGCAGCTGCGCTGGCGGCAGAGGCAGGGCGGCTGTGGCTGGGCAAGGACATGCTCAGGAGGTATATACGTATAGCTGTGCTCCGTGATAAGTATTGTGCTGCCAAAGTGGCAGTGGCAGAATGGTGGCTGCGACGTTTCTGTTTTGATTTCTCATACGATCACGGTAGTAAGCGTGACCAAGGCTTGGTTCCAGGTGTGAGAAACAATGCTGGTACAGGTGCTTCCTTTTGTTCAAGTAGAATCAACGGCGTACAGACCAATATACTGAGAAAGAGCTCCAAACATGTGGTCAAACACCGTTTGTGGTATGCACGTAATTCATTTCATTATAATGAAGGGTCTGCCCAGTGGTACGAAGGCAAGGTGAGACACGGTGCACAACGCAATTTGAAGTGTACTGTAAACCAAACAGAAAGAACCGCGCTGACAAACTAGGCTCTTTTCACGCTGTCACGGTTGCTCTTATTTCCAGCACGCCCTGAGTCAGAACAAGCGCACATTCTTTCATTCAATCAATTTAAAACTGCACTCAAGTCATGGATGAGCAATTGTTAAGGTTGTGGTGCAAAGTGTCTTGCCTTTTCAAACTCCCTCCTTCTCTAGCAGCATCTATTGCCACCTCATTTCCTAATTAGTGCTTGTATACTTTATAGGGCCTGTCACAAGTCATGAATGAGCAATTGTTAAGGTTGTGGTGCAAAGTGTCTTGCCTTTTCAAACTCCCTTTTTCTCTAGCAGCACCTGTTGCCACCTCATTTCCTAATTAGTGCTTGCATATTTACAGGGCCTGTCACAAGTCATGAATGAGCAATTGTTAAGGTTGTGGTGCAAAGTGTCTTGCCTTTTCAAACTCCCTCCTTCTCTAGCAGCATCTGTTGCCTCCTCATTTCTAATTAGTGCTTGTATATTTATAGGGCCTGTCACAAGTCATGAATGAGCAATTGTTAAGGTTATGGTGCAAAGTGTCTTGCCTTTTCAAACTCCCTCCTTCTCTAGCAGCACCTGTTGCCACCTCATTTCCTAATTAGTGCTTGTATACTTCATAGGGCCTGTCACACATCTTCAGGTCACTGAACACAGTGTGTCAATTTTCTTGTCAGGGTGGCTGAGGCAACAGTGGGGCAGCAAGCGCAGCTCGCGCTAGCGACCAACAGAGTTGAGTGGCTCCAATGGTGGGTATATGGAAGAGCAATTGTTATAGTACTGAAGTAGCACAGGGATGTGGCAATGAACTGGTCGTGTCTGCATGTTGGTTGGCGTGCATTCTAACCTGTCCTCCAGGCACCTCTCTATGCACTTTGCATTACGCCTTTTTGCTGCTGACACACGTAAGAGTATAGCCATGCAGGCAATAGCCATGCAGGCAATATAGCCATACAGGCAATAGCCATACAGGCAGTGAACACCAAACCCCTCCCTGTGTCAAATAAACAAAACAGAGGCAGTAGGTGCCAGATTGATGAAACTCCGTCATTGCAGGAAAGATAGGGGGACATTCTATGAGATCAAAGCACAAGACTTGGGAAAACCAGAGAATTTAAAATCAACAGGAGGGACTGCATGCTCAGACCTGTGTATGCTGCTCTACCCTCTTTTGTCTAAAGGCCTTTCCTTCCTCATGAAAGTTATGTGCATTCCATAATTGTGAGTTATTGTACAGTCCAATACTCCACCCACTGGTTGGCATGTTTATAGTTATCAACAGCTCTTTGAATAAAGGGTGAGACTCTTGTATTCACAGCGGCATGACACTCACACATACACATACACGTACACATACACATACACATACACATATACACATACACATACACATACACATACACATACACATACACATACACATACACATACACATACACATACACATACACATACACATACACATACACATACACATACACGTACACGTACACGTACA
>Ga0307968_1003944_pt1 | contig 12229 bp, 13 predicted proteins | sample OrgLakmetagen650_FD_201834 | JGI IMG/M metagenome (GOLD analysis project Ga0307968, IMG submission 201834) | Saline water microbial communities from Organic Lake, Antarctica - #650 | ecosystem: Environmental > Aquatic > Non-marine Saline and Alkaline > Saline | place: Antarctica: Organic Lake... | reverse complement strand
CAACACTGAACAAGACTTCAGTGTGCCCTTGAATTTTGGCATCTTTTGTAGTACGGTAGTCTCTTTCCCTTTTGAACGCCTTTGAGTCAGCGTAACTTTCCAGCCTTTCATTTTTTGTGTGAACAATATTGGGTCATGCGCAAAGCTCTTCAAGAGTTGCAGAATGAGCCCCATATGAATTAATTCTGAGTATGTCAAAATTTCCTTATATACGTAGGGTTGGCCAGAACCATATATACACACTGTATATGACCATATGTATGGTGATTTCCCTGCTAAAAATACCGTATGTACACCGTATATACGTATGAATATATGGTTCTGGCCAACCCTATATATACGGTATAAACGGTTATACGGTGTATATACGGTCATATACGGTATATGGAAATCCCATATACGGTTTGGGCCAACCTAAGTATACCGGAATCCCATGTATGGTCCTGGGAAAACGGCCCTAGCTGTATCCTGAGACTCCACCTCATGCAGTGCCAAATCCCCTCCCCACCACATGCAGTGCCTTGTCCCCTCTCCACCTCATGCAGTGCCTTGTCCCCTCTCCACGTCGTGCTGCCATGCCCTCTTGCACCACCTCATGCAGTGCCATGTCCCCTCGCCACCTCATGCAGTGCCATGTCCCCTTCCCCCACCTCATGCAGTGCCATGTCCCCTCTCCACCACATGCAGTGCCATGTCCCCTCTCCACGTCGTGCTGCCATGCCCTCTTGCACCACCTCATGCAGTGCCATGTCCCCTCTCCACCTCATGCGGTGCCATGTCCCCTCCCCACCTCATGCAGTGCCATGTCCCCTCTCCAGCACATGCAGTGCCATGTCCCCTCCCCGCCACATGCAGTGCCTTGTCCCCTCTCCACCTCATGCAGTGCCATGTCCCCTCTCCACCTCATGCAGTGCCTTGTCCCCTCTCCACCACATGCATTGTCATGTCCCCTCCCCACCACATGCAGTGCCTTGTCCCCTCTCCACCTCATGCAGTGCCATGTCCCCTCCCCACCTCATGCAGTGCCATGTCCCTCTCCACGTCGTGCTCCAATGTCCCCTTCCCCCACCTCATGCTCGCCGTGGCATCCAAAATGAACAGGACGTCCACGCTCTTAGCTTCCTCGCCGTTGGGACCTGTAGATCATGAGCGATTGCCAGTGTGTGTGTGTACCTGAAATTAAGGTACGGTACAGTATATGCATGTTGCACTTTTACTGCACTTTTACTGCTATTGAAGCCACACTTTTGAATTAAACAACACGTGTACGGCTTGGGCCAACCCTAAGCATAAGCGCACGTCCACTGCTATTGATGCCACACTTTTCAAATGAGCGACGTTTCTATGTGTCCAAATACCTCCATTTGTTCTAGGCAAGAAATTACTTGAGGGGGCGTAGCACATGAGCTCAGATGAAGAAAGCGCTGCCAAAGACAGTAAGCACCTGTGCTCCTCACTCATTACTCAAGAAAAAAATTAGCTGCTTTGCGTTGTGTGCTCCTCACTCATTACCCAAGGAAAAAGTGAGCTGCTTTGCGTTGTGTGCTCCTCACTCATTACCCAAGAATAAGTGAGCTGCTTTGCGTTTTGTGCACTGCGAGTCTGCTGCAATCATATTTGAGAATTTTGGACATGGTACGCATCAGAGGCAATGCTCTGAATTTGTGCAGACATATCTGCTTACCTCGTACACACAAGCAATACACTAGGTTGAACGCAAGGCTGCTTCTGCTCAGAAGAAACAGTTGATGAGCAGCAGCCAGCATGAGCGACTGCACAACACAGAGACGGCTGAGGCACGCGCACACACACACACACACACACACACACACACACACACACACAAACACACACACATACATGGTGGCGTATGAATGGTTTGACGTACCCTGTCAATTGACGAACCCACTCCAAAACTATTCATCAGACACCAGCCTACGCACCTGCTCAGGGACGAACATGGTACTGTCATAAACAGGCAGCTTGGACCTGGTGGTGGCAGGGACGCCCTGGAAATAACGAGTGAAGGCATCGCTCATTTTCGTGTGCGCAGGCGAGACCAAGAGTAGTTTTTCGGCATCGTAGTGTCAGGGGCTACACCACAAGTTGCCTGGCTTTCGTGTGCTTAGGCTAAACCACACATCAATTGTTTTCCTTCTAACTGCACTACTCCCCACGCTTGGGCACTCTTGAAAGTCCTCCATCCCCCCTCCACAATATTTTTGAGCAACGTTGCCTATAAAGAAGGTTTATTCCATTCACAGCGGACACCTCCCGACACCTTCATCTACAGACAGCTAACAATGCATGGAATGCAGTCCTTCTGGTGATTGCCTTGGGTGCACCACAAGTACAATGGCAGCACTCCTTGAACTTTCCTGGTCCCGGGACCCCGCACGGCTCAAAGAATTGCAGTTGCTGAATTCTCAATCCCTTGGGTGCCTGTCTAGGCAGTGGCCTTTTCTTTGCTATTCTACATACCTGGGAAAGGGAGATGCTCGCTTGCCGCGAGTTCAGGCTCTCCACAATGCTGGCGACGTTTGGCATCGGGCCCGCAGCAGGCTGGCTCATTGTCATAAAGTAAGCTCGTAGACCTGTACACATGTGCAATGTGCATTGGCAATGCGGACAAGCTGTGGCGCACAGTGTGTCAATGGCGTACACGTGTTTTCGAGGATGTGCACATGTTTGTGCCCTGCGCAAGCTTTCCCTTAGGGGCATACATGCACACAGCACGCAGCAGTAGCTTAGTAGAAGCATGCTGCAAAAGAAAGAGGCACATGCCACGCAATGAATTACAGCGGGTATGGGCATCACATGCTCTGCCTGCTACACACACACTATGTGTGTGTGTGTGTGTGTGTGTGTGTGCGTGTGCGTGCGTGCGTGTGCGCGTGCGTGCATGTGTGTGCAGGTGTGTGTGTGTGTGCGTGTGTGTTGCGGTCGTGTGCTCACCATCGAAATAAACACAAGAAAAGGCCAAAAATTAATAATTGTAATCAATCAGTCTTTATTTCTATATTGTTGGAAGAGGGATGTACGCAGGGTGGAGGCAATTTCCCTCATCAAACACTCGAGTCCGAGGGTTTTATGAGGGAAATTGCCTCCACCATCGCCACAGCGCTAAACTGCCCACATGTGGTGAAGAATATGAAGTTGTAGCATGCAGGATGCAGGGTATGAAGTTGCAATTTAGCTTGCAAAAGCAATGCGATGCTGGAATATCCTAATCTTCAGTTCATCTGGCAAAGGAAGCGTAAGGTCTATGGGAAAACGTGTCTTTAAAATTGAAAGAGTGGTTGTTCCACAACCTACAGCTACAGGCTTTATTTGCTTTCCTTTGCACATAAAGCTGCAACTTCGTTGATGTATCTTTTGTTAATTAATGTAGGGGGTAGGGGGCATTGCAATTTGCTCAGACAGCAAGTGTGTTAGTCTGGGCGTTGTGCACCTGTGTTTGGTGGATGGCATCAAATCTGGAGTAGGCCTTGAAGAAGGCCCTGAAGTCGGATGGGTCCTGGACATTGATCAGCTTCTTGGTTGATGCGCTGAAGAAGAATGCCTCCTGTCCAACAATCTCCACCGCTGAGTAGGTACATTGGACACATAACAAGCATTTGAGAGAGCTCCTTGGTTGATGCGCTGGAGAAGAATGCCTCCCTTCCAGAGATCTCCAACGCTGAGAAGGCAGACTGGATGCATTATATAAGCTTTTGAGAGAGCCTCTTTGCTAAAGCGCTGAAAAAGAACACCTATAGATCATGCCAAGGGACAGCAGCTCCAGCTTGAATCCTAATTGCAACGTCCAAAGCCCACAACGAACAGACAGATGATGTAGCGTTATGTGTGGGGGTGCATGTATGTCTAGCAGCTTTGAAGCTGAATTCAGTGCACCCTTGTTCTTGTGCACCCTTACTCTTGTGCGGGGTGTCCTTGTGCACTCTTGTCCTCGTGCAATAACCCTTGTCCTCGTGCACCCTCCTTGTGCACAAGAGCCCTACTGCTTGTGCACCCTTGTTCATGTGCACCCTTATTCTTGTGCACAAGAGCCCTACTGCTTGTGCACCCTTGTTCGTGTGCACCCTTGTTCTTGTGCCTCGCACATGGCATGCAGCAGACACCCGTCCGTGTGGCCGCAACTGTTTTTGCAGGCACAAATGATAAGTGCAACAGTTAATGCCCTCACTTTCTTGCACCCTGCTTGTATTATCGGAGCGTATGCGTGCATCGTTTCTTCAGAATGCTTCTGTGTGTGCTCTTTTTCAGCATTGCTGGGCATCAATATTGGGTAGCGATGTCGAACATGGAGTTCCATGTGTGTACGAAGTATGTACAGCATCATGTCTATATGTGATTGAAGGTGCATCTGTAGGCTTGGCCAAAGCCATACATATATATGTATATACAATGCATATGCGATGTTAATACGATGTATGTACAATGTATATATAATACTTGAAGCTTGAAGCAGAGAAATGTCCATACATACGGTCATAAACGGTGAGTATATATGGCTCTGGCCAAGCTATGCACATGTGCACCCAAATTGCCAACTTTGTTTCAGCGCTGGTGATCAGGAGGTCTGAAAAGTTACCATTCGCTCTATTGCTGGTGATAAGGAGGTTTGAAAAGTCATCAGTTGCTTCATTGCTGGTGATCAGGAGGTCCGAAAAATTACCAGTTGCTTTATTGCTGGTGATCAGGAGGTTTGAAAAGTCATCAGTTGCTTTATTGTTGGTGATCAAAAGGTTGCTTCATTGCTGGTGATCAGGAGGTCTTACCAGTTGCTTTATCGTTGGTGATCAGGAGGTCTGAAAAGTCACCAGGCCAGAAGCCATGCAAGATGCAAGATATACCCTATATTGCAGTATGGGTGGATGTGCCTTGTGCTTCGTTGAGTAAATCCCACTTCCCTGTCTTGCAAGAATGTGAGGCCGAAAAAACTCTGTTGCCCAAATAAGGCACGTGCTAAGTGGGCATGCACCCTTCCCACCTTCTTCTTTGTGCTTGCCATCAATTAAGAATGCTTTGAGGGCTGCTCTGCCTGCATCTGTATCCATATATATAATATCCTGGCCTGCCAACCAGCGCTTTTGAAGCAGACTCCTGCCGGTAGCAAAGGCAAGAGCAGCTCAGTCACCATCAGCTCACAGCATTCAGACAGGCAGGGCAACTTATGGCAATAATAGCTGCACCATGCTTAAAACCGGCTTGTCAGCTTAGGCTAATTGTGTTAGCACCTGCTTGCATGCGCTTCCGGAATACGAATAATTACATGTACCTAACTACAGACAGATGGGAAGCGAAAAAACTTCATGTACACGAGCATGCATCGCACTTGTAGGAGCTGGAAAGAAAAGCTGTTACGTGGCAACTTTTATTGAAGCATGCTTATTGCGTTTTTGCTCACTCACATCCTCACAGACCACGATAAGGCATGCGCACGCGCACACACACATACGCACACACACACACACACACACACAACACACACACACACACATACACCAAAACGCTTACCCCAGTCAAACACGTCCTGTCTAGCGTGGAAGGCTGGTTGAAATCCATGCTTGGGAGGGGCACGCATTTGTCACGGCAAATGACCGAATAATCCACCTGAAAGGCGTGGTTGCGGCAAACCCATACTTTGGTAATAGAGAGGCAGGCCAAATGTGAGAGCAGCACATAAGAAATTATAACAAGAGCCAAGTTGGGAAATTAGAGGGAAAGTCTAGAATGCAATTTTACCACTCCCTCATCATTATCAGAGAACAAGCCTTACTGTTCATGTGGAAAAGCCTCTACACCTACGATACCTCTGACTTGCTGGCATTAAACTTTGTGTTGAAGTCAGCTAGTGTAGTGTGCTGCAATGGACGGAATAAAAGGAGAGGTCATGTTATAAAAATGGTTTCAACGTGCAGGCTTATGCTGACAAGGTCAGAATGCCACATGCCTTCAATTCCACAAATCGGTGATCGACTTGTATTCTTGGCAAACTCTGAGTGCGTGACGGACATGCAGGAAGCAACAGGCTGCAGACTTTAAATACACTTTCAGATCGGGTGGCGCACAGTAATTGGTATGCAAAGGGTTGGCCAGAACCATGTATACACGGTGTATGTACGGTATTTTTGGCAGGAAATTCACCAAATACACGGTTCCGGCCCACCCTACTAGATATGCAAAATAGGGTGCACTACGTCCCCAGCAGCATCCCACTTCTGACAGCTGCTGTCTGTCGAAAGCATGCATGATTCATATGATGCAGCCCCTCGAATTAAATGAGTATCTAACTTCAGAAGATGACTTTCCAACGTTCAATGCAGTGCTAATGGTTGCATGACAAGATGCGAGTGGCAAAATATGCGCACCACTCAAGTCATGAAGCTTCTGGCTTATTATCAAGTGTCGTCACGTCATTGTACTCCATGCTGCTTCACAAAGTACGCTGTCATGCAGTGTCCCTTTGTTTTGATTACTAACCTTCACAAACGCAATACCTCCAGCGTTGTCACCCATGCACCTGAACAGCAGCACCGAGGTCCAATAGCTGCTGGAGGTGACGAAAATAGGTTGAACACACACACACACACATACACGTCCCCTGGCATGGAGAGGTGGTGCAGCATGCAGGATGTGAGGGCAAACTACACATGGGTGCATGGTCAAGGCAACTCAGGGAAGAAAGAAGCTGAATTGACTCAATCAGGATAGGTGACATGTGAGCATGTCGGGTGTGCAAGCCAAGTACAAGCCAAGTACATGCAAGCCAAGTACAAGCCAGGTGCTAGTCGCATACAAGCCAAGTACAAGTCAAGTAAAGCCAAGTACAAGCCAAGTACATGCAAGCCAAGTACAAGCCAAGTACACATCACAATCAAGTACAAGCCAAATACATGCCAGCCAAGTACAAGTAAGCCAACGATGATGATGATGATGATGATGATGATGATGATGATGCATTGCACGTAAGGAGCCACGACTGATCAGACACACACCTGAACGCCCCTGTGTAATCAGTGTAAGGCTTGCTTGTTCTTTTGCTCACCAGAACATCAATCCTCCTGGGAAGAGTTTGTTAGGTTTGGGTGCTTGCGGGATTTGGGGGCATCTCTTCGTGAGCCGATGTGTTAATGTGTGTGTGTCTAGGAGACCTGTGAAGTTGTTTATTTTGCGGTAATTAAGTAGGATAGGCTGTTCTGAATTCTTTTCTTGGAGTATTTGTGCAATTGATGTTGGGCTTAGCTCTTGTGTTCCAGGCAGGTTAGCAAGGGCAGCACGCCTATTAAGGGCTATGATGTGCTTTTTGAAAACTCGAGTGTACTTGTTTCTGAACTGTTTCCCAGAGACAATGTATTTTTTGTTGGCTGATGTGAGGTCATGGAAGCCAGTTATGCCTAGGTCCATAAGCGGTTTCGAATTACAATACTATATAAAAGTCTTAAAAAGCACCGGAACTCTAAGTATGAATGTGCAAAGTCAAAAATATCCGATGAGCGTGAGTGCGACATGAGCACAATCTCAAGAGGGCCTTGTGTAGCATCAACACATGCACATGGTCAGTGTGAAAACGCACACAATTTTGGCTATGTGCCCAGGCTTGTGTAGCACCACACATGCATGGTAGACAGTGCATCAATGCACGCAACTTTGGCTGTGTGGCACCCAAACATAAATGGCATGCGTGAAACTGCAAACAAATCAAGTCGTGTGCACCCCAAACATGCATGGTATGCTGCAGCTGCGCGCAAATTGAACTAAATGCATGAAACTGCACGGAAATTTAACTGTATGGCTGCATCCATATGACCATGCATCCATATGAAACAGCGTGCAAACTTGGCTGTTGCGTGAGCCTGCACGCGACCTTGGCAGTACGACAGCAAGTTCATTGCTGCAAGGTAGAAGTCTCCTCCACCTAGTGTGTGCATGCCTCAACTGCAGACGTAAAATTGTAAATTGAAGTGTGCTCTAAAAGCTAAAAGCAAGAAGCCTGCCCTTGCCTGTTCATTTTGCTGCTGCTGTTGTGCTTGTCCTGCCGTGGCTGCCTCCTTTACACTATTCACAAGGGCAGGGCTCATGCACTTGCAACAAGCTAGACATGGCATCCTGGCTATCCTGGCTGATTACATGTGGCAATTTGAGTATGAAATTATGTGTGCTACACCAGCGTAACAATAATAAAAAACTGTTTAGATTATAAAAATTACTTCTGCCGGCCCAGGTCGGGCATTCGCACTCGGCTTCTTAACAGGTATGCCTCTTCGCGTGTGCTTAGGCACGCCGTGCACGGTTTTATGTAGGCTGCTTAGTGCAATTTCCCTAATGCGTGTAAGAGAGTGAAGGAACCCCTCCGTGCTGCATGCCCTTGCCACAAGAGCTTCCCTCCCACATGGTCTTGCTTGCTCTTCACCCTGCTTCCGCTGCTGCACACGCATTGTCAGCTGCAGCACGTCTTGTGGGCTGCAGCTACTGCTTGGCGGTGAAGTTCACTAATGCAATCAACTTAAAACTCTCAACCTGGGCCTCATCTCTTCCTTGCTTGTCTGCCTTGCATTTTTCAGCAAGCAAGGCGAGTGTTGTAGCTCGCATGTGTACCCTTGTGCCTGAGTAAAAGCTGTGCTTTTGCAAAACAAATGAGAGGTCATCATGGACATAAAAAAGCAACATGTGCCTGAATGATAGGCTAATTGGTATGCTTGGCCTGTGCGCAAGCAAAAGTGCAACAATTGGGCTGCATGCCCTTACACACACACACAAATGCACACACACACACACACACACACACACACACACACACACACATACACATACACATAGCACGCACATAACACACACAGGCACACACAGACACACCCTAGTACATGAGCGCATGAATTATGCTGAACAATTTGTGCGCTTCCTCTGTGGTATGCAAAGGCTCTTTACTGTTAGAGTGACCATGCCCAATTGTTTCTCCATCCCTGTAGGTTGTGCACGATGGGTTGCTCGGCTTCTACTCCTGCAAGTCAACCAACGCCCACCACTAATAAGGTGAGAAGAATCAGGCATGCCGGCTGCATGCTTGCACGCTACAGTTGGCATTATAGTCCTTCCCAATGAGCGACTCACTGCTTACCGTAGACTAGCATAGCCTTGCCCTTTGAATCAGGAGATATTTAACATGTCTCTTGGGCGTTGCATGCCAAATAACTTCAAATAATATGATTGAAATCCTGAGATTGTTAGGAACTAATTGATGTGTGATAACCCAGAGCCACACAGCTATGTAATTTGCCATGCGTACATCATCATATTGGATAGCATAGTCCCATAGTCCCTGATGCTTCTTTGATGCTTTGCAGTTAAAGCCAGGGAGTAAAGCCATTGTTACAATTGTATGCCATTGCATTTGTGCTGGCAGAATCATGTGCTATGATTGGTGGGCCTAGACAACAAGCAGCTGAAGAAAGGCAGCATACATTTTTGCTGTAAAGGCTTAGCTCATTCATTCATGGCTGTCTTGCATAAGCCCCCCTCTTTACAGAACATCATCAGCAAATATATGCTTTACACTTCTCACATTTGTTTGCATGTTGAGGGACATGTAGGCAAGTCCCTAGCCTAATAGCATCACATATGTTACTCTGTTACTGCAGTCAGCAAAAGGCGATGGCATGGATAACATTCCTACAGAGACAGTGCAAGCTCATGAGCAGCAGCAACAGCAACAGCAGCAGCAGCAGCAGCAGCAGCAACAGCAGCAGCAGCAGCAGCAACAGCAGCAACAGCAGCAGCAACAGCAGCAACAGCAGGAGCAACAAAGCCAAAGTGCCACCAACCAGCTGCCTCCAATCCAGCACAAAAAGGATGCAGGAAAAGAAAACATGGAGCAGGAGTTACAGCAAATGAAGGTGTTAGCCGAGCAGCAAGCTCAACAGAACTGGTTGGCTGAGAAGGAGGCACTGGAAGCTATGTTGCAACAAGCAGAACAAGAAGAAGAGGCGGCACAAAAACATGAAATGGAGCGGCAGGTGCAGGTGTTATAGCCAAGCAGCAAGCTGAAGAAAAAGTGGCAGCTGAGAGGGATGCTCTAAACAAGAGGCTGCAGGAAGTGCAGCGCAGAAAAGAGGAGCGTGCCAAGGTAGAGGCAGTAAAAGAAGCTGAGAGGCGTGCACCAGAGGAGGCAAAAGCTGCTGCTGCTGCTGCTGCTGAGAGAGCAAAGGAGGCAGAGGCTGAGAGAGCAAAACAGGCAGCAGCGGCTGGTAAATATATCAAGGTGGGTGTATGAATTGTATGAAGTTGTTTTGATCTTGATCTCCTTCCAAGCTGCTGTTTTTCATGATAATAGGTCCATTGAGTGAAGAGCTCGCCAGGCAGCAACAGTGTAGGAAGAGCTACATGCAGGGCTAAGCCTGTAATCCAGCGTATCTGGCTGTGTCTTTGCACTCGGCCCTCAATTTTGCAGGATGACCTACGATATTTGTGGAACACTTGTTGCTTAACATGCTCATACAGTCTGAGTTGTTTGCCATTCAGGTTCTCAATATGATGTGCCTCCCTACAGGAGGGTGCAAAGGCTTTATGGGTTGCCAGTGGCGACGGAGACCTGGCTGCCGTGAAAGGCTTACTGGCAAGACCAGACACAGACGTCAACTACGCAGACGCGGGGGTGAGTGGGTTTCTGCTCTTTACATTTAATGTTGATCATCTGCAGACACGCCATGAGATGGCTAGTAGTTGAAGCTGGAGCTGGGAACCCAAGCATCCTACTACTTATCATGGCAGCACCTGGCATCTTGTAGTAAGCTGGAGTTGCTTCGTGCATTTTTCAACTGGTGAGAATTAAAGTTGTTGCACACATACTTGCACACCTCACACACGCACACACCTCACACACGCACACACATCACACATGCACACACCTCACACATGCACACACATCACACACATCACACATGCACACCTCACACACGCACACACCTCACACACGCACACACCTCACACACGCTCACACCTCACACCTCACACACACACACCTCACACAGGTGTTTCACACACGCACACACCTCAAGCACACACCTCACACACGCAAAAAAAAGGGGAAAATATTTGAGTGATTGAACATTGTTTATATAATTAACTGAGCCCAGCAAAACATTCGCGACCCCAAACGGTTCAGAGGTTGTCGACTTTAAAAAATTACCCCTTTTCCAAAAGGGGGTCCAAAGGGGGTCCAAAACCGGAACTTAACCCCAGACCCCCGGATCTTCACCAAAATGTCAGGAATATAATTTAGAACACCCCTGATTTTTTCTGGCACCGGGGAGGAGCTTTTGGAAATCCACTTTTTGGCAGGGATTTCCACCCTGCCCACCTGGTAGTGGTGTTCACCCCCAAACAAATTGCCCCCACCAATTTTTGACTTCATGGCTGTTTAAATGGGGCAAAACTGGTGTGCAAAACCGGTCTCAGTGTCCGGATTGGTGCAGTGGTTGGGGAGATACAAGGGATGACTGTTTCGGCTCGGATTTGAGGCACTTTCTAAAAACATGCGCACCACCCCTTGACCCGACAAACAAATTATATAGGAACTAAAAAGTCACTCTGTATGGGTTTTATTAGCCTAGTTTCTGCTCACACCCAACTTCGCGAGTTGACTCGCGAGACAGAATTTCCGCGTCCAGCCCCCCATTTCCACACTTCCGATCCGCGGAATTCCTGCTCTCACACTAAATAAAGCTTGCTGTATAATCCGGAGCCCGGGAGCTTAGCAGCGGAGCCACAGCAGCGTGAAATCACCGGAGGGCCACCCTGGCAGCACCAGCAACATCCCGGAGGAGCTCCGTGGAGCAGCCCAGCTTCAGCATCCATGCATAGAGGTATGTTGCATGAGATTTTGGCCTGCCTTGTGAGAGATGGAGGAGAAATTGCAGAACTTGCTGTCCTTTTAAGCTTGTGCGCGCGCGCACGTGTCGACCTGTGCGCACACAGTGACATTTGACATGTATTTTCTGCTTGCATGTCATGTATGTGTTCCATGGAGGGTGTTCTGTGTGTGGCAGAGGGAGGAGGAGGACAATATACTCGTCTGATGCAGCGTATCCAACAACCAGGAATTGTGCCCTTGCTGACCACAGGGTGCGCCTACGCAAGCCAGCTCAGTCTTGTTAGGCAGTGCGTGCCCACTGTAGCTACCTGGAGGAGGGAGCGCAGGGGCTGGGCAGCAGCAGGTGAGTTGGGGTAA
>Ga0307968_1003943_pt1 | contig 12229 bp, 13 predicted proteins | sample OrgLakmetagen650_FD_201834 | JGI IMG/M metagenome (GOLD analysis project Ga0307968, IMG submission 201834) | Saline water microbial communities from Organic Lake, Antarctica - #650 | ecosystem: Environmental > Aquatic > Non-marine Saline and Alkaline > Saline | place: Antarctica: Organic Lake... | reverse complement strand
ACACACGCAGAGTCTTAAACATTCTTTCAAAAAGGTCTCTGTATCTCATGCGCAGCTCGCACACTTCAGCACACTTGCAAAAGAAAAGCACATGCTTCTCATCTTGAACTTCTCCACACTCACATTCTTCACATATGCTAGAACCACCATGCCATTTGCAAGACTCCACTCTCAAATGGTGTGCACGCAATCTGAACCTGCTGACCCTTATCACAGGCCTTAGTCAAGAAGTGTGACTGCTAGCCTGTGCTGACCCTTATACAAAAGGGGTTTACAAAAAAAGGCATTCAGTCAAGAAGTGCGACTGCTAGCCTGTGCTGACCTTTATCACAGGCCTGTGCTGACCCTTATCACAGGCCTGTGCTGACCCTTATACAAAAGGGGTTTACAAAAAAAGGCTGACCTTTATCATAGGCCTGAACAGCATGCCTCTAGACTCCAGAACCGCCCCGTCTGTTTCCTGCTCGTGACATGCAACAAGGCCTGAACAGCTTGCCTCTAGACTCCAGAAGCGCCCCGTCTGTTTCCTGCTCGTGACATGCAACAAGTTCAAAATGTCAGCAACATCTTATTTTATTTTAGTTTGGATTACAAAGGCATGCAACCTGGAATGGCTGCTCAACCTATGAGAACGAGGTAAACCTCAAAACAAACCAAGTAAAAAAGGGCTGTGACGCAACTGGAAACTGCTAACCAGCAACATCTTACTGTGGCCATTTGGCTCTGTCCCACGACTGTAAGCTCTGCTAAGAGCTGCACAAAACAGTTGTGAACTAGGTATCTTTCTCAACACCTTGTGTTTGTCACCGTCGTTCATGGGTCTGGATCTGCCCCGCGACTTTAAGCTGCACAAAATAGTTGAACAGTCGTGAACTAGGTATCATTCTTGAACACCTTGTCTTTGTTACAAGGGTTACAAGGATGGCCTATAGCCCGAGACTCTGGCTGATGGCAATTGGCTGGTGGAACAAAATCAACCAGTGTCAAAAATTGAAACTAAATCTGACACAAACTTGAGGAGTCTGTATGAGTCTTGATTCAGGAACACCTTGTCTTTGTTACCATTGCTCACAGGTATGGACCTGCCCCACGACTGTAAGCTGCACAAAACAGTTGAACAGTCGTGATCTAGGTATCATTCTTGAACACCTTGTCTTTGTTACCATTGCTCACAGGTATGGACCTGCCCCACGACTGTAAGCTGCACAAAACAGTTGAACAGCTGTGAACTAGGTATTATTCTTGAACACCTTGTCTTTGTTACCATTGCTCACAGGTATGGACCTGCCCCACGACTGTAAGCTGGGCGTGTGCATGACCTGCCCTGCAAAGATGGTAGGTGGAGTCAGTTTGAACGTGTACATCTTACACAGCAACAATGGCAGCGTTGTGTTTGTGTATGTATGTATGTGTGTAATTGAGCGCTTGTGCGTGTGTATGTGAGTATGTGTGTATGTATGTATGTATGTGATTGAGTGTGTGTGTGTGTGTGAACGTGTGTGTGTATGTTTGTGTGCACGTCGGCGATGGCTTGCTGTGTGCAAGTAATAGCATCGAATTGCTGTGAATGTCTGTGTGTGTAAGTTTGTGTGTGTGTGTGTGTGTGTGTGTGCAGACCAACTGCGTGCGATGGTCTTATGTTTGAGTGTCAGCAAAAATCCTCTGAGTCGTGTACAGACGAAACCTAATACGATGACAGCGCTGTGAGTGTCGCAGCAATGGCCTGCTGCTTAAAGTTAAGGTTACATTACTATATATGCCTCAAAGGGCATCTCAGCGGAAGCTTGGAAAAAAGCCTGCAACCTAACCTATCTAAACAAAAGGGGAAGCGTCTATGATGAGTAAGAGAAAGAGACGGAAAAAAAGTCTAGTCTGGAGAAGAAAAGGAGAGTCAAGTATGGCTGCTTATAAAGGTGTCAGAAATGGCCTGCTGCATATAAAGGTGTCGGTCAACATGGCTTGCTGTGTGTGTTGAACTAAATTTGTGCAGGTGTCGGTCAACATTGCCCTGCTAGGTGTTGGTGTCAACAAAGCTTGCTGTGCGTGTTGGGCTATATTCGTGCAGGTGTCGGGTTCGGTGGACCAGTCAGGCGCGATGATTTCTGAGGACGTGGCTGAAAAGGGGTACGCCCTGTTGTGTGTGGCCCAGCCCAAGGAGGACTGTAAGATCATCACCATCACGGAGGTGAGCAGAGTGTCTCTGCGGCAGGCGTGCATCAGTTGCAGCTGCACAGATTATGTGTGTGTGTCTCAGCCCAAGAAGGACTGTAAGATCATCACCATCACGGAGGTGAGCAGAGTGTCTCTGCGGCAGGTGTGCATCAGTTGCAGCTGCACAGATGATGTGTGTGTGTGTGTCTCAGCCCAAGGAGGACTGTAAGATCATCACCATCACGGAGGTGAGCAGAGTGTCTCTGCGGCAGGTGTGCATCAGTTGCAGCTGCACAGATGATGTGTGTGTGTGTCTCAGCCTAAGGAGGACTGTAAGATCATCACCATCATGGAGGTGAGCAGAGTGTCTCTGCGGCAGGTGTGCATCATTTGAAGCTGCACAGTTTGTGTGTGTGTGTGCGTGTGTGTGCCACAGCCCAGCGAGGACTGTGAGATCACCACTGAGCGGTGATAAAGCCAGGCAATTGCAAGAAAGACAAAAGACTAGTTGCCAGGGTACGGGTAAGACAAGGCAAAAGACAAGTTGTCAGGGTACGCGGAAAGATTGCTAGGGGTATACTGTTGTGGGCGTGAACGTATGGCAAAGACTTTGAGAGGGGCAGGGTGATTCATTGTCAGGGGTAAGCAAGGTGGCTTCTCAGCAGGCATATGACTAGGGTTGGCCAGAACCATATATATACGGTGTATATACAGTATGTTTGGCAGGGAAATCACCAAATGTACAGTCATATACGGTGCATATACACGGTTCTGGCCAGCCCTATGTACGGCACTGCTGCATTGTAGTTGATGTGTGTCAATGTAGCCTTATTTTCTGAGTTATGCACTTACGCAGCATCATCCCCCCTCCACACCCCCTCACTCACACATACACACACACACGCACACACATACACACACAAACACACACACGCACACACACACAAACACACATACACACACACGGCCCATAGAATAAGGACACACAATGCTGCAAAACCACAGCAGATGCTGCTGCACATGGGGAGGTCGAATCGTTGGAGCAAGTCAGTAAAAAAAACGAAATAGAAATAGAAAAGAGTTCTTGGGCAATCCTGCCATAAAATGCAAGACATGGAGGACCTCCTTGGTCAAAGAAGTTGCCGCGGTTTTGCTCGCTTGTTCAAGGGGAGGTCCAGCACTCGACCCTAACATTGTCATCACCATCTGCGTAAAAATGGAATACACTTTGTCGTTGCGTTGACATCTGCAGGACGAGCTTCTGGATCTACAGATGGGTACTTAATCTTGAGTTTGAATGAGGAAATAGAGAAGAGCAAGACCAGGCTACGCCTGTCGTGCTACTAGCACACCCGGCATGAAAATAGAGCGGACCTGGATGATAGTCTGTACTTTCTTGGTAGGACTGTGATTTGTAAGCGAAAAGGATTGCATAATTTGCCAAATTTTTGACTGTACTAAATAACAGCCTAGTTTTTTACTTGTCAAATACGCAGACGGATTGTTATATGGCTCGACCCATAACAGTGTTCTTTTCCACTTCAAAGCCGTAGACGTTTGAACCTATTTCTTAATCACGCCACATACAGCCTCGGAGTTACTGGTCTTCACACCACAGCACTCATGAAAAGTTTTAGGCCTACATGCATTCAGATCCGCAACAAAAACTATACAAACGAGACATTGAATACAACCCCCACAAATAATGAGCAATGCCCCTGGTCACCGTTTGAAGCACTCAAACATCAACTCAAAAACAACTTACTGGTTCAAAATACCTGGCAGGCAACAAAATACATCACACCCAGCTCCCCCTTCCTCTATCTAGGAGTCACACTGACGATGAATCTCATTTGGAAGCACCAGCACAGGCACATGGACGAAAACCTAAAGCAAAAGCTTGACGCCCTTGAAGGCTCTTATGTCTCACCACCACGGCAAACACTAAACATAATACGCACAGCAATCATTCCTAGTTTGGCCTATGCTTTAAATTTTGCGGTCACACCATGCTCCTACCCAAACTTGGATAAGTGGGATGCAATGATTGGAAGGGTGATCAAAAGCATACACAACTTCTTATGGAGAAGCACACTGACTGCCATGATCCGTGAAGATGTCCTTAGTTTTGGATTGGGTGCCCCCTCCATTTACGCACGTGGAATACCACAGGCGCTCAGCAGTAGCACTCGTAACAAGCATAGAAGACCCTTCTAAACATCACCAATTTGTGACCATGCATCTCCTGACCCACCAGGTCGCCCAACTCAAGGCCCTTGCCAATACATTCCTTCTTTCCACAAGAGAAGGCACGTCGCTACCAATAAAACGGCAACTCAACCTACATATGCGAGCACGTCAACTCGCTTGCGTCCACGCCAGCAAGCTCCACTCAGCCTTGAAAGGAAACAGCATGTTTTAGACGATCTCAAGCTCACCTCCGCCCGAAAGCCCCCCCCCCTCCCAACATTAGCCCCCCTCATCAATTGCATTACCAAACCGCTTATGGAAAAACAAATACACTCAAGTTTTCAAAAAGCACATCATAGCCCTAAATAGGCTTGCTGCCATAGCTAATTTGCCTGGAACACAGGATCTAAGCCCAACATCAATCGCACAAATACTCCAAGAAAGGAATCCAAAACAGTCTATCCTACTTATTTACCGCAAAATAAACAACTCCTCCTTCACAGGCCTCCTAGACACACACATTAACACATCGGCTCACGAAGAGGTGCCCCCAAATCTCGCAAACATCCAAACCCAACAAACTTTGCCCATCTACACAACAGCCCCACCACAGCCACGCTCAGCAACACACCACAGGCACCCCATTACAAACAACTTAATCAGAGGCCCACCACCTCTACACACAGATCCAACAACAAATAATGGACACCCAAACCAATCCTCTGTTTTTGACACATCAAACATCCCCTGCCTCCTCTATAATCACAACCGAACCTCGGAACAGAAATTCAAGGTCACGATAACCCGTACCTACACCTTCATTTTTAGATGAAATCCCCCAATTATATACAGAATCCAATGCACGACCCAGGAAACGCACAGCACATGACAACATATCCCGCACTGCGCTTCCCCAAACACAACACTCCCTCGCCACAACGGCGGAAGGGCCTCCATCCTCTCCACGACCGGAAACCCTGCGCTCACAAGGCTACTCACAAAGGGTATCCAACCAAACAAAAAGGAACCACAACTCTATAAGCACATCGCCAACACCACTGCCACAAACTACAGCTATTACCTGCCTCTCTGAGCCTGGAGCCACTAACCAACTGACCACTCTCTCCCAAGTCCAACAAGCAAAGCGTGCACGGCATACACAAGATGTCCTCCCCGGTACCAGGAAGAGGACACGCAGCCAAACAGAAAGTCAGCAACATACGCCCTTGACTCAAATCATAGACACTGTTACTTGAAACTCACAAATAGTAATCCAGCCTACTGAACCACAACCTACAAACAGTCAGCCAAACAAACACACCACACGCTCACAAATTACTAGCCACAACCACCATGAAACACAAGCATTCACACGTTCACACAAAAATCACTCCTCCCACCCAGCATATCAATATCATCAACCCAACACCTTACCAGATACACAAGAACCCATCCTTTGAGATTGCAGACCACCCAGCACCATCATCACAGCGCAGACCCCAAAGGAAAAGAAGATGTGAGATCCTCGACATACCCCATAACCTTCCTAGCCTAGACCTGATCCCCTTGCGCACCACACATATTTAACAAGAGTTCTGGACGTACAAGAAGGATAAGGCTTTTTCAATGACACCCACAGAGGCCATTAACACACTCTACTATGATGATATGGACATCCTGCACATAGATAAATGGAGGTTCTTCACCCCCAAGAAAAGATACAGAGATGAAACACCCCTAAGACAGAAACAATACCATAATTACTATGCCCCCATGAATATTGAAAGATGGGCCTTACCCCTCTTTAAAGCATTTGGACTAGTGCCCAATTTCAGTAAGACTATTGCCTGGAGCCAAATTAAGTGCGCAAGCTGCGAAATTTGCTCCTACCATCTAGGACTTGAATCTCCAGACCTCTCCCCACCTTTCAAAGACATGTACATCTGTAACGTCTGCAACCATACCTACCACTGGCAATGCTTGCTTAAATCAAGCTGCTGCAACGCCACTGAAAGGGAAGCTATTGATGCCAATGATTCATGGGCCTGCCCTGTCTGTATCAATCTGAATCAAAGTGAAAAAGAAAGCCGTATCCACTTTCAGAAAAGAGAGATTGTGGAAGTCTCATGGAACCCAACCTGGGAGCCAGAAGAACTTCAAAACACGTGTGAAAGCTTAAAGCAGAGCCTAAATAAGTTTGAAGAGCATATCGCCGCACCAAACTTATCTCAGCCTGCACCAGATGAACACCTAAATGATCTTCAAAAACAAGGGTTCTCTGCCATCCAAGAGGGCAACAAGTACCAACCCTACAATGCCGATCTTCGGAACAAAGTTAGCTTTGACATCCAACCCACCAACCCACAGGCTGACATCACGGCCACAAGGCATTGTGAGTACTGGATCACAACCATTGATCTCATGGAGTATCAAGAAAAGAGTACCCTACCCTCCCCAGATGACACTATGCTTCCTGAAGTGTACACTGACACAGTAGCCTGTATTTACAATGTCGACGGAAAGTGTAAAGGTATGCTTACTCTCGAGCGCCTTAACATACTACGAAAGGCCTTTGACAGGGCAAAATGCAGCGGTCTACACGATCACGTCCAACCTCCTCCCATTAGCTTTGCATCAGAACTTGTAGGCCTCATTGCACGTAAAGACACTTCTGCCTCTAAACATACGAACAAAAATATCAAAGGCTCTTTCGCACGGATACTCCCCTCCCACATCACCGCCGCCTTTCAAAAGTAAGCCCTGGTCACTAAAGAAAAAATGGCATCCCCCCTTGACCATGACCCCAAATTCCCCCATTACTGGAGTGAGCACCCAAGGGACAAAGTTTTTGGGGCAAACACCAACGCCTTCTCCTCCCAATTTTCTGGGTTCTCCATCTGCCATCCCATTTACCATGAAAACACTATGCTCTTAGCAACAAGTCACGCCATCTACTCTGCTGCTGTCAGCACAGAGGAAACAGCCACATTCATGCTCCTCCCTTCCTGGAATAAAAAAATGAGCACAAATCCCTATGCATCACTCTGTCGCAAATACCCACACATGTGTAAAATTCCTCGGCACCATCCCATTAAACCAACTCCAATATGCGAAAGTGCCCTTCTGGATAAACATACAAATACCACTTTCCAAACACTCCTGGGAATTGAAGATCATTGCCATACGGAACACCGATTGGCACCCTTGTTGGGTGATTTGATTAAAGGGGGGGGTCTGGGTGCCCGGTCATAGCATTGCATGGAATGTCCCCAAGTAGGCCGCGGGAGTGTTTTCAGGCAAATTACCAGCAATTGATTCCAAACTTGCAGTTTAAGCATTGCATTATGCATAAGCATTGCATGATTGAAGTAAAAAAGTGCTTTGGCAAAGGTTTTGGCTGGATTTGTGCACTAAACAGGTGTGGTCAGTGCAAGAGCGTGCGCAAACCAGTTTTTGCCCTGTAGCTCGTCAGGTATTGCATTATTTGGCATGAGAACTGTGCAGGCAAATAGCTGCTTGGATTCTGAGCAGATTGGAACTCTTTTCAATATTAGTGTGGGGGGTCTGGAAGGAAGTTGGGGGGGGGGGGCATTTGGGGCCGGAGACCCAAAATTTACACGTGAATGTCATGCATTTTTTTGAGGCCTCCTGCCCGGTACCAAAATTGTTCAACCTACTGACTGCATGTCAAGAATCCAACCATAGAACCGCCTGTCTCGCTCACTGCGCTAACCATTTTTTGTCTGCCAGTCGCAAGCTCACTTGAAGTCTGTATTTTCCCCCTGTAAGGCCTGCTCCTCCCCCAGCACTCCATGCACGCTCCGCGCCACTCTGCTCACACCGAAAGCTGCCGTTCCTTCCCGCGCTGCTGCATATTTTAAGGGACCACCACGAATAAAAACATAAAGATTGAGAGCAAGGCTTATTCCAGCCTGCCTCTGGTACTCACACCACTTGCTTGAGACCTTTTTGCCGTGCTCTTTTTTGGTGAGGGAATTTTATGTACCCAATACCAAAGTGCATCCTTTTCCGCAATTATTGCGAGGAGTGTTTTTTTGCTGCTTGTGTTTGTCTTTTTCTTTTTCAAACACTGTTGTTTGTGCAATGCAGCCAAGTTAACAGAAAATGTTGTTTGGAATCCCATGACTTGGTTTGTTTCAATCACTACTGACGTAATGAAGGTTGCCTGGTGGGGGAAGGTACAAAGCTTTCCATAATGTCAGCTATTCAATCGCTAACATCAAAATATTTGCCTCCTAAGATAACAAAGGTATCCCTGTCATCCCTGTGTGTTGGATAGGAAGAATTATTCCATCTACATGCACTACTTAGGGGAACATGCAATGCACTACTTAGGGGAAACAAACAGCAGAATGATTTTGGGGCAGTTTGTTGGGTAGGAAAGCTGGTGGAATTCAAGCAAATTACATCTACTGGGAATAACAAAAGGGTAAGGGCTGTCCCTTCATTGGTGGAGGACAGGCACGATTGTACAGCCTGGCCATCACCGTGTGCTGCGCGCTGCGTGCGCTATGTTAAGAAAACGACTGCTGTTTCCCATCTTTAGTTTGCATCATCCCATCATCAGTAGCAGCTAAAAGAGGAGGCAGAAGTCCACCCTGCAAGTCTGAAAAGTCAGCAACTGAATGCCCAGAGGCCTGTCAATCCGCATTACAACAATTATAGTTTATAATATATGAGCATTTCACGAACACATGAAGTTAACACGAGGTTTGAAGGGCTTCTTCCACCGCCACCCTGCCAAGCAGCAGCAGCAGCAGCAGCAGCAAATTGCTAAGCAACAGGAAGCCAAGCAGGAATGCAGGAAGCAGCATGTCAAAGGGGAGGATGAAAAATTGTGCTGCCCCAGTGCACAATCGAGTGCACAGGCCACGCCAGTCTCATCTCGTCCCCCTTCCAAGGAGCACAACCGATCATCCACTTCTTCGGACAGCACAGTCAAGAGCTGCAGCTCCTCCGGGGAGGGCACCGATGTAAAGCTCCTGCCCCGGCCCGTCAGCGCGGGACTGATCGACAACCTGGCTACACTTGCGGCCAAGCGGGACAGGAACCAGAAGCTGTTACATAGCGCCCCATTGTGCAGCAGCAATAGCAAGCCCACGAGCAGCAAATGGTTCGCGCCAGTGCGCCAACATGGCGCCTCGGAGCAGGTGACGAAGCAGGGAGCCAGGCTGGCCAAACACCCCCCCCCCACACACACCCACACACCCACACACCCAACCACACACACACAAGCGTCTAGAATGTGCTTGGCAACACTTTGGTCTGTCTGCTCAACGACATCAATGAAAGCAATCGCTTGCATGAAGCCCTTGCACATGTGCGCGAGGTGACGTGTCGATTTGACTCTGACCCTCCCCCAACACCTGCACCCTGCAGGAGCAAGCTGTTGCACAAGAAGAAGAGGTTGTAAGGGCGCAGGAGCATCAGCACCAGGCAGCAGAAGAGCAGCAGCAGCAGCAGCAGGCTTGCCTCGAGCACCAGCAGCGCCAGGCAGCAGAAGAGCAGCAGCAGCAGCAGGCTTGCCTCAAGCAGCAGCCAGCCTTGGACCAGGAATATGCAGATTCTGGCTTTGAGCTGGAGCAGAATGATGCCTCAATCCCAAGCTTAAAGTCCATCATTGGCTCGATGCGTCTGCACATTGACCATCCAGTCGCCCATCCCTCAAATGCACATGGCCGTGTGTTTAAAGGTGAGCCCCCTCCTGTGCGTGTGCGTTTGCCTGCGTGTGTGTCTGCATGTTCTGTTTGTTGTGCTTGGGGGCCAACATGCCTTCTTTATTCATTCATTAGCCACAATATCAGCATCAGCATGCTAGCCCCTCCTTTTCACTAGGCACCCCTTATCATCCTCTAACATTTCCACTCCTGTTTTGCGCTTAGCTTACTGGTCAAACGCGTGCGTGGCGGTGAAGGTCCATGTTTCAAAAGCACCCCCTCCTCCAGCCCAGCAGGCTGCAGGCTCTGGCATCCAACTTAATCACCCCAACATTGTGCAGGTCAGTGTCGCTGTTGGCGTATCGCCCCTGTGCTGCAAGTGTAGCAATGGGTTTGCCCTACAGCTGTGTTTGGCTCACCAGGAAACTAATTTTCAGGGTGCACCTGTGTGTGTGTGTGTGTGCGTGTGCGTGTGTGTATGTGTGCGCATGCATGCATGCATGCGTGCGTGTGTGCGTGTGCATGTCTCTGTTCCTTTGCAACGACTCGACCTGGATTCCCCTGTTCACACGTGTGTGTATGCATGCCTCTCCCTCTACGTTGTGCTCGCAGACTTTTGAGACGCGCACCGGGCGTGTGAGTGCACAGTTCCTGCAGTCCCCTTGCGCACTGAGTGCGTTCAGCAGCTGCTCTGAGGCCATGGAGCGCCTGTGCCCTACAGGTGTGTGTGTGTGTGTGTGTGTGTGCGTGTGCTGCTTCATCAAGCACAACGTAGAGCAGCTCTAAATTCCAGCTTGAAAGACAGGGATGCTGATACTTGCTGCTGTGGCTGCTGTGCCGACTGGCCTTGTAGCTGCTTTCCACTTGATGGGTTTACGCTTGTGGAGTGGCTGCTGGAAGGCAAGCTTGCACCCCAGCACCCAGAAAATTCCTTTCATCCTGTGCCCTTTTGCTGTTCCTGCCTCACTGCACATTTGTAAATCACTTATTTTCTCACACTACCGCTCATCCTGACATCCTTATATTTGTGTTAGGCATATGAGGATTGAGTTCCACTACACCCACCACCACTGCTAGTGAATGGGGGCAGTGATCCTCATGCCCTAGCGCTACTGCTGCTCCTCATGCCCTAGCACTACTGCTGCTCCTCATGCCCTAGTGCTACTGCTGCTCCTCATGCCCTAGTGCTACTGCTGCTCCTCATGCCCTAGCACTACTGCTGCTCCTCATGCCCTAGTGCTACTGCTGCTCCTCATGCCCTAGCGCTACTGCTTGGCCTCAAACACACAACAGGCATCATGGAGGCCGCGATCGCCGCCGCTGCTGCTACTGCTGCCACCGAAGCAAGGGCAGGCGCAGGGGGCCTGAGTGAAGACGTGCCCGCTGGCCAGGCAGGCATAACAGAAACACAGGCTGCAGCTAAGGACGATGGTATTAGTGGCGTGCCCACTCCAGGTGGAGCGTACGTCTCGTGCGCTGGTGCTGGTGCTGACGCAGACGACCGTGCCGCTACTGACGCAGACGACCGTGCCGCATTGCCTGCGCCAGCGTCACTGCCACCACTGGCGCCAGCACAGCAGCAGCAGCAGCAGCAGCAGCAAAAGCTCAGGGCCGACGTTGCCTCCCAGGATGCCGCCGCGTTGTGCACAGCACGCACAGCGTGCACAGCAGCGCACTCGGGTACAGAGGGGGAAGGGCAGGAGCAGCAACCGCAGCAGAGGTGCAGCAACGCTGGCAGCAGTAGCAGCAGCAAGGGGAGCGGGTTTTCTCGTAACTCCTTCGACTCAGGGGATGGGTTCGGGGCCCCCAACACGGTGTGTGTGCGTTTGCGTGTGAGTGTGTGTGTGCGCGTGTGCTTGTGCGTTTGTGTATATGTATGTTGTGTGCACACATGCGTGTGTGAAATTGCATGCATGTGATTGTACATATTGCCGTAGAATTCAGCCAATTCTAAAATGAGCATATGTAAGGCTGCTCACGACAAACCTTTCACTTTTCTGCCCAACTTGAACAAGTGCACTCATCTGTCCATGCACTCATCCCTGTTCATGCATGCACTCATCTCTGTCCATGCATGCACTCATCTCTGTGCATGCATGCACTCATCTCTGTCCATGCATGCACTCATCTGTCCATGCATGCACTCATCTCTGTCCATGCATGCACTCATCTGTCCATGCATGCACTCATCTCTGTCCATGCATGCACTC
>Ga0307968_1003942_pt1 | contig 12230 bp, 9 predicted proteins | sample OrgLakmetagen650_FD_201834 | JGI IMG/M metagenome (GOLD analysis project Ga0307968, IMG submission 201834) | Saline water microbial communities from Organic Lake, Antarctica - #650 | ecosystem: Environmental > Aquatic > Non-marine Saline and Alkaline > Saline | place: Antarctica: Organic Lake... | reverse complement strand
AATCAGTCTGATGCCGTAGGAGTAGCTGACTTTGCGGACAAATGCCTTGCTCTGTTTGATCACTGACCTTGTCTCTTTTTCTGGTGTCTTGTTCAGTCTGGCCTCTTTCTCTTCTTGAAGCTGCCTATTTTTTTTGCTATAGCTCAACTGCCCTCGCTGGCGGATATAGCTGTGTAACCCTTACCCTTCTTGTGTCAGATTTAATTTCAATTTTCGACACTGGTTGATTTTGTTTCACCAGCCACTTGCCATCAGCCAGAGACTCGGGCTGTAGGCCATCCTTGTAACCCCTAGATCTCTTCGCAGGAAATATGAGTCCTTAGTTCTTAGAGGCAAGAGCTCTGGATATTTCTACTTTTTACAAAATTAAACTTGGCTAGCAGTTGCACTTCTTGACTAAAGGCCTTTCTTTGTAAACCTTGTTTCTAAGACTAATATGTAAACTCTGTTTCTACTTTTTTACACAAGAACAACACTATTTGTTTCTCATTAAAAGTTTTTTTGAGCAGGCTAGCAGTCGCACGCTTTGACTGAAGGCTTTTTTCCAAGCTTCCGCTCAGATGCCCCTGAGGCATATATAGCGATGTAACCTTACCTTACCTTGACTGAAGGCCTTTCCTTGTAAACCTTGTAAGCTCGCTCCCAGATTGGAACAGCCTAGGCAGAATGTCATCTGATGCCTACCTATTGTCATACCTATTTCTTTGTCCCTCGTCACTAAACTCTGGAGAACCTGATTTTTTGTTGATTCACTGAAACTTAGCAATCTCATACATAAACCTAACTGTTCTGGTCAGTCGAGCAAGTGCGCACGATGTGTGTGTGGTGTGTGTGTGTGTGTGTGTGTGTGTGTGTGTGTGTGTGTGTGTGTGTGTGTGTGTGTGCGTGAATGTCATGTGCGTACGTGCGTGTGTGTTTTGTGTGTGTCCATGTGTTCGGATGCTTTTATTTGGGGGTGCATTGACATGTGTGTGTGTGTGTGTGTGTGTGTGTGTGTGCACGTAATGGTGCATGTGTGTGTATATGCGTATTTAGATGAGTGAGAACATGCATGTAGGTGTTTTGTGATTGTGCGTGCGTGTGTGTATGTGCTCATGATGTGTACTTATCAGTGTGTGTGTGTGTGTGTTTGCATGTGTTTGTGTTTGCATGTGTATGTGTGTGCACGTGTGCACGTGTGTGTGTGCACGTGTGTGTGTGTGTGTGTGTGTGTGTGTGTGTGTGTGTGTATGTGTTGGGAGTTGAAAGTGCGTGCACGTCTACAATTGGAGTCATGCTGACGCACCTGTATCTGCCACATAGAGCCCTAGAGAAGCATGAGTGAACCTCTCAGCAACAACTGAGGAAATCGACCCAAAACAGCTAGCCGCGAAACGGATGAAGTTATTACACTGCATCCACGTTCTTGTTTAAGAGTCTGTTTGTCTCTACCACAGTCAACAAGCATACATTACGTGCACAAAGGGTGTACACATATTCTCTGCACACATCAAAGCCCTCCTACTCCTACGTAAGTGCTGTGCTGCATGATGGCTCAGGGTGTGCCCACACAAACCCACACACACACGCTGCTGCTGCTGCTGCCTCCTGTGCTCCTCCAAGCACTGTCCAAGCACTGCCCAAGCACTCTAGAGACCCAGCTTGGTGCGGCGCCTGAGGAAGAAAAAGGGTTGGCCGTCAGTCAGGACTACATAAATGTACGTATGCCTTCTTTCCACATGCAATCATCCATTGACAGGGCTAGTTTATGGACAACAGCACGGCAGCGTGCACCGTCGATTAAGCGTGAGGCAGCAGCCAGCTTCACTTCGCGGCAAGAGGCCGGGAGCAGGAGGGAGACCAACCGTACACTGAACGCGACCCCACAACTCACCAGTGGCGTCTCTTGGCGTTGTATCGGATTTTGTTGTCCGTGCGGAAGCGGATCCAGTGGCTGTGTGAAGGGAACAGGGAAGCAAGCAGAATTTCATGACCAGTCCAGGAACGCGCATGGAGGCATGCAAGCAATGTCTCATTCATAAGAGAGGTAGAGCTTGCATGCATATGCTGTGTGCGTGCTCTCCAATCATGCAGCCAGGTGCACACAAGGGGAGTGCATGGCGCAGTTTTCTCAGTGCACAAACAAACACACTCACGGGATGGGCCTGTTCTGGTTCTGCTTCTTGGCCAGAGTCTTCTTAGTTCTGTGGGAGGGGATGTGGGAAAGGTGAGTGGGGGAGGGAGGGATGAAAGTGCGTGTAGACAGTTTTGAATCATGCTCTTTGACACTCACCTAAAGGACTTGTTGGACGGCATGATTTCCGGCCTCTACTCTCGAATAAAGAAGAAGGGGTTTTGAAATTGCCCTGACCGAGTTTGTGCGCGAAGTTTACTTTTCGAGGTTGTTCCTGCGTATAGTGTATATAACATTTGCTTAATCAATTCACTTGAGCAACTCCGAGAGCGATGAGCTTGCAGGCACTCTTTTTTGAGGGCGATCACCTATCTCACAGAGCAGGTGCGGTTACTGGATACTGCACCCCAGTTCTTAATTCTTTTTTTGTTCGAATCAGTGAGAATGACTCATTCAAATTAGTAGGTACTTATCCATCCGAAAGATAGGAATTTCGCCACCTTGAAATAGATCAATTAAAAGTTGCGTTCAAGCCGCAAACCTGGTTGGAGGTCGGTGAAGTGGGAAATTATGCCATTTAACACTTCTGAATCGTCGGGAATTCGAATGAACGGATAATTTTGGGATTGCTCTTCGCGTAATTTTGCACGTATAGAAGCAGTTCAACACCCCCTCGATTATTTACTTAAAGCCTGCATCTTCAGTGCGGGCGATACGGGCGATGCCCGCACGGCATGAAACATAGAGTGACAGTGCAAGTCAAAATCCTTTTTATTCCAAAAGTGCAAACCACATCCGATTTTTCAACAAGGCTTCAACAGGGCATATAGCACTGCCATTGCATGATCAAGCCTTCTTCACAGATAGACTGCAAGACAGCAACAAAATCGCTTCCACTCAATAATCAAAGCAAGCGACAAGTCAGCCTAAACAAGAGGCAAGAGGAGTAGCACCGCGTTACTCAAAATGGTTCATCATTCGATTTACAGTTTGATCCCCCGTGCGGCTAGAAAAACAGCAAATGGTTTGATACTTCTTCATATACGGGGGTAATATGAGGCTGGATTGTTGGGCTGAGACACAGGGATTGACAGGTCTTTAAACGCGCGGATATCAGGAAGGGGGATTACTTTTTATCCTCTGCGATTGCTGCCGCTGTTGCTGCTGCTCTTGGTGGTGGTGGTGGTGGTGATGGTGATGATGATGTTGCTGTTCCTGGCGGTGATGCTGCTGTTGGCTCCCATAGATTGCCGGGAAAGGTCCTCTGCTGCTCCCGTTATTGACCAAATCGCGCTGCAAAATGTGCGGGCTTACGTGAATCGTGGGGTATTGCTGCTGCTGCTGCTGCGACTGTGGTGCTCCTCGCTGCTGGGAATTTTGGGGGTGCTGTTGAGGATGCTGTTGGGGGTGCCGTTGCTGCCCAGGCTCATTTTTTGGATCCACAATGGGCTGGACAGAAGGCAATGGCAGAGGTGGCAACAATGCAATGTCTTCTTGCAAATCCTGAAGGGCAAGCCTTAGATCCTGTGCAACGGAGCAGTCCACATGGTAACAATAAGCAGGGGTAACTAGCCTTGTCTAAGAACTGGATGGTGCGTGCAATGCGGCACATAAGCAGGCGAATTAGATATGTACCTACAAAGCAAATCTGTACTTGTACTTACATAGCTGTAAAATGGCCTTATTTCGGACCTTTTCAAATTCAACAGTTAACACAGATCACCCATTTTAATGGAGGACAGCATAGATCATTTGATTTGATGCCTTTAGTCAAGTACTGGACTTAGCCTGAATGGCCTATGATGTAATTTCGGTGGTAAGGGTCTTTTAGGTGCTGGCACCCAAGTGCCCCTTCCCTCAATCATGTGAACACTACCAGGGCGCCTTTTTTTTCCGTTTATCATCTTACTACGTTTAGCACTCAGCAGTCAGCTCCTTTGTCGCCTTCATTACCTGCAAACTGACCCTGACTTGTCCTGTCATGCACTTTGCAAGTTGAAATTTAACCTGCAGGGATAATGTGTGATGTGGCAAATAACAAAGCATCAAACTGTGAAGTTCACCAACAATGCTGTAGGTAAAATCATTGCAATTTGCAGGGGGAAAAGTCTTGGGCAATATGCAAACAATTCAACTCTGTAAAAGCATTCAATTGCCTGGTTTGAGTGCTACAGCTGGCCGCTCCTCTTTCCTTTATAACGCCCTTTCAGACTATTACCTGGGACATGCACGACTTTAACTGACGATTTGTGAGGTGAGGATTGCAGGCTGAGAGCAAGTCCTGTATCAAATCAGGCAACAGGAGTCAGATTAAAAGTTGTATGTGAAACAACTGCGGCACACACATGTGTGCGCTATCGAAGTTAAAGGCCGCGTTGCTATTAGGGATATGCTGCCGTATAATATGATAATACACAACCTGCAAAATGCTCTGCTTCAAAACCTTCCTGGCGTGCTATTGCCGTGACCTTCTGCAGTATGCTTTACCTTGAATTCGTTCTCACTCAGCCACCCATTTCCATTGGTATTCACACAAGCAAATAGCTCAGGCAGCTTCATCTGGGTATGAAGTGTATGAGAGAATGTATGAGAGAAAGAAGTCAAGGTGTCTCCACCTCGCGATGATGACTTAGCAGTGGGTGAACCCCACGGCCTGCTGTTGAATAAATGTATGGAAGCGTGGGATGAGGTCAGAGGCTTGTGTGGCGCTGATTGCACGCTGATGCCACGTGCAAGCACAAGCGCCTATGTTGCACAAGCTCCAATAAGCCGTGAAATACCTTGCACGCGGAGACGCATGCGTAGGTTGATAGTTATTAAACGCACGCACACTCACACACTCACACACACACACACACTCACACACACACACACACACACACACGCACTCACACACGATCAATCAATCATTGTGGGGGGCATTGTATAAGGCGCTAAGGTGCCTTATAACATCCTCCATACCTTGTTCAAGAAAAGAAAGTCACTGATGATCAGGAGGGCATCTGTGGCACTGGATGTTTCGTACGTTTTTTGCCTGGCAACCGAAGTTGGGAGGCGAGGTTGTGAAACCGATCGAGCCATATATGCGCAATAGATTCAAATAAATTATTTCGATTTAGCCAGCAAATAGTATTGAACGCTCTGAGATTGGTTCCAGAGCATGGCCTTTTTCTGGCTCAGCCCTGTGCGGTTGGAGGTAAGGCTTGTAGCCTTGAGACAACTTGCCTCATGAGCATTAATTACCATGCCATGAATTGTTAGCCACACATTACCCATCCTTGAGACAAGTGTTTCAATTAGCACACACATACCACAGGATGCCAGCCGTGTACTCCGAGGTCTTGGGCTTATCCTGGCACGCAGGGCAGCTGATAGGTGAGTTCTACTGCTACTGTAACTTGCCTAATGTGTGGTGGCCAGGCTTTACAAACCTAAGTGTGCATGTGGTTAAGTTGGATCAGCCAGATAACCTCTACCCTCCTGCACAATACACAGTGACTTTGTAAGGCGTGCGGCAGCCGTGGACACGCAACGTGCCGTGCAGTATGCCTCCGATTTGCTAAAAAAGGCAGGGGAGGAGGTGCAGCAGGAGCAGACACAGACGAACGCTTCAGCTGCCTCAAGTGGCTTTAATTCTCAGCAGCAGCAGTACGAGCCAGCATCTGCATCTGGATCACCAGCTGCATCAGCACCCGCTCCAGATGCTGCCCCCCCTGAAGCAAGTCAAAGCTTTCAGGACAGCGGCGTCAGCAGCAGTAGCAGTGGTGCAGGCTCCTGGGGCTCAACAACAAGTACTGGAGCATCGGTCCTCTCCTCAGCACCTTTCGCAGCTGCAGGGACCGCAGCTGCACCAGTCATGCCCTTTTCTGCCACAGCAGCCTCCCACGAGCGAGCAGGTACACACCCCTTCTCTGCCCCCTACAGCACTAGCATCGGAGACATACCCATCGGCTCCTCCAGCAGCAGTAGCAGCAGCAGCAGCTCCAACAGCAGCAGTAAATCAAATGCCAGCATTCATGCCCCAAGCCCCGGATTTACATCTGCGGCTGCTGGGGCAAACTGGGAGCCAGGTCCGATCGCATCTGCGGTCACCGCAGACGACAGCACCAGCTCGCCACCCGTGTCTTCTTCAGTTGCTCACCAGACCAGCCCCAGCGCCTCAGCTACCGCCAGCAGCCCTACACCACAGGCCACCCATGCAGCTCAACCGGCCCCTGCCACCCCCCCCCCTAAAAAGGCGGCTGCTGCACGCAAACAGCTGCGCGAGCGAAGAGTGCCTGAGTCGCCTTTCGGGCGGGCCATGGGCTTTGCTGGGTTGGGGGCTGGGCTTGTGATGGGCAGCTTGTCGGACAGCCTGGGGAGGGCGTGGGCAGGGGGTAGCAAAACGGCGCAGCAGACAGAGGTGTGCACGTGCGTGTTTGTGCGTGTTTGTGCGTGTGCATGTGTATATGTGTATGTAATTTTGCATTTGCGTGTATGGTGCGTGCTTAGGATTAAGGGTTTCAATAGGTAGGCAGCACGCTTTGTTGCCTGCATTCTAGACCACAGGGTCAGTAGGGAAAGTCCCTGTTCCTTTTCCCCCCCGTATTACAAAGAGCAACGCAGGGCAACTTGAACTTTCAGTACTCACCCTTGCACCCTTGCATGCACACTCATGAACATACCCCAGTGGTGTACAGACACCACCCCTTGTATGCACAGTAACGTACGTACACCCCTGAATACTCATGCGCAACCTGTGTGTCTGTGTGTGTGTCTGTGTGTGTGTCAAAACAAACCACAGGGTGACGGTAAGAAGCCCTTGTACTCTCCCTACCTCACGGAGGGCAACGCAGAGCGGTTGGCCAATGCGCTGTGTCGCATGCGAGGGGCGGCTCTGAAGCTGGGTCAGATGCTGTCCATCCAGGATGAGAACGTCATGCCCCCACAAGTGCGGGAACGTAGTGTGGAGTTTGTCTAGAACAATAACGTCATGCCCCCACAAGTGCGGGAACGTAGTGTGGAGTTTGTCTTGGACGAAAATGTCATGCCCCCACAAGTGCGGGAACGTAGTGTGGAGTTTGTCTTGGACGAAAATGTCATGCCCCCACAAGTGCAGGAATGTAGGGTGGATTTAACTAGGACAAATACATCATGCCCCCACAAGTGCAGGAATGTAGGGTGGAGTTAGAGTAGATGCTGTGTTCCCTTCCTTGACGCCATGCAGGTGTGAGAAATGTCTATCACAATTTGGCTAAGTACTGTTTGTCCAGGACATAGGAATGCTGTGTCCTACGAAAAAGCAGGAAAGCGTGGAAGAGTAGCATAGGCTTAATGCTGTCTAGCCTAATGATGAGTGCAATTTGCCCCGCAGGGGCGCAACATGAAGGGGGCTCCATGCAGGTGTAGGCAAATGCATCCTTCAGTTACCTCCATGCATGCAGGCGAATAGAGGCAGAGGGTCAGTTTGGGATGAGCAAGCTGGCGTGGCCATCTTGATGATTATTTGTTTGCACTGTGTGTGCATTGCGTGTGTGTGCTTCAAATTGACGACTGTGTATGTGTGTGCGCGTGCGCGTGTGCCATTTTCACCAAGCCTAACGCAACGGGTAGCAATTCTAGATCGATGGACTTATTCGTTGATCGGCCAAGGGGGTGAGATACCGTGTGGGAGAGTACACGCGTAAGGGATGTAGGTCAGCTCGTTGCAAAGAAAGTGCTCAGCTGCTGCATTTTAAAGAAAGACGAGCAACGATCAGTTTCAAATATTTTGTACCCCACGACTGCAGGAAAGAACAGAGGACCCAAACCTGTGCCCCAAAAGCAGAACATCATAGCTAGGTGCAACGCATGCACCCACACCCACACATACACACACTTACACATACACACACACGCACACACACACACACACACACAGGTACAAGCAGCTCTGGAGCGCGTGCGTGAGGGTGCGGATGTCATGCCCCGATCTCAGTTGTCAGATCAGCTGGACTCAGAGCTTGGAGAAGGCTGGCAGGAGAAGCACCTTCTGGAATTTGACTGGCAGCCACGTGCTGCTGCAAGCATTGGTCAGGTACGGCACGGGGGGGGGGAGATGAGTGTGCAGGAGTTTGTTGTTGATGGGAGGAATTGGAAGAGGAGCTGTAAAAGCTGGGGCCCCCAGTTATCTGACAGCAGCTTGTACAGTGTGGTCCAGTATGGTATGCAGGGAACACGAGTCGAGGTCATTTTCAATAAGATGGAATATGTCACGAGGTCGTTTTCAATAAGATAATCTATGCCATTTGGCGGAGAAGTTGGGAGAGGATTTGCTCGAGCTTTGGTAAGCGGCTGCACATGCTGCTGTGGGAAAGAGGGGTGGGGCGAGTGGGGGTTTTGGAGACTGTGAAGGATGGATTTACGTTGTTCACAACGGGTTGATGTATTCATCTTGTGTCCTTTAAAGATTGTTGTGAGCATTGCAGACTGAATGCTGATCTGCACCTCATGTTGTGAGTATTGCAGATTGAACGCTGACCTGCTTTTCATGTTGTGAGTATTGCAGATTGAACGCTGACCTGCTTTTCATGTTGTGAGCATTGCAGATTGAACGTTGATCTGCTTTCAGCCTGCTGAATTCCTTCAATCATCCATCGCACGCACAAGCGTATAGAGTCGTGCTGCTGATGATTGGGGCATAGGCTTGTGTAAACCAAAATGAGTCAACCATACGCAACGTGCCGTGCTGCAGGATTGGGCAGGGCATCGCCTATGTAATTTGTTTTTTTTCTACATATCTGTTTACACGTGCACATATGCACGAGTGCTATGCGGATGGAAGGAAAAAGCCTTTTTGGAGACGAACTTTCTGGCGCAAGCATGTTCATGGTCGCACACTGCACGCACATATGTAGGGTTGGCCAGAACCGTATATATACACTGTATATGACCGTATATATGGTGAATTCCCTGCCAAAAATACCGTATACACACCGTATATATATGGTTCTGGCCAACCCTACACATATGCACCAGTGCTGTGCTGAAAGGCAGGCAGCAGCAACCATCATGCTTACTCTACTTGATGGCATGTTTACTTTTGATGGTCGCACATTGCACGCACAGTTGCGCAGTGCTGTGCTGGACTTCAAGCAGAGTGTCCACTGTCCTGCTATATTAAACTTGATGGCACATTCACTCTCATTAATCACAACAAATAGCACACACTGTACGCAACAGGTGTCGTGCACTGCACTGCACGCAACGATTGTCACATGCAAAAATAGTGTACACTGCACTGCACGCAACAATTGTCACACGCTCTGTACGTACTACACTACATGCAACAATTGTCACATACAAAAATACTATACACTGCACTGCACGCAACAATTTTCACACGCTGTACGTAACAGGTATCGTACAAATATGGTCCACTGCATGCAGCAACTGTCACACACACAGCAAGTGTCGTACACTGTACGTATCACATGTTGCACCCAACACATTACACGCACAGGTGCACAGTGCTGTGCTGAAGGACGGACGGAGCATAGCCATGAAGGTGCAGTACCCAGGAGTGGCTCGCTCCATTGAGAGTGACGTGGACAACCTCATGCGCCTGATTGTGATGTCAAACATGCTGCCTAAGGGCCTGTACGTGGAGAGCGCTGTCAAGGTGTGCGCAAGTATATGTGCGAATATATAGAGAGTATATATCTATTATGTTACGTGAGGAAGAGAGAAAGAGAGAGAGAGAGAGAGAGAGAGAGAGACATAGTTCGGAGGTTATTGTACGTGTTTGCTGTTGTTGTTGCTCTTCTGCTGCCCAACGTTTTGTATATTGGATGGTCTGCGCGTGGAGTGTGCTCCAAGGTGGGGGTACATCGAGCTTGCGCATGAGTATGGTCACACATGGAAGGCCACCTGACAGGCACGAATGCACGCACACAGCAACACACACACTTACACACATACACGCATTTACATACTTGCACACACAGGCCGCCAAACGCGAGCTTGCGCTTGAGTGTGATTACACATGGGAGGCTGCCAGCCAGGCACAAATGCACGCACACAGCAACACACACATTTACACACATTCATACACACGCATTTACATACTTGCACACACAGGTCGCCAAACGCGAGCTTGCGCTTGAGTGTGATTACACATGGGAGGCTGCCAGCCAGGCACGTTTTAAGCATCTGGTGGAGGCAGACTCAACCCTGGCAGGAAAGGTGAGGGATGGGATGAGCGGAGGGATGTGTTTTGCCAGTGATTCCTTTGTACTAAGGGCTATTTTTTGCCAGTGGTTGTTTTGTATTGCGTGAGGGTTGTCTTTTGCCAGTGGTTGTTTTGTATTGCGTGAGGGTTGTCTTTTGCCAGTGATTTTTTTGTATTGCGGGAGGGTTGTCTTTTGCCAGTGATTGTTTTGTATTGCGGGAGGGTTGTCTTTTGCCAGTGATTGTTTTGTATTGCGGGAGGGTTGTCTTTTGCCAGTGATTGTTTTGTATTGCGTGAGGGTTGTCTTTTGCCAGTGATTGTTTTGTATTGCGGGAGGGTTGTCTTTTGCCAGTGGGTATTTGGTATTGAGTGGGGGATGTGTTTGCCTGCTTGACGTGCTTCAGCTGCTTGATACGCTTCAAAGGCTACACAAGAGTTTCAAGGACAAGAAGACAGTGAGGGTCCTTTTGAGAGGGAGGGAACTCCTGTGTGTTTTACCGGCATCCATCCTAAATGATATTCTAATGGCATCTGTCCTGTGTCATGTTTTAATGGCATCTTAGAATTGGCCAAAAACATGTATATATGGTGTACATATGATATTTTTAGCTTTGGGAATCGCCAAATCTACGGTGTAAATATACGTACATATAAGGTTCTGGCCAACCCTAGGTATCTGATGTAATTTCTAACGGCACCCCTATCATACGTTGTGATGTTCTTTTTGCATTTATTGCATAATACACTGGCTCCCTCTCGGGGCTCCTCAAAACTAACGCTGCAGTCGTACTAATTTTTTTTTGGCGAAGCCCCAGTCATGGGGCGCAGCCCCTAAGTTTGGTGTCTTCCCACCAAAGTTCCCACCAGGGCGCGCAGGCCCGCCCAGCGCACCCCCCGCCCCCAAAACTTGCAAGGCACCTTAAACTGACTAACCACGCAGCCCTGCGGTGTCAGGGGATGGGGAGGGGCGGTGGAGGTGCTGCTGGGCGCACCGTGAAAACGAGAATTATTCACACCAGTGTGCGCAGGCCCGCCCAACGCACCCCCCGCCCCCAAAACTTGCACAGTGACCCAGACTTACAAATCAGGCAGCCCTGCAGTGTCGGGGGGAGGGGAGGGGCAGGGGGTGGTGCTGCTGGGCGTACCCCGGAACGAAAGTTTGGAAAGTTGAGAATCAGGGCCTGGCCAGAGCCACACAGCCAACGTCCAGGTCTGAAACTTGGCAGGCAGGCCGAGCAAACATTTTTGTCGGGGCATACCAGTTTTGGTGACCAGGGGTGCAGTGAGAAGTGCTGTGGAAAGAAGTGACTCAATGTTTGGTAGCTGGAGGAAGCTGCCCGGCGCTCAGCCCAGCCCATGCCCCCCGAACATCATCTGACCGCACAGGCGTTGACAGGAGACGTTTCTGAGTGTGCCGGCTGGGTCCGGGGCCAAGGAGAGGCAGGACGAAAAGTTCGCTGCTCCATGCAAGCACACGACTGGGTGCACGGATTTCCACAAATCAAGTTGCAAGGGACTTAAAAATTTATGTTAAATGATGCGATGACGATGGGAGCGTGTTCTGAGGATGCGAGTCTCCATGTTTGACTGACAGATGTGAGCAGGTTGAAGGCATGCATGCACGCGCACACGCACACACATACACACACACACACACACGCACGCACGCACGCACATATGCACACACGCACGCACACACGCACACACACGCACGCACACACACACACACACTTACACACATACACATACACTTAACACACACACACAAACACACACACACACAAACACGCACACACACACACACGCACACACGCACACACACACACACACACACACACACACACACACACATGTATAAGCGCGCACAAAGCACACACAAGTTGCCAGTTCACAGCGCAAAAGGCTTCGCCAACTTTTCAGCATCGCTAG
>Ga0307968_1003940_pt1 | contig 12231 bp, 10 predicted proteins | sample OrgLakmetagen650_FD_201834 | JGI IMG/M metagenome (GOLD analysis project Ga0307968, IMG submission 201834) | Saline water microbial communities from Organic Lake, Antarctica - #650 | ecosystem: Environmental > Aquatic > Non-marine Saline and Alkaline > Saline | place: Antarctica: Organic Lake... | reverse complement strand
TGCAGGCACACGCGTGCACCGCAGCGAGCGCACATTCTCCAGCTTTACAAGGTACACTGTTGTGGTAGTACTTCAATTTAATCTGGTTGAGCATGATGATACAACAACAAGCATGATGATACAACAACAAGATACTAATGTATGTGCGTTCATGTTCGTTGCGCTTTTGCTCTTTTGGAGATCTGTACTCTTGGAAAACAATAAATGCAGACAATGAATTTTATCTCACTCACTCACTCTGTCTTTGTCGTCTGTGCACGCAGGTCGTTTGCGCTGCCAGAGAACGCCAAGGAGGAAGGCATCAGCGCCAAGCTCACCAACGGAGTGCTCACAGTTGATGTGTAAGTGCTGGATGAGGTGCATAGTTAGCAGTTAATATTAGTTGAGTATGACGCCTTCTGTTTGCTTGGTGCAAAAGCAGCAAGTCCACCAACAGCTAGAGTTTTGAGGCACATCCTAGTGTTGTGAAATTAGGTATGTGCAGCAATTCACTGTAAATCCTGGACTTTCCATGTGCATTTGCAGGCCTAAGGAGGCACTGCCCAAGCCAGCAGAGCCCAAGCGTATCAAGGTCTCTTCAGCATAGGCTCCCTATAATTTGCCAGTTCTTTGGTACCGTCTCCTTCAAAACTTGTACATACATGTAAAACGCTCGGTACTCGGATGTGTTCTTTTCAATGACCTGTATTGTTATCCTGTGTATTGCAATTGCTGGAATTTATAAATTTTTGATGTTGTAGCAATGATCAAATTTTGTAATGAGTCTGTGCCTGTTCATATTCTTGTATGACACTGGACAATTCACTTAGTGTATGTGCCAGCTCCCGCTAGGCGAGATTACAATAAAACAGCAGATGACGGACAAGATAAAAAATCTCGCGAAGAATATTGACACCCTTTCAGAAAAGAGACGAAGCAGTCTCCAATGGTAATAGGTGATACTCAGTTTAACTATCCACCTTCCCCCAAAAACACTTTGATAAAATGAAAAAAATGAACAACGGCAATTCTTCTAATGCACTACCTACCCTAATCTGCAGGCCGTGTGGTGCTGGCACCCTGGATGCCCACGCCCTTAATCATACCATGGATGTTAAACCTTTTGTTTAGAAGTATATGGTACCGGGCATCGTAAAATTCCTCCACCAGATTAAAAAGAAAAGATCAATGGGATCAGGAGGAGGCTTGATTTGAAACTCTTGATGATAGCTGATAATAGTGTTGGAAAGGGCACGTCTGGTATGTACAAAGTTGGCAGCATAATTGAAAGAATGAACATGAAGCTTGGAAGCAAGTTTCTTAACTCTTTGAGAATCAAGACCCAGCTCCTTAAAGACTCCAGCGTGTGATTGTTGTAGATGGTGCCACCCATTCCCAAAAAGATGGTGTGGAGGGTAACGGAGGCTCCTTGAAGGATGGAACAGAGGCCTTTGTGCTGTTCTTGTGCGGTGCTCAGCTGGTTCTGAGGTCTAGTGTCTCACAGTACTTGACCTCGATGAGTTAAATGTCAGATTAAAAAATGCTGAGATCTTTGGGTCGGTGCTGTCTAAGGGAGGTGAATCTGCTTATGGCTGGCGGTGCTGCTGAGGTGCTCCTGTTCTCCCTCAGTTTCCCCTTGCCACTCCTAAGAACCCACCCCCCTTCATTGCTAGCCTGTTGCTTTCCGATTTTTGCGGAGATGGGACCAACCAGTACAGCATTTGGACGGCCAGAGGTAAACCTGTTTTTTTTCTGAGAATTGGGGTGGAAAGAGCCACTTTGGTGTATTTTTGGTTTCAGCTGTATCGGGTCTCTTGCTTAGCCGGCCGTTGCTGCCACCTATATCCACGCAAACAAAGCAGGATCCTAGGAATCCGTTCTTGCTGATGGTTTTGAAGATCATGCTTCATGCTTGCTAAGTTGTGCCTCTCAGTGATCATATTTCTTGTTTGCGTGTGTTGGCATCCAGAAAAGATGTGCAGGGCACTGCCTACTTGAGGGCAGAGGGGGTAATTTAGGCGCCTTGAGTGCTTAAAACAAACCGCATGCTTTTGGTTGTACAGGGTTTCTGTTGTGTACTTCATAATGATGCACTTGGTTTTAACAGAGACATAGGACGCTGTTAGGTAAGCGACAATAAGCTAAACTATTTCCCTTTTCCAAAAAAACACGCACCGATAAATTGACAAAAATGAACCATGGCATATAGTCTACAAGCTGTATAGCACCTGGATGTCCTTGATTACACCATGGATCCTCGATCATACCGTTCTGATTTTAAATCATGCCGTTTCGTTCAAAATTTGCAAAAAAATTAGGTTGGAGTCCAATGCAAATACACAGGTTGGAATCCAATTCAAATATACATGTTGGAGTCCTATGCAATTGCACAGGTTGGATTCCAACGCAAATACACAGGTTGGAGTCCGATTAAAAAACACAGGTTGGAGTCCAATGCAAATACACAGGTTTGAGTCCATTAGAAATCAGGACTTTAAACTCATTTAAAAGAAATCATCAGTTCTCTGCTTCAGCTGTAGAACTGGAGTCCTTGCGTAGTGAGCGTAGGCTGAGATCTGGCAGGCACTTTGCATAAAGTGCTGTGTACTCTCGTTTTAGGCATTCTTTTTATGCCTTGCTTTTGCTCGGGTTTTTTTTCCCGCCCCCCCCCCCCCTCAGCTTGTGCTTTGACTTGTGGGTGTTCCCATCTGAGCCCGCTTGGATCTGACTTACGGACTTGCCGCTTGCTTCTTAGCGTTGTTTTGCTTTTATGAGGGCCTGCAGCCCATTTTTGGTTCCAGCATATCTTTGGTTTTGATCTCCCTCCACAGCAGCTTGGTGTAATGACAAAGCCTACAGCGAACTGTAGCATAAACCAGAGTTCAAATCCAACCCCACATCTCAGGCGTGCAAATGCAAATTAATTATAAGTGCACTGCTAAGTCATACAAATGTTCTTAGCTGCGGAAAAACATGCTTGTAATAATGGAAGAATGCTGCGTCGTCGTGTGACATAGGGGATCCTAGTGCAGGATGAATAGGAAAGACTACGCGGGAAGTGTAAGTACGTAACTACCCCACACGAGCACATAAAATCTCGTAGTTTGCTCAGTGACTTTTCATTTCTGCTCCTGTGCTCCAGCACGAACGTAGAAATACGTACAAGCAAGAGGGCCTTTCAGCTCGTGCCTCTCTGCCCAAGACCTGAAAGACAAAGCAGCATAAAGAAGGCAAAGCTGGAGAAATCTAGCAGGCTTTACAGTTAAAAATGTGCAAAGCAAACTTGAAAGTGAGAGGTCTTGCACTCGAGCAAAAATATTGCAAAGGTATTGGAGTACACGAGCGCAAAAAAGAAAAAAAAGATAAGGGAAAAGGTTAGGGAAAAAGTAACTGTGATAGTGAAGGCAAATTCCCACATAAGTCATTGAAAAGGAGACTCTTTCAGACGGTTTCAGGAAACTGTGGATTTCCTGCACCACAGGAAATAAAACGGGATCAGGAGAATAGCAAGTTTGGCCTGAAATCGGCTTTTGATGAGAGGTGGTAAGCGGACAGGAAAGGGACATCTGGTATCGAAGAAATGAGCATCGTGGCCAGCAGCGTGCACAAGGGGGAGCTTGAGGTACCCTATTCCCGGAGAATCATGAGCACAAAAACGCAATTGGACCAAGTAGCTTGATTGATTGGCTGTTACCGAATCGATCATACTATCTCACTACTAGCTTGTGTAGTGATAGAGCTATGTGTCACTTTGCTGCAGCACAGGTTGAACTGCATTAAGGTGTCACTTTGCTGCAGTACAGACTGAACTGCATTATTAGTGCAGTGATCATGAGGTGCAGTTAATAATGCAGTGATCATGAGGTCACTTTGCTGCAGTACAGGTTGAACTGCATTAAGGTGTCACTTTGCTGCAGTACAGGTTGAACTGCATTAATAATGCAGTGATCATGATGTAGCTCGTCATTAAATTACTTTCAGACCTGTAGCGCTGCAGATCACACATAGCGCTGTAGATCACACATAACGCTGTAGATCACATGTAGCGCTGTAGATCACACGTAGCGCTGTAGATCACACGTAGCGCTGTAGATCACACATAGCGCTGTAGATCACACGTAGCGCTGCAGATCACGGATTGTATTAGACAGGCAGGAAGCGTTGCTCCTTGCTTCATTACAGGACAAAATATTGAAGATTTTAGCACGAGTATTATTAATACAGATTACAGACAGGCAGGAATGGTTGCTACATTACAGGACAAAACAGGCATTTTCATACTTGTGGTTGAAGCACATGCGTTGCAAGCTCAGGGTGGCAGGGCCGTCAATAGCTGAGTCTGTCAGGTGCTTATGCAGGAGGCTTGGCCTTTGATGGCCTTGGGGCTGCGCATACAGCAAGAATATGAGCCTGCGACAAAGTTAGCGGCATGTTTAAATTTAATGACAATAAGACGAATGCAGTGGCAATTTTTTAATTTACTTTCAAATGAACGAGTGTGCCTTAATTTTAAGGTCTAGCTGAATTGGTTGGTGCGTAAAAAACTTGTGTGAGCTTAAAGAGTTATAAATTCCAGTGTTTGGTAAGCAGGCAAGGGTTACGTGATAGTGCGCAGAAGCATGGTTCACACCACTTCCACCACACACATCGCTTCCGCCACACATCAACCGCTGATCTGCAATTGATCCTATCCCAGGATTTAGGATGTCACGCTTACCACATTTAGTGTCACGCTTACCACATTTAGATTGTTTTGACTAGTCATGTTCAACAAGCTGGGGAACCAGTTTATTGAAGTTAGCATGTTACGGTTTTGCTGTTGCGTCATTGATCAGCTCATTAACCTGCTCAGTCATATGGATGAGTGAGCTTCCAGTTATGGGGAGATGAAGTGAGTTTGTGAAGGCATACAGTAAAAATTATACGCAAGGGGTGATACCACCACAAGCATGGATAAAGGAAACGGAGACGGAGCTGTCGGACAGCGAAGTACTCACGCTACCAGGCGGATTCAAACCCGCGACCCCGAAGAGTCTGGCCTGACCACGGGCCACTAGGCTTTCAGGGCATCTACCCAACAGTAACAGTAACACACCTATGGGTGCCTTTTGGAGGATGCGGCGGTGAATACTCAACCACCTGCTCTCCTTTGCTGGGGCCCTGTTTTGGAAGAAAAAGTGTGTTTTGTTTTAAAGCATGATAGTGACACATAAGCAGTTATAAGTAAAATTTCACGCTGATAATCACAAGCGTGCATTGAGTGAAGGCTCTCAACTAGTGCTCACACTAGCCAGAGCTCCGCCAAAAACAGCATAGGTATTTGCAAGCAACTCAGTTAGAACAAAGGGAAAACTGCAAAGAAGGAAATGCTGAAGCGTCTCAGTACTACACATGCAGCAACAACGTTCTTCCCAAGGTGCCATTACGACAGCCTCTCGTTCAAACTTGCTCTGTATTGCGTGGCTTTACAAGGTTTACAAAGTTTACAAGGAAAGGCATTCAGTCAAAGCGTGCGACTGCTAGCCAGTTCATGTAGAAAACACGTGGTTCTATTTCGCTTGCATCGTGAGATGCATAGGGCTCTGTCATTATTACCAAGGAATAAAAAGAATGCTCTGTATTGCGTGGCTTTACAAGGTTTACAAAGTTTACAAGGAAAGGCATTCAGTCAAAGCGTGCGACTGCGAGCCACTTCATGTAGAAAACACGTGGCTTTACAAATGCGCGTACGTCTGTTTCTGCTTCTCCATTTCCCTTTCCAAGGCTTCTTACCTTGGTGGCCTCTCCCGAGGGACTCTTCTGAAGGACCAGACCATCAATGTTAGCTTGATACCAGTGTAACCTGGAAACACAGAGGAAAAAAACTGCACAGGCAGTGAAAAACACTCCCCACATGGAAGCACAAACACACCGTAGCAGGCACTCATTCGTACGCTTTTCTACTTGTGCCATAATGGATTACCTATGCAAAGTCTGCAGAACAGAACAGCGCTCAAAATATTGATACAGGACAAATATTTTGCTCGCTTTGCAACCTACACGCCAGCCAAGGCAACTGCATCCCTCACCACTCACGGCCAGTTGGGTTGCTCGGGTCGGGATAGTCTGGATCGATCATCATTACCTTCCAAAAAGATGAGGGGATCAGGATTGCAATGAGGAGATAAATGTGTATTAAGGTAATTGTGTACCAAGGTAAATGTGTGAGCTAAATATATACTAAGGTAAATGCGTACCAAGGTGAATGTGTACCAAGGTAAATGTGTAAGCTAAATATGTACTAAGGTAAATGCGTACCAAGGTACATGTGTACCAAGGTAATTCACAATTGATCATTGACAAAGGGTACTTTCACATGCTGCTCACAAACCATAAAGGACCACGGCAACAGTTAAGCAGCAAACATGCAGAGCTACAGGGCATTGGGGGCTAGTTTTTCCGATCAACAATCTGTGTCACAAAACATGGCTTCAGCACTGATCCTTCTTGCTACTTGCTACTCTCATTTTCACAGCAAACCATACGTTAAAATTGCAGGGGTGGATACAGAAACCAAGGGTCGAATACTGGGTTGCATACAGAAACTAAGGGCCGAATACTGGGTTTGTTTCTTTAAACGAAGGGTTGGATACAGGAAATAAGGGTTTACAGCCATACGCTGAAAACGAAGGGTTGGATACAGATCAGCGAACCTGGCACTTTCGTTCTCAGAACCGGACAAGTCAAAAAAAAAAGAATAAGGATAAGGTTAGTGTATACACTATCAGCATGAAAAAAAATGTTGTCCTGCACTGCACTGCACTGCCCCATGGATGCAGATCAGCAAACCTGGCACTTTCGTTTTTAGAACCGGACATACGTCAAAAGAAAAAGAATAAGGAAAAGGATAGTGTATACACTATCAGCATGAGTAAGGGATGTTAAGTTGTGTTCTGTGCACTGCACTGCACTGCCCCATGGGTGCAGATCAGCAAATCTGGCACTCTCATTTTTAGAACCGGACATGTGTCAAAAGAAAAAGAATAAGGACAAGGATAGTGTATACACTATCAGCATAAATATGAAGTTGTGTCCTGCTTTGCGCTGCTCTGCACTGCACTGCACTGCCCCATGGATGCAGAGCCACACAACATCCCGCCTTGAGGATGAAAACATTAAAGGGCATTTCAATGGGGATCAAGTGGCTGAAAGGCATTTTGAATACCTGGTACATGGTAAGCAAAGATTCTCACCTGTATTCTTTTTGCACAACAACTCACTGTGAACATACGATCCTGGGCAAGCTCGTGAGGCAGGATGTCAAGCTTTGGAGGTAGCTGCATTGCCTGCGTTATGTAAGTGGAACTTCCCATTGTTGTGCTATTTGACTGTGCTATTTGACTGTGCTACGCACAGCTATTTGACTGTGCTATTTGACTGTGCTGTTTGACTGTGCTATTTGACTGTGCTATTTGACTGTGCTATTTGACTGTGCTATTTGACTGTGCTACTTGACTGCCCTACGCACAACTTGGTGTACGCCTTGCACTGCATTTGTAACTGGAGCAAGTGGTACGACAACATCCCTCTGTTTCCGCTGTTATACCCGTGGCTTGTTGATGTTTTAAGTTTGGCACCAAAATGGTGTAGGCCACGCATTGCGTTTGCACCTGGAACACACCTGGAAGTTATACGACCACGTTCCTCTGTTTCACACGTGGCTTGTTAATTTTTAAGTTTGGCATCAAAATGGTGTATGCCATGCATTGCGTTTGCACCTGAAGCACACCTGGAAGTTATATGACCACATTCCTCTGTTTCACACGCGGCCTGTTGTATAAAAAACACAGAGAGAACTGTGCGTGCATATCTGTGGCTCTAAAGGCGCACTCTGTCACACACACACACACACACACGCACACACACACACGCACACACACACACACACTCACACACACACACGCACACACACACGCACACGCACACGCACAACAACGCTGCTGAGCTTGTTCGCGCGCCCATTCCAATAAAGCCATCATTTCATTTTACATCCATTGACGTCCATCATTTCATGACGTCCATCATTTCATTTTACATCCATTGACGTTTTTCACGAGTCAGTTTTGTTTTTTGCGCGTTTACACAGGTCAAGGGGAGATAGCAAACTCCCTACTAAGAGGATGAAAACGGACCGAAAGTTACGAGATAAAAAGGAAGCAAAAGAGGCAGTTGCAAGCTTGAAGGAATTGCAGCTTGAAAGAAAAAGAGCAGAGTAGGGGGGGCAGCCAGGTTGATGGAAAGAAAAAGGGCAGCAAGAGGAGCCGTTTGGACGCAAAAAGGAGGTAAGGGGGGAGACTCAAAAGGGAAATAGGGTTCAGTTTCAAGACAAGCCTGCAACCCTTCTGATCCCCATTGAGTTTCCATGATTCAACGTGGAGAATAACGGTACGGCACTTAATACTTAATTAAAATGGAAATTTTTCTTAATTAATTGCAAGTGAATCAGATGCGTGTTTGGATGTTTGGATCAGATATGCAAGTTTGGATCAGATATGCATGTTTGGATCAGATGCGTGTTTATTTGCAAGTGGATCAGATGCGTGTGGAGTATAAATTGTGCCTGCTACGTGGTCATTCTTGGTCTGACGCGTTTGAAAGTTAGTTTGCACCTAAACACTCTTTCTAGCAATCCCCAGTCACACACACTAGTGCCTCACGTGCAGCGTACAGTACATACTTTAGCAGCGTTTCTTTACATAACTTATGCACACAATCTTGCACTCTCTTAAGCCGCCTGAAGTGAAATAAACTTCTTCTTTGACTTACCGGCATCATCAAAGGCAAGTGCTCCCCAGTTGTGATAAGCTCACCGCCATACCTGAAGAAGTGGTGACACGGCGCTCATTAGTGCGAAAAGCTGCTGGTGCTTAAGACGTGTGCCCACAACTGTTTTCCCTTGCCGCTTCACAGTTTGTTTGCTGTTGGCTGCTACGTGTATGTGTGAATCGGGGCATGTGCTTGTATCCAAAGCACAGTGCTTGGTTTTCAGGCTTACAGTGCTTACAGTGCATATGCTTTTGCTGTTCAGCAGCCACTGACGCTGGCAGTGTTTACACTATCTGCGTCATTTTTGATATTCATTCAGCAGCCACACGCTGGGATCAGATGGCCGAAGGCATCACTAGTGGCCATGTGTACCTCTCATCGTGTAAATGGTGTGTGAGCTTCTCATATTGCTTCCTGAAATCCTACATATGTGTTTCAGTGCTACACGGCTTTGTTTAGCATCTACGAACGCCCATACGTACTTGCCAGGAAAACTTCTTTGGATGCACGTACCTGATCTGCAAAACCATGGTGCCTTGCTCTGAAAAAGAAACAACATCCTCAATTCCATTGACAACGTTTTTACGCGCCGCATCGAGCTCAGGGTCTAGCGCTTCTGGCGGCGGCGCGGGTACAGAGTGATAATTGGGGGGGCTGTGCAAGAGGAGAGCAATTAAGCCAGACTGAAGATAACTCAAGGAAAGACAGCAGGCAGGCAACACCCACTGTGGCATCATGGGGGCCGTCGATAACAAAATGTAGAACACCTGGTTTTCCAATTTATATTAATTCGGCTTAAGATTTCGCTGTGCCACCATTCGGATTCTGTTTTTTAATTTGCTTTCTGCCATTCTTATAACACCATGCCTTTAGAGCCCGCTGCTTATACAAACGTGCCCTTTTAACAGAAAAAATGCTCCCGGTGTTTGAACAATGGACAAGGAACTAATTAATTTTGGTTTTACTCGGTTCCGCCGAATGTTGGAGGGGAATATACACTCACACCTAAACAGACACATGTGGCAGGATCAACTCACATTAAATTGCACTCGCCTCCAATATTCCTGAATCGAGACTCATACAGACTCCTCAAGTTTGTGTCAGATCTAGTTTCAATTTTCGACACTGGTTGATTTTGATTCACCAGCCAATTGCCATCAGCCAGAGTCTCGGGCTGTAGGCCATCCTGTTACCCCTCGTAACCCTCGCCTCCAATAACGCGAGTTCTTTTGCAGCAAGCTGCAATGTACAGTGCAGTTCCATACGCTAATATTAAATGAGTTAGCTATGAATCTGCTTCTAAGCTTTTCATTCACATTCTGTCCACTGCGCCGCCAAACTTGTCCATGCCAGGTGTACACTTTCTAGGTTTAGGTACCCCGTACCAAAGTGGCTCCTTTTCCTTCGTTAATGTGGGGAGTGGTTTTCACTGCCTGCATAGTTCTATTTCTTTTTAGAGTAATTGCAGGCAACAAACAAAGTGCAACAAACAAAGTAAAATAGCGCACTTTACCTGTAAATCTGTAAATCTGTAAAATAGCGCACTACTGGCAGCGTCCTCCTGAGGATCATGCATACTACTCATCACTTATAGGTGGCAGAAAATATTAATAAGCCGTCAATAACTGCTGCACAATGCAGTGCCTCGAGTGCGTAGCCCTTCATGGAGCAGTCGCAAGCATTCTTGCAGCTGATAGTACGTTGCCTCTTGTAACACAAGCTTGATGCCAGCGTCATTTTCTGAAACGAACACATGTAATGCCCCGGCTCCTACCAGCATCTTAACAATCTCTGCCCTCTCCTCCTTCTTTGCCTGATTGCCGCAGGCATTGTGCAAGGGCATTTTTCCAAACACCGGCTCCTGTGTCGTGCATCGAACTCCACATGCCAACACCAACCGGACCCCTTCAGCATTAGCGTGCAAGCAACAAAAGTGCAGCACAAACTCATCCTCCAACAGGTCACGGACGGCACTGGGACCAAATGATGGTTGAGGCGTTGTAATAACCCTTAAACACGGAATCCTTTGCTTGACGTGTGCAGCTGACCTCAAGGCACGATGCACCGAAGAGGCATCGGCTCGAACATCGTCTCGCCTCCAGAGATGTGCTACTACATCAGGGTAGTTATGGTCCACCGCAAGAACTAAAGGAGTATGCATGCTCCTCTCTGTACATGCTACAGGAGGACCAGCAAGTGTGGCTGAAGCTCCTAGGCGTAGCATGTGCATCATGACAGCAGCTCCCCTGCAAGCGGCCCCCGCCCACATCGCATGCTCGTCCAAATGATGTCGGAGCAGCCATCTGGCGGAAAAGAGAGGGTCAGTTGCCATGTCCAGGGTGGCATGGCATGCCCTAAAAAACGAGCTCAGATCTTCAGGGCTCGGCACGTGAGACAGGATGAGTAGCAGGACCTGTGCATGGACAGGTTCCGGTGTTGTTTGTGTCTGAGCAACAAAGAAAGCACGCAAGGTCGAGCTAGCAGTCACATTTCTTGACTGAAGGCCCATTTTTGTAAAACCTTGTTTGTGTCCGAGCAACAAAGAAGGCACAGAAGACAGAAGTAGTAGTAGTAGCAGCAGCAGCGTTGTTATGCTACAGAAGACAAGGCTTGGTAAGCAAGACAAAACAGAATCACTAGTGTTTGCCAGTAAGAGTGCTGGCTTGTTCAAGAGGAGAAAAAGGACGCACTTAGGAGATGTATCAAGGAAAGGGCTACGCAAGCTTTACTTGGAAATAATTACAGTTCTTATCTCGTTGCTTGATCTGAAGACCTATCTATTGGGCGTAAGAGAGGCAAAAGGCAGGGCACTAATTGGATAGTGATTATAAGCTATTTTTAGTGACACTGCCCTTCGACCTCCTGTTTGAGCCTTTGACCTTTCCAGATGACTGAGGAAGAAGTTGGGTGGATCTTGCACAAAGGTACAACAGTAGCAAGGTCAGCACAGACTGTTACAAAAAGGGCAAACGGTTTTTGGGTTGGTTTAATAGAACAGGACCGATCTTTTCTTTGACAGTGACGTGGTGACCAGACATTAAAAGAAAAGACCCCGCTGGTAGTGATGACACAGCCAGCATGATTAAGGGCACGATTACAAGGCATGATTACACAGCTCTGTAGTACAGTACTTAATAACTCAAGAGGTTTACAAATTCATTAGTGCAGCTGTCAATCTTTTTGATTGATTTTTGTGTTGAGACCTAGATTTGAGCAGCCATGTCAGGCTGGAGTCCTTTGCAATCCAAAATAAACTAAACTAAAAACCCTGTGTTTTTCCAGATAACCTAACAGACCCAGCCAGACTAAACAGCTTCTCAAAAGCTGTGTCTGGAGATACATGCTTTGTGGAATAAGATGATATCTCTGTTGGGTGAGAAACTGAGGAGTGCATGTAAATACATAGGTTTGGCTGCAATTATCATTTTAGGAGGGGCCTAAGAAAGG
>Ga0307968_1003939_pt1 | contig 12235 bp, 7 predicted proteins | sample OrgLakmetagen650_FD_201834 | JGI IMG/M metagenome (GOLD analysis project Ga0307968, IMG submission 201834) | Saline water microbial communities from Organic Lake, Antarctica - #650 | ecosystem: Environmental > Aquatic > Non-marine Saline and Alkaline > Saline | place: Antarctica: Organic Lake... | reverse complement strand
CATACACACACACACACACACACACACACACACACGCACACACACACACACACACACACACACACACACACACACACACACACACACACACACACACACACGCACACGCACACGCACACGCACGCGCACGCACGCACACCCGCACACCCGCACACACACACACACATACACACACACACACACACACACACACGACACACACACACGCACACGCACACACGCACACACACATATATGTACATACTTACACACATACACACAGACTCACACACATATACAAAAATACACTCAAACACATAACACACGCACACTCATGCAAGCATTAACATTAAATCTTTCATTTACACCTATGAACCATAGTCAAAGAAGAGAACACTTCGACTGGAGGCAGCTCCACGGCATCGACGTTGAATCAGTGGTGCGTATTTGTGAGGATGCTTTGTATCTGAAACCACCCTCAGGCAAACCACCCTCAGGCAAACGCATGATTCCAAGGAACATTGAGTGCACTAGGCACACCACCATCAAATTCCGATCAGTGATTGTCTGACACGTGCGGCGTGCACATGCAATGCAGGTTCGTCTAACAGATGTCGGGGCGATTGAAGACGCTTTAAACACGTTGCAACATGGCTCTTTGGAATATGAAGGATCTGCAGTGGGGCCCTCTAGTAAGAACTGCATCCAGGTGTTCCGCCTCCTGCAGCTGGTGCGCTTGTTTCCCTGGGTGTATGACCCTGTGCAAGTGGCTACACAGAGTGCTTGGCAGGGAAATCAGAGAATCGTGGCATGAGCCACTTTCTTCCTTCTTGCAGCATTAATGAGTGGCTTTCTAAGTTGTTCCTGCAGCCGATCCTTTAACCTCAGCCTCCTTCTCCATTTGATAACTGATAACCACCCAGTATTACCGGGCCACAAAGATGAGAGGGCACAAAGATGATTTCAGTGATGATCTCATTGTATGCGTCCTTGCATGAAAGCTGGTTGCAAGTTGCCTTGGTTGCGCAGAAAACATCTGCGTCACACACACAGACACACACACACACACACACATGCACACATGCAGACAACAACTGTGTCACAAATACATACACACACACATGCACAGGCCATCGAGTACATGTGGCACTTGAGGAATGCACACGTCACTTTGCTGGACCGCTATGCCTCTGCCACCGACGTTGCACACAGGTAAAACCAGGGTTGTTCAGATCGAGGTTTGGCCAAAAGCTCGGGTTCGCAAACTTTCACGCATTTTAACGAGTTTGAAAAGTGCCGTTCGGAGTCCGGTCAAAGTTCGACGAACTTTTACGAGTTCGTCAAACTTTGAAGCATGCGTCTGTCAAAATTGCAAGGGACAGCAGCCCCCCCCCAGTTCAGTCCCACTCTTTCCTTGCAGTAAAAGTAACATGAATAATGATTTATATAAGAAATATGATCTGTAATCTGTATCAGGCCAGGAACTTTTGTTAGTCAGAAGGCCAAACTTGTCACACATTTCTGAACTGCTAAGGATTTGTACAACGCGGCACTTGCACTGCACCTGAAGGTTCTCCTTTTTCTGCTATATAAACATACACAACTAATTGGGAAGATTTGAAGGTGGGGGGAGGAGCCCAAGGGCCCGTTTCCCAAATTGCACATCGAACCCTTCGAACAGTTCGAGGATTCTAGAACTTTCGCAAACTTTACCGAACCCTTGCTCCCAAAAAACGAACTGAACAACCCTGGGTAAAACGTAAAACAGACAAGAAAAGCACATTCGCACGCGCACACACACAAACACACACACACACACAAACCCACACACACACACACACACAAACCCACACACACACACACACACACACACACACACACACACACACACACACAAAGGCAGTGACACCACTCCCCGCATCATTCGAAAGATAGAGCCTGAGGTGGGAGAAGAATGATTGCACGCGCTGACAGTGAGGGCGCTTGCGAAACCAAATCAGGGAAAGGAGCCACAGAGCCAAAAATGTGCAGGAAACCATTAGTGCCTGTGCCCCAAGATGATAATTGAAGATGGGGACAGGAGGGTGTGTATACAAAATTTGAGTGACTAAGAATAGGGTTGGCGCACTGTGTGGGGTTAGTGTAAAATAGCTTACTTTCCAATGCTAGTACCAAACCAGCTCCCTCTTTGGGTTACTTCCCTTATTGTTCTCTTTTTCCCAGATCATCTATGATCTGCATCATAACCTTCATACCACACAAGCCACTGCTATAAATCCCCTCAGTGTGACCTGATCAGCGATATTTGCAGCATAATTTACGAGGCCGACCAAACAGCCCCACACATGTTTTGGTACGCTTTTTCTATGCGATGCCATCACCAGCAAAGAGCTGTATTGGAGAATGTTGTAACAGACACATTGCCTTGTGTGTATTTGAAGAAAGGTGGACAAGAAGACCCAATTAACACCTCCCGTTTCATCGGCCCAGGTGGTTACAGACAGTGGTGGCCCTGTTGGGAGGGGAGTGTGCCTTTGAGTCTGCTATTTGTCCAACGGATTAAGACGCCACAAAACCATCTACAGGATTAAAAGGGGGACGCAGTATATGGAGGTTTGCATCAGATAAATTGCACAGCACTTGCTACGACTCCTGCACACACATATATACACACACACACACGCACAACACACACAACCCAAATATGCACACGCACACGCACATACACACACAAACCACACACACATACCTCAAGGTGGGCTGCTGCCGCCCGTGCATACCTAGAGGCTGGGCAGACTTTTTTGGGCAGCTGCATGCAAACAGGTAATCCGCATTGCACGTCCCATGTAACATGTAATCCGTGTTTGAAGCGTGCCTGGAATGCCTCAGAAGAAGCTCACTGTAACGCATTGTACGCCAATATGGGGGCGCCTGTGAAGGGTGCTCAACTCAATGTCCATCGCCGTCACGCAGGAGAGCTTACGCGTTTTGCTTTATCGTCCACAGTGCTCACCGTGCCTTCAGTATTCGGTGTTTGCTTACGCGACTTGCCTAATCGTCCACAGTGCTCACCGTGCTCACCGTGCCTTCAGTCTTCGGTGTTTGCTTCATGTCTCCACGCAGGAGAGCTCGATCGTTTCGCCATTCAGGGCCTGGACTCGCAGCGCAAGGCGTTGGAAGAACAAGACGGGCGGTATAACGCAGTGCTGGATAAGCTGGAGGTGTGTAAATGTGCTCATGTATGTGTTTGTGTGTTTGTGTGTATGTGGATAGCGAAGTGAGTAAGTGCGTTCATGTGAGTGTGCAATTGCAATTGTGTGTCGGAAATGTCCGATCGCTGGATGAGCTAATACAACCTAGGGCAATTATATGCATGTGCGCGTGATGTTTGGCAGTACAATCTGCAGCTTGGCTGCTGTACTTCATTGTGATATGGCCGACCTTTTTTCATGGCCGACCCCAAACCCTCACATGTCTTTCTATTTTCCTTAAGCCTCGCCATCTCTTCTCTCTCTCTCTCTCTCTCTCTCTCTCTCTCTCTCTCCCTCTCTCTCTCTCTCTCTCTCTCTCTCTCTCTCTCTCTCTCTCTCTCTCTCACACACACACACACACACACACACACACTTCCTCTTGCAGATGCTTTCTTTTGCCTGCGTGCCCATAGTCCTTCTATATCCAGGCCAGCAAACTTCTGCCTTATTCGTCACCACCTCCAACCTCACCTTTCTCTTTTGCTCTTACACACTACATACTGCCCCCCCATCCAATCTCACCTTTATCTTTTGCTCTTACACACTACATACTGCCTCTTTGAGTCAAAACGCTTGCACACATGCACTCTCCTTGCAAACACACACAGGACGAAGATCAGAAGGCGCGTTACTTCCACTTCCGTAAGCAGCGATCTGAGCTGCAGTGGCAACTCATCTACTCTGTCGATCTGGATGAGCTGGCCCAACGCATGGACTCCAGCACCTTGGACAAGGTAGGGAAGGAAATTGCCTTTGTGTGCATGTGTGCTGATTTGCTTGGCAGGGAGAAATGTGCCTTGCTGTGTGTGTGTGTGTGTTAATTTCCTTGGACAAGGCAGGGAAAAGCTGCCTTTGTGTGTGTATGCTGATTTGCTTGGTAGGGAGAAACGTGCCTTGCTGTGTGTGTGTGCTAATTTCCTTGGACAAGGTAGGGAAAAGCTGCCTTTGTGTGCGTGTATGCTGATTTGCTTGGTAGGGAGAAACGTGCCTTGCTGTGTGTGTGCTATTTTCTTTGGACAAGGTAAGGGGGAAGGTGCCTTTGTGCGCGTATGCTGGTTTGCTTGGTAGGGAGAAGCGTGCCTTGCTGTGTGTGTGCTAATTTCCTTGGTCGAGGTAGGAATACATGTCCCAAGTGTGTATGCCTGTTTAAGTGTGTGTACTTGTGTTGTGCATATGCATTTTATAATGTCACCCGCAAACACCTTATGAATGCTCCATTCATCCTCATGCCTTATGATTAATCGAGTGCTTGTGTTCTGCATATGCATTTTTATAATGTCGCCGTTAACACCCTGTGAATGCTCCATTCATCCTCGGGCTTCTGATTAATTAAGTTAAGTAAGCTTAAAGCTGATTATTTAAGTAAAGTAAGCTTAAAGCTTGAGTCCAGATTGCACACTCACACACACTACGGCAGGGGTTGCCCATCCTTGTGTATGGGTCCATCATAATTGAGGCCTGTTTAGAAGGACTCTTGAGTACCCGTGCATACGCACACATCCCAAAACCCTTGCTTGCACAACAGGTGCTGCCCAACCTCGTGTATGGGTCTATCATGAGTGAGGACTGTGAGGAGCTGACCCTCCATCACTTTGGCCACATCGTCCCGTTGGCCCAAGCAGGGCTTGACTACATGATGTTCCAAGCCAACTCCACAGGCAGCGCACTGGTGAGCCTTTGTGTGTGTGTATGTGTGTGTGCATGTTTGCAATAGTATGTATGCCTGCATGCGTGTGTGTGTGCATGCGTGTGAGAAGGGGTTGGTTATGTGTTATGTATATCAACGGTCATGGGCATCAGGTGTGTTCTGCCCAGTGCCGCTGATGTATTGTACTTGTTTGTGTTTGTATTGCACGTGTCAGCTTCTGGCCTGGCACCTGACGGCTTCCTCTACTGTGCAATGCAAAACCATAGACACTACTCAGACTGACATCTGCATAGAATACAAAGGCACACATACACGGATACACACACAGAAACAGAAACACCCCACAAATACAACACACACACACCAGGAGCAAGCCATGGCAGGCCTCCAGTCAGCGTGCTCTGACATCCCAGCCCTCACAGCAGCAACACAGGTGATGCTTGTTTGAGAGAGGCTGATGTGCGAGTGAGGCTGGCTCTCGTTTAGCTCTGCTGTACTGCTTAAATGTGAAGCAGGTGATGCCGGTTTGAGAGAGGCTGATGCCGCTTTGAGAGAGGCCAATGCCAATTTATTTGAGATGAGAGAGAGAGAGAGAGAGAGAGAGAGAGAGAGAGAGAGAGAGAGAGAGAGAGAGAGAGAAAGAGAGAGAGAAAGAGGAAATTCTTTCTTAAAAGTCTGTTGTGTGCCCAAATGCAACCGTGCATGTAAGAAGATAGGTGAAGCAGGTGGTGCTGGGTTGAGAGAGTCTGGTGCTCAAGTGCAGTAAGCTAAAAGCTAAGCAAGCCTGATGCCCATAGAGCACACCCAGTCGTATGAACCATCGAGAAAGTCCCATCAAACACAGATGAGTGCTCACATGCCATATGCATAACTTGGTGTACTTTTGGCTCACCTCACACAGCAATCTTAACGCACACACTTCAACCCCCCCTCCCCCAAACACACACAGGACCTGCACGTGCGAGTCACAGAGTTCTTGAGGGACACACGCATCCACACCACACAGCTCAGTGTGCTAGGGTCCCCAGTGCGGCCGATACCCAACGTAAGTGACATGAGTACCAGAGCCACATATGTGCACTTTAAACTGACATGAGTGCTTACCAGAGCCACATATGTGCACTTTGATCTAGGCGAAGGTATAGAATATCACATGTCCACACCTACGTTGCACATGTGCGCGCATCTGGACCCAGGAGTGTGCAGGGTTGGCGCGAAGCGTGCGTGGAATTCCATGTATACTTTTTTGTTCATCGTATATGCGCGTCTATGTCACGTGCCCTTCGTTTTTTGTGTGTGTCACAGAGTTATGTTGGGACATGTGACATGTGCATGCACACCTTACATGCCACTGCTTTGTGCATCACAGATAGCCCTGCTCACATGCAGCGCTCTTCTCCCCAATCCAGGGTATATGTGAAGAGCGGTTGTTTTCATGACTCACACCTGTCTAGGCTTTGCTGACCTTCCTGGTCACACCACTGCTTGTGCATGTGCTGCTACTCTTTGTACCAACTCATCTTGTGTACCTAATCTTGTGTACCTAATCTAAAGCGTGATTGTGTGTGTGTGTGTGTGTGTGCCCCCACTCATGCCTTACAGGTGACACCCCTTTCCCCCCATCAAATGCACGTACAGCAGCAGCTGGTCAATTCCATGCCTCGACTACGCTCCCCGCAGCAACATCAGCAGGTGTGTGTGTTAACGTGTGTGTTTGTGAGTGTACGTGTGTATTTGTGAGTGTACATGTGTATTTGTGTGCGTGTGTGTGTTTGTGTGTGTGTGTGTGTGTCTGTGTGTGTGCGTGTGTGTGTGCGTGTGTGTGTGTCTGTGTGTGTGTGTGCGCAGGAGGATGCGCTGTGCATTTGTAGCTTGACGATGCCTCTACTTCCAGCCCAAAATAATTGATGAATGCCTCTTTTGTAGGGTAGGACCAGAACCGCATAAATACACCGTATATGATCGTATATTTGGTGGTTTCCCTGCCAAGAATACCTTATGTACACTGCATATATATGGTTCTGGCCAACCCTACTCTTTTGCTGCGCGGATATCTGTTTCGCGTAAAGAACAAAAATGGCATCTGTCGGATTATCCTCTTAGCAGCGTTTCATCTTTCATCAGCCGCTGCAGCTACAGCAAAACGCTGTGTAACTTAGCACATCGGTTCGGCTGTTCTGCTGGAAATGATGGGTATCAAGTCCCCACCGCCATTAAAGCATGAGCTCCTTCAGTTCAGCTGCACTACTGGAAATGATGGGTACCAAATGCCCACTGCCGTTTAACCATGAGCTCCTTTACACGTTGTTTATGAGATCCGTTAGTAACCAGCAAGCAGTTCAATCCAGCTGCATTTCTGTGTATTGCATCGCTTGATAGCCATAAGAATTTCCCAACTAATGCAATGACGATCAATAAACTTAGTAAGCTCAAACAAGTCACTATCCGCTGGCAGCCACACTAACATTAAACAGAGCCATAAGTATCCCCTAACTAGTCCATGGCCAATCTATGAGGCAAATAACTCCAACGGTTAGCATGTACCCCAACTGTTCGCTGGTAGTCATACTAAGGATAGACAGCGGTGACCTCCCCAGCTGCAACTCCACTCCGCTGCCACTCCAGCCGCAGCACCAGCTTTTACATTGCCTTGATTTGAGTCGAATGGGTCAACAATGTTGCAAATCAACCATTGATTGGCACTTATTAGATATTCTTAGCAACCGACGTTTGTGCCCTGACTGTTTTCCGGCAGGCACAGCCGCATCATCAGATGCTGTACCCCCCCAGTCCGCTGCAAATCCAGCAGCAGCAGCAGCAGCACCAGCTCCTCCTCCAACAGCAACAACAGCAATTGTTGTACCCCCAACATCAGATGCAGCAGGTGGGCGTTTCCGTGCTTTATAACAGTTTCTCAGCTGTGTGTGCCTTGTGCGCGTCGGACGTATCCTTCAAATGCTGGCAACTAGCAACCAATGTTCACCATCTCTGATTGAAATTTTCTGTGTGGGTATGTAGAGAAGGCGGTGGGGGTGTGAGCTCTGTTCAAGGTAACACACAAATAACTTTGTAGAATAAACAGCAGAAGATCAAATATGAGGACAGATGGATACGTGTGTAATGATGAAGGCACAATAGGAAATCAGGTGTGAGACCCTGCGTGCCTTCGACGTTGGAATTGTGTCTCTTTGCGATTCAATGACATCACGATGCCATGGTAGCAAACAAGCACAGGGCTGGCCAGAATTGTTTACTTGCCCAGAAAATGGTTGTTATTAAAGGGGTTCCCTTCCAAAAAACTCTTGAATTACACCTTGCACATATGCCTGTGGCCTGTGGCCAACCCTGGGCTTAATGTGCAATAAAGAGATTTACCACAAAACTTTGAATACTGCCACGTCAAGTACTGTGCCTCCCTTTTTCTTCCTTCTTGTTGCAGGGTCACGGGTGGCCCCCTCTGAATGGGGGCCTGAGTGCGGGGGACCTCATGCAGCAGCAACAGGTGAAGAGCATGTGTGTGTGTATATGTATGCGCATGCATTTTACGTATGTGTTGTGTATGTGTACGTGTCTGTGCCTTGGCCCTTACAAACAATGACACCAGTACTACTTCATCGTTTTTTGCGTGCAGCGTGGCCAGCGCACTTCCCTTTGTTCCAAATTATTTGAACAAAGCCGATTCCTTTCATTCTGTTCTCGACTTGCTGATCAGGTCCATCTGCTATCATTTTTGCGTGCAGCGCGGCCAGCTCACCTTCCCCTGTTGTAGCATATAAGCCACTTCCAAAGTGGTCCTTTTCCTTGCTCTCTGGCTTGCTGATTATGTCAATCTGCTGCATTGTGTGCAGCGCGGCCAGCTCACCTCCACCTACCCTGGAAGCTTTGCACCAAACCAGTTCTTGGGCCCCTCTCCCTTCGGGACCTCTATCTCGGGGGGTCTAGCTGTAGGTCCTACTGGTATGCCACTAGGTATGTGTGTGTGAATCTGATGTGAGTATGTCTGTGTGTATATGTGATTGTGTGTAGGGTGTTTGCTTGTGTGGTGAATACGTGGATAGGGGAAACTTATAGGCTTATAGGTCTAGCCTTATGGTTATTCCAATTTCTGTTTTTGCCTTGCATGTTTCTATTATTTTAGTTGCGTTCTGGTGTGAACGTGGACAGTTGTTGCCAGTGTAAAGGTGCACTGGTGTTGTTTAGACCAGAGTGATGCCTGGAAGCGATCAGGGCAATGTCAAGTGATAGTGTTGTCTATGAGTAGGGTTGGCCAGGACTGTACATATACACCGTATATGACCTTATATTTTGTGAAATCCTTGCCAAACATACCGTATATAAACCGTATATGACCGTATATATTGCGATTTCCCTGCCAAAAACACCATATAGATACTGTACCTATATATGGTTCTGGACAACCCTATCTAAAAGTCAGCAAAGTGCGGTCTACAAGTGACCAAAGTGTCGCCTACGAGTGGCCTATAAGCGCTGCCTACAAATGTGACCAGCGTATCGTAAGCATGTGGTCAGGGAGTGTGCCTACTCGCGATCTGAGGTGTGTCTGCAGGTGGTCAGGCTGTTGTTGGCCTCAAGTGATCAAAGCGTTCTTTACGTGTTACCAACGTACTGTCTACAGAGAATTGAAATGCGCTGTGGCCTGCCAGGCAACTCGCATGAGTGCGCCGCTCTTTTGCCGCCAAACCTCATCTATATACCCTCCTGATCATTTCGCTCTCTCAATTTGGTGGTGGAGGCAGGCTGCCTACCAAAATGGCTTCATTTCTATTAAATATGTAGGGAGCAGTTTTCACCGTCTGCAGCTTTTCTTTTTCCATCAGCACTCACCACCTCTTGCCCCACCCCTAGGTCCTTCCCCCAAAGGGCTGGCTGCCCTGTCACACCCGGGAGTACCCTTTTACCCATCAACGCTCACCACCTCTTGCCCCACCCCTAGGTGCTTCTCCTGAAGAGCTGGCTGCCCTATCGCACTTGGGAGTGCCACTGCAGGCCTTAGGGGTTTACCAACAGGCCTCGCAGCTCAACGCTGGCATAGACAGCTTGGAGCACGATCTCAGGTGAGAGCGTGCGGCCAAAGCGTGCACCGCTGGATGCACCCACAACCCACACTCACCTGAACGGCATAAACCTAATGCACAATGATTGCCGCTGCTCCTCCTCCCTTTTTTCAATCTCTGTTTTTAACTCCTCCGTGTAGCACTTCCAACTCTGTCATAAAACAATGACACGCAACTCTCACACACACACGCACACACACAATCACACGTGCGCATACAAGAACGAATACATACACATACACACGCACACGCACATGCATATGCGCACACACATAGACACACACATGCACACGTACACACACGATTGCTTCTTGATGCACAGGCTTGAGCGTGTGAGGATGGAGGAGGTGCGACAGCTAGTCCGCAGTCTGAAAGGCAGTATGAGAATGAGCATAGAGGGCCCACAACTGCTGGAGCCAACAAGCCTTGGGCTGCATCACATACCTCGAGCACAGGTACATGCTATGGAAGGTGAAATGTGTGGGCGTGTGTGTGCATGCATGTGTGTGTGTGTGTGAAAGCGTGGACACGAGGCCAATTGCACGTGTCGGTTTAGCATACTTGTGTGTGGATGAATGAGTGTGTGCGTGTATGTATATATGTGATACAATTTCGATGAAGAGCCTGACCTCCTTCTCTATTTTTTGAGTATGGCTGCTGGTTCACATTCCTCTACTCCAAAAATGTACGTGATGTCTGTAATTGCATGCTGCATTATGGCTCAATTAATAGACCACATAACTGCTTGACAGTTCTGTGATGCAAAAGCTGCTCTTCTAAGGGTTGTCCAGAGCCGCATTAACGCATTGTCCGTGTAGTTTAGCCTGACTTTGGCGTTATGCTTACTTGTTCAACTGTGCTGCGTGCTGCACCAGGACATGATTTGGCACAGAACCCCATGTGACAGACTGACATGCTCCCCTTCTTGCTCCCTGTTGGTTCTCACCCTCTTTTTGCGGTGGAGGAGTTTGAAAGTACTCAGTTCCAAACTGGGTCTGTTTCTTTAATCAACGTATGAAGAGGTCCTTCACTGTCTGCATGTTCATTCCCTTTCTTTCTGTACCTGCCAGTCATTTCGCTGCATCTTAAGCTTTATTGTCTGTTTGCTGCAGCAGGGCACGAGCCGGCACAGAAAGACCGGCAGCAGCATGTCAAAGGGCAGAAGGTAAGTAGGTGGTCATATTCTGATTTGTTGATGAAGCTGAAAATAGGTGTCAACAGTTGTAAAACACAGAAAAGAGAAAAGAGCACACACTAAGAGCAAATGGGAGGTGATAAGCATCAGTGTATTACTGGTGATCACTTACGTGACTTGTTTTTGCACACATCTGTTTATCTTTGCACACATCCTTTGCACACATCAGTGTATTCTTTGCACACATCCTTTGCAGACATCAGTGTATTACTGGTGATCACTTACGTGACTTGTTTTTGCACACATCTGTTTATCTTTGCACACATCCTTTGCACACATCAGTGTATTCTTTGCACACATCCTTTGCACACATCAGTGTATTACTGGTGATCACTTACGTGACTTGTTTTTGCACACATCTGTTTACCTGGTAGATCTTTTTAACACACAAATATCAAGGCAAAAAATTCCGAAACATTAAAACCTTTTCAACAATAGTTACTTGCGTGGATATGGGTAGGTACCACCGTCCAGTCTTTTCCCAAGACTGTGTGCCGATGCATGCAAACACAATTGCAGTGGCAACAAGGCCAGATAAATGGCTGCAGATCTATATATAACTATATTTAACTTGTACAATCCCTGCACTGCGACCATACACACGTGCACGCTCAGTACTCGGAAAGTTTAATTGACACATCACAGCTTGCAAGAAATTTGACTGCTGGCAACCTTTCTCCTTCCCTGCGAGTAGTATTGAGGTGTGGGATGACTGAGCAAGTAGTAGTAAGGTGTGGGATGACTGAGCAAGTAGTACTGAGATGTGGGATGACTGAGTTGGCACTGGCTTGCATTCTCCTGTTTCCCCGTTCCCATTCCCCTTTTACCATGTTTCACCTTATTGTTTCATCTCCTCCTCCTAGGTGGTCTTTCCCCTCATTGTACATCACCCTGGAAAAAATATCTTAAGGTGCCATGCAGTACGTGAACGTGAACAGCGCTTCCTTGCTGACCCATCAGGGGCCCCAATTTTTGGCGAAGCCCCAGTCATGGGGCGCAGCCCCTAGGTTTGGTGTCTTCCCACCAAAGTTCCCACCAGGGCGCGCAGGCCCGCCCAGCGCACCCCCCGCCCCCAAAACTTGCAAGG
>Ga0307968_1003937_pt1:0-10000 | contig 12239 bp, 10 predicted proteins | sample OrgLakmetagen650_FD_201834 | JGI IMG/M metagenome (GOLD analysis project Ga0307968, IMG submission 201834) | Saline water microbial communities from Organic Lake, Antarctica - #650 | ecosystem: Environmental > Aquatic > Non-marine Saline and Alkaline > Saline | place: Antarctica: Organic... | reverse complement strand
GATTGGTTATACACAGGCACCTGCGCCAAGCAGACACTGCACACGGAGCCCCTGTGCCGTGCCGTGCACTTGTGGAGAACACAAGGCGCAGCAACAATTCGACAAAAGGCCCAGCAACACGAGAAAGGACTCAGCGACGGGAAAGGAGCAGCAGGCTTTGCCAGGATTGTAAGGCGGCATATGGAGCACACCAGGAGCAACGCTTGCACAGGAACTTACTAGAGAGCCAGAACACAAAAGGAAAAGGAGCTGCTAGATACCAGGTGCTGTGCAAGCTGCAGGGAGTAATGTCAATGTGGACTAAGAGGGCAACAAAATAAGAGCGTGTACATGCTCCTCAGTATTTATTGATGCAATCTCATTCTAAATCAATACCATTACAGCAGTAGTGACGACAACCATAACACAGAGTAGCATGTTTGCAAACTCTGGCATGGAGCCACAAATTGGTAGGAACACAACCTGGGTGCTGTGTTGTGCAATTAACTCGTGACTGGAAACAATGACACTGGAGTGCATGCCAACATGTCTTTTAAATTACATCATGCACATGCACGCGCACGCGCACACACACACACACACACACACACACAGAGCTCCTGTCTTACCAGGAGGCTGCGTTGGGAGGCCACTGATGACTGGGCTAACTCGCGCGTCAGGACCCTGTATGGATGCGTGTGTGTGCTCATTGTATGTATGCATAATAATAATATATACAAGGCCTATTCCGTAGGTGCACGATCACTTTGTGGCACCATTTTACAAAATTAATTAAATCCTCGATTTCAGTTTGCAAGGGGGTATGGGGATTTAATTTTGAGTTTGAGGGGACTTCGTGAGGGTCCTGTCAGGATTTAGTTTGTGAATTTGAGAGCCGCCCTCTGCTGGCTGCTGCCGCCTGTGCAGTGCTGCTGCTGCTGCTGCTGCTGCTGTGCAGGCAGCTGGGCAGACTGCTCATTGGCTGAAATGGGGAGAACGACAGCCTTTTGAGTGCTTGCACATTGTGCTTCCCTGAATCAGAGAAGCAACCCTCCCTTACCCACTTGCCATCTTCACTAATCCTGTGTGGATGCTTGAGAGGAAGGGCCTGAAGGGGCTGTGAGAGGAGGAGGCTTGTAGCTGCATGCATGGGCGCCCCACAGGCCTCGTCATCACAGCCTCGCCCCTTGCCTTTGCCTCTTGTTTCCTCAACCAGATCCTGAGCTGCCTCTCCCTCTGCAGCTTCTCATGGTCTCTGAGCAGCCAGTCTCTCAGCTGGGGACAGGGGCTTCAAGAATAGGGCCAATGGCACGCTGGGGCTCATTTTAAAAAAGCACACTAATAATATTGCCACTAATAATATAAAATTTTCACTTCAAATCTGGTTTGGCACAATAATTATTTTCCAAAGCGATCGTGAAGCTGCATTCAGCTCAGCCAAGCCCCACCCAAAAAGGTGGATTTGATGCTCCTTTCCTGAATTGCACATCTGAGGTCACCCAATGGTTCCTATACATAAACGTAACACTTCTGCATAAAAATTAACGAGTTCGGGGTCAAGGATGATAATGGGGGGCTGGATTTGTGCCATTTCCCTGCCAGAAAGGTGGTGTATGGGTGTAGAAATGCGGGTTTTGTGAATTTCACCAAATATTTTGTTCCCAGATAGGTTTAGGGTCAAACCATACCCATTACAGCAACAAAAGAGGTGTTAAAATTTTGCCCCTAAAGGACAGTGCGTGGGCCTGTTTGCTGGGCAAAAATGGTGCATTTCTGGAACCCTGGAAACAAGCTTTCTGGCCATCACCTGAGTGTCGAGAACCCTTCGAAATGCTCCCAGGGCACGCCCTGTCAAGTTTTATGGTTTGGAATGCTGAGGTTAGGCCGTGGTGGGCAGCGACAGCTGAGATTTTCAAAGTTCTTAAACTTTCCCTGCTCTGCTCTACTGCCACCATGCACCCAGTAAGCATTGAGCTATGACCATTTTGCATGAATGGTGCGCTGAAAGCTCACTTGGTGCCCTGAGTGCTCTGTTCGAGCCTCATCTGTCCCAAACGACAGCTGGTTCTCCCAGCTCCGTGCAAGCAAAAAGATGCCAGCGCACCATATTTATTTAATTATTATTTCATCGTTGCACAATTCAGCTGGGCATTCTGCCAACGTCCAGACTCTCGATTCAATGTGCCATTTCCCTGCCAAAACCGGGTCAAAATCGGACCCCCACCCCAGACCCCCGGACCTTCACCAAAATGTCCCCAATAATATTGCAAACACCCCTGGTAAGTTGCTGGCACCAGAGGGGAGCTTTTGGAAATCACTTTCTGATGGGTTTCCACCCTGCCCACCTGGGCACCTCCCGCCACAAACTGAGTATGCAGGGGTGCTTAGCTATGTCTCTTAAGGGTCCTGGATACTTAAATGTACATTTCGGCTTTGGGGCAAAACGTTTAGAGCAGGAATGGCTGACCTGACCTACGGTATATATATTATGTACAAAGCCTGTGTTTGTAAACTCTGTGAACTCTGTACAAGGCCTGTGTAAGAGCTGTGGCATGTGCATCTCGTGAAAAGCGTAAGCAGGTGGGGCCAGCGCAGGTTGCAACACGCTAAACAACTAGACAAAGATAGAGCTGCGTGTTGCGCACACGCACACACATGATGAGGCCCAACGCTGCAAGCAGCACCCATTCCCGGCAGCAGGGCAGGGAACACATGGGTGTGAGAGCGCGAGGCCACTTCCACAAAAGGCGTCGGGTACCAGCACTACTAATTGAGGCTGCACTGCACACGCGCCATTACGACGTGCACTGTACACGCGCCATTACGACGTGCACTGTACACGCGCCATTACGACGTGCACTGTACACGCGCCATTACGACGTGCTCTGTACACGCGCCATTACGACGTGCACTGCACACGCGCCATTACGACGTGCACTGTACACGCGCCATTACGACGTGCTCTGTACACGCGCCATTACGACGTGCACTGCACACGCGCCATTACGACGTGCACTGTACACGCGCCATCACGACTGCACTGTACACGCGCCATTACGACGTGCACTGCACACGCGCCATTACGACGTGCACTGTACACGCGCCATTACAACGTGCACTGTACACGCGCCATTACGACGTGCCGAGGGGCGTGGCGTGGCAGAATGACTCACCAGCGAGCTGCGGGAGGCCAAGGAGCTGTGCTGCATGCTTTGAAGGTTGGTGAAGTGACACTGCTGTGGGGGGCCTGCAACACGGGTTGTGTGTGTGTGTGCGGTTGTGTGTATGTGTGTACGCATATGTGTATGTATGTGTGTGCACGCATGTGCGCACACACAAATGTGTATGCGTGGTGTGTGGTGGGGGTATGCATGTACGGAGCTCTTCAGCAATGAGCCTCTGATGTGGATGGATTTTCCTGCGTCATTCTTATACCACCCTTGCAGCTGCACTTGCACACGCGCACGCACACACACAGACAACTGTATACACATGCGTTAAACGGAGAAAAAACTCACCCTCCTTGTACCCCTTGCTCTCACTCTCACGCACAAGAGCGGGGTCGTCCCCAAAGCTCCGCGTCACCCGCCCCCCCCCCTCCCCATCCAAACCTGGCAATTTCACCTGCCCACTGCTTAGCACCACACAGTCACCACCCCCACCCCCACTTCCATCAAACCAGGCCTTCCTGACCTCCTCTGGATCCACAACCAAGCCCGGACTAGGGGGCCGGGGGGTTGGAGAGCCTTTTGCTGCTGCTGTCCCTAGCAGCATCCCTCCCTTGTGTGCTGCGCTGTGCACGCTGCTGCTGCTGCTGCTGCTGAGCTGCTCGTCACCACCCTCGTCGCCCTCACGTACAGCCCACTGCAGTTGGTCGCCATTGACTGGCATGTCACAACTGCTGCTGGGGCCGACTTCAGCCACTTGACAGAGAGCAGGGGGCTTGGCAAGGCGACGCTGTGTGTGCGGGATCATGTGCGTGTGTGTTCATGGGCGTGTGTGTTTATCTTTTCAGTGTCTGTGTGTGCGTGTTTGCTTTGACTGGCAGGTCACAACTGCTGCTGGGGCCGACATCAGCCACCTGGCAGGGGGCTTTGCAGGGTGATACTGCATGCAGTTGATTATTTGTCAGTGTCTGTATGTTTGCGTGTGGTCATAAGCTATGTGTTACGTGTGTATTTGTGAGAGTGCTCTACGTGTATGCGTGTGTATGTACGTGTGTGTGTGTGTGTGTGTGCGTGTGCGTATGTGTGCTTGTGTGTGTGCGTATGTGTGCTTGTTTGCATGCGTCTACAGGGTGGCACGGCATAATGCATAATGTGCGTGCAACTGTTTGTAATGGTTGCACAAACATGAGTGGAGGTGGAACCAGCCCACCAAACATGTCGACCGTCTTGTGCGTGGCCCCCCTTCTTTTTCAAGTCTTGTAAGGTGCAAGTGATGCCACACGCAGTGGAAGCAGGCACACACACACACAAATACACACACTCCCCGCACACAAACACACCGTCACCCATACAGGCACACACACACTCCCCACATTTGTGCACGCCATAACTGTCCCCACAAGAAGACAGTGCTCTTGTCCATTTTGCAAGACACAGCATCAGCACCTTGACCCACCCATTGGACACTCACTCTCGCTGCGCAAAGGCACGTACACACACAGGTGCGTAAACACATACACAACTGCTGCTGCTTGATTATGTTCATACCGGCACACACTAAACACATACACACAAGCACACTCTCAACACAAGCCCACCCCTACCTCGACTCACCCCCTGTCCCTCTCACACCCTCCCCCTGCCCTTCCTGCTGCTACTTAACTACATGTATGCTAGCACACACCCACAGCCCACACACAAAGCACCCTGCCTTGACTCACCCTCTGTCCCTCACGCCTCTCTCCTCCCCCTGTTCTTCCTGCTGCCACTCCTGCTCCAACACTCCAGGCAGCCTGCTGCGGCTGCTGCTCCCTGCCACCTGCCACCCCGGCTGCCACTAACGTCCCCTTACTGACAGGACGGCTCTCTACCCAACCACCTGAACTGCTGCGCATCATGCCTTCTGGACTACCAACACCGTTGTCGCTGCTATTTGCCTACGTGCATTTGATAATTAAGGCTGCAGTGGGCAACGTGTGTCTGCAAGAGTGCATGCAGCACACGTCATTCGCCACGTATTCACACACTCACAGAGCCTGAGCAACGTGTTTCTGCAAGAGTGCATGCAGCACACGTCATTCCTCACGTTTATACAAACACAGAGCCTGATGTAACCATTGGTTCGAAGACGTGTGAGAGGGGAAGGGGCAGCTCAGGGTGTTCTTTATGTCAGCAAAAGATGCACGACTCACAGTAGACTCGCGAACACATGAGCACATGTGAGAGCGTACAGATACATGCCCATGTGTGATGCTCGTGCCTCGTACGTGCAGTTGCTAGCAAAGCTAGCTGCTGTATACAAGGCAATTGATAGACCACTTACACGCACCCACATGCATGTACAGGCGCACGCACAGGCGCAGGTACATGCGCAAGCACACATACACACTCACGCACCCACGCATGTTGCACGGGCCCTGCGTGTGTCGCAGCCGGCGATGTCAATTGAGGAGTAGAAGAAGCCGAGGACAGTCTCTGCCATCGTTCTCTTCCACCGTTAGAAGTAGGAGAGCCAGGGTGAACAAGGAACTGAGAAGGTCCTACGGATGGGGATTGAGGGTTTAAGTGGCGAAGGGCCGACGTACGCTCGATGCTCTCTGATGCGCGGCGAAGAGCCGCAATGGCTAGGGTCTCTTTCATGGCCTGCGTTTGTGGGAAGGGACCGTTGTGCGTATGTTGTGTGTCGTGTGTGCTGGTGGGTGAACTCGATGCTCCGTGGCGTGCGGCATAAAAGTGCAACGGTGAGGGAGCTTGTAGGCATATGTGTTTTGGGAGGGAGGCTTGGTGTGTGTTGGTGCGCGAGCGAGGGTGTGCGCTCAATGTGTAGTGATGACGTGCAGAGGAGGGCTGTTGTGGCGCGAGGGAGCTTGTTTGCTGCGCTATTAATTGCGAGGAGGGATGCCCATGCTGTGTGTGGTGTGCGTGCGTGCGTGCAGGTGAAGCATTCTGCGCTCAACGCTCCACATCTGGACGTGCAAGAAGTTGTCTCTGTTCGACTGTGTCAGTTCATGCGTTTGCACAAGTGCGTGCTGCTCTATTCAAAATGCATGCAAGCAAAAGAAGCAAAATCACACAAGTTGTGGAAGCCGCTCCCCACATGAGGGCAAGCAAACATGGAGTGGCTAACTCTTCTCCACCAGTGCATGAAGAATGGAATTGGCCAGACAAGTTGTGAATGTCTGTGTGTGTGAATCTTTCGCTGCTGGGATCTGTGTACACGCCTTGTATTTAAGGGATTGGCCAGAACTCTCTTCATCATACACACATGTACGGTATTCTAAGCTGGGAAGCTTATTACAGTGTGCTTCTTTACTGTGAAATTATAAGAGTGCTGTCCGATCCTGAATCTATACAGCTCTGTCCAGCCCTCTCTCCAATTGTTAGCCTTCACAGATCTGGCCAACCCTAATTCAATACCTGGCAGGAGGTGGCCTTCACGCTCAACGTATTGGTAGCGTGTGAGTGCGGTTGAAGAGAGGGCCCTGTGCCGCTCATAGACCCTCCTTGCCGGTGATGTGTGTGGTCGTGGGGGTGTGTGTGGGCATCGGAGCCTGGCAGCAGGTTGCCTGTGCGTGTGTTTACATATGTGCATGTTTTACGTACAGCGTGTGTGTATGTGTGTGTGCCAGAAGAGTGTGCGTGGTGTGTGTGTGTGTGTGTGTGTGTGTGTGTCAAGCCCCAGGGTCATGTGTGCACGTTTTGCAGTGAATGAGGAAACCTCCAGCATTCTGTGCACGTGCGTGAGCGTGTTATGTCTGCGTATGAGGGTGGGTGGGTGAGGTACTGTGTGCAAGCGTGATGAAGTACAGACTGCAAGCAATCTGTGTCCTGCCTGCTGTCTCAGCCTTCCCATTCTTAGTAATCTGTTTCCTTTTGTCGCCGCACAGCGGCAGTGACAAAGTAGTGGGAGCGAAGCAGCCTGAAGAGCTGTGAAATAGCGTCCAGGGATATAGCATTAGCCTGGCCGCCTCTGCACAACGGAACATCTGTGACAAAACGGCCACGTTGCGTGTGCGTACTGCCTCATACCTGTGCGGGAGTTCAGGGGTTCTGAACGTCTGTCTTGACAGGCCTCATCACTCTGCTGCTGCTGCTGCTGCTGCCACTGCAGGTGAACTCCAAAACGGTTGCTTGGTGGCAGGGATCTTCTTGTGGCTGACCACAGTGCGTCTGTGCATTGAGGTGCACAATAGATTGCGTGTACGTCTGTGCATGTGGTGTGTACGGGCATCAACTCAACCTGCCTACACAATGAAGGTGTTCTAAGAAGCACACACTTGCGTCTGTGTACCACTGTATAACACTGTGTGCTCATAAGGGCGTGCTTATATGCGCGTGTACGTGCATGTGTTTGTGTGTACGTATGTGTGCATATTATTTTGGCTGAGCCGCCTAGTCGTAGTTTAAGGTCATTGTGTTTGGAAATTTATTTTGGACGGTCAAAAGGGTGAGCAGTTGCTTGAGTACGTCAACAAGATAATTAGCCACATCTAAATTTCCCATATTAGTGCACACATACATACATACACATACACACTCATCACCACATCGCGCACCTGGTTGCCCACTTGGCCTCTCGCTGGGGCTCACTCCTGCACTGAAGCTCCCAAACCCATGGCCTTTTTCCTGCTGCTGCGTCTGCCCCTGCCGCTGTGGCGACTGCAGCTGTTGCTCCTGGGGCTGTTGCTGCTGAAAGTGGAACTGCTGCTGGTGGGAGTGCCCTGAACACCCACCCAGTAAAGTTTGGTTGTAGATGCCACCCAGCGAGACAGGGGCTTGTGAGGCACAGACGGCCCCCCCTACGACACCGCCCCCGTCACAACTGCCTGAGATAGCGCTCCCACTTCTTGGTGTCCTGACGTCAGCGGGAGGAGGACCGTGCGGGGCTGCCGCAGTTGCGTCAATGGTGTTCCTCCTTTGTATGTGACTTGAGGAAAGGTTCCTTCCGCCGCCACTGTGGCTCCCAAAAAGGGGCTGCACACAAGGAAGGGTAACGGAGAGCACAGCGGTGTCAAAACTACACCCATTGGTTGCCGCTTCATGGAGATTTGGGCGCTTGTGTGTTTAAGACGAGACACTGTAGCCTTTCCTTTCTGGTCGGAGTGAACAGCACCGCGCGCTTCAGTCAGTTTGGGTGCAAAGCGAGTGGAAGGGCCGGATGGGTCGGAACCGTGATGCAAGGGTTTAGATAGAGGGTTTATTATATAGGGTTTAGATAGATATCATGGGAGAAGCATTTACATATGTACGGGGCATGTACGGCATGTTCTGGCAGTGAGATCTCAAATGCAGGGTTGTAGGTCATACATGCTCGGATAGTACAGTTCAGGCCGGCCCTACATTTTCCACGCAAGGGCCGGCCGACGCACGAGTCAGGTGCGGGCGTCTAAACAGAGTGTGTGTCATACATAATGTACACACACGGTTCTGGCCGGCCCTGCGTGTTGCTGTGATGCTGTTACGCTAGGAGTGACACGTGATTCAGTTACGAGGACCCAAGCTGTGTGCCATATCACACATCACACAAGCAGTTTTGTTCCTGCACTGGGGCCTAAGGGATGTGGACTGGGAGGTTGGAATCACCACCGAACGCTGCTCTTCAAATTGGGGCCACGAGACGATGCACATCCAAATAAGGCCAATCTGGGCAGCGCTATTTCTAGGGATTGACGTTTGCTTATAGCGCTATAATATTTTTCAAATATAGCGCGTGTCAAAATTGAAATATCCGAATCGCTTCAATACGGCTCATGCCCACGCTTTGAACTCGGCTCAAATTCGTTCTTGGGCGTCCATAGAACACAAACACGTACCCTATGGAGTGCTGTAGGACCACATATCATGGGAGGACCACCACAGGGGATCATGAGCACCAGTAATGTACCATCCAAGACATCTTGAGCACCACAAGGAACAAATGCACAGACATGCATGCACTTGCACACAAGTGCTGGCATACACACCAGCAGTGCTTGCACGCACGCACGCACGCACACGCACGCGCGCACACATACACACACACACGCATGCATGCACACGCACACATGCACGCACGCACACGCACGCGCGCACACACACACACACACACACACACACCACACATACGCACACAAACACACACACATGCACGCGCACACACGCACGCACGCACGCACGTGCACACACACGCACGCACGCGCACACACACGCACGCACACACACACACACGAGCGCACGTGCACGCACGCACACGCACACGCATGCATGCATGCATGCACGCAAACAAGCACGCACGAACGTGCACGCACGCACGCACGCACGCACACACACACACGCACACGCACACGCACACACGCACGCACGCACGCACGCACGCACGCACGCACGCACGGTAACAGTAACAGTAACAGTAATGTACCATCTAAGACATCTTGAGCACCACAAGGAACAAATGCACAGACATGCCTGCACTTGCACACAAGTGCTGGCATAGACACCTGCAGTGCTTGCACGCACGCACGCACACGCACGCGCGCACACACATACACACACACACGCATGCATGCACACGCACACATGCACGCACACACGCACACGCACGCACGCACACACACACCACATATACGCACACAAACACGCACACAAACACGCACGCACGCACGCACGCACGCACACGCACGCGCACACACACGCACGCACACGCACGCACGCACGCGCACACGCACGCAAACACACACACACGAGCGCACGCGCACGCACGCACGCACGCACGCACGCACACACACACACACACACACACACACATTTACACGCACGCATGCACGCGCACACAGGCCTAGGCACGCACGCACACACGCACATAAGCATGCATGCAC